>Ga0233426_10001230_pt1 | contig 24117 bp, 22 predicted proteins | sample SI_118_April2016_6_FD_179875 | JGI IMG/M metagenome (GOLD analysis project Ga0233426, IMG submission 179875) | Seawater microbial communities from Saanich Inlet, British Columbia, Canada - SI_118_April2016_10_MG | ecosystem: Environmental > Aquatic > Marine > Inlet | place: Canada: British...
GCCATCCGTGGTTTTGCTGAAACATTGATAGAGGATGAGGCAATAGAACGCCAAACTCAACAACGCTTTATTCGCAAGATTCACGGCCAGTCTATTCGCTTATCAGATTTAGTGTCAGAGTTGTTGGCTTTGTCTCGATTAGAAAGCAACGATGCGGCTTTTAATACTCAGGTTGACCTTCAGCAAATAGTCCAAAGGGTGTGTGATAATTTACAAGCCGTGGCACAAGGCCATCAAGTGATATTAGATCTTGATACCAAAGGGCAACCGATCATGTTACTCGGTGATGAAAATGCCCTTAGTCAAATGGTAACTAACCTTGTTGATAATGCCATTAAATACACACCTGCCATGGGTCACGTTCATGTGGTCATTAAGGTCGATGCAAGCACAGCCTTGCTGTCGATAAAAGATGATGGAGTTGGCATTGACGAAGCTAACCAAGAACGCATTTTTGAGCGTTTTTATCGGGTCGACAAGGCGCGTTCGCAATTACTTGGGGGCACCGGACTTGGGCTTGCCATTGTTAAACATATCGTACAAAGTCATAAAGGTAGTTTGCAATTAAAAAGCAAGTTAAATCAGGGTTCTATATTCGTAATTAAAATTCCACTTACGTCAGATGTTAATTAATCCTGAATCAAGCGTAAATCTTTATAGAATTTTAACAAAGCATGGTTATAATGTGCCCGCTTTAGGCTTAGTTATCAATTGAAAAGGCAGTTCACATGGCAAATCCCATTCTGAGTTTGTTTGGTCATTCACCGATTAAACCCCTACAAAACCACATGCAAACAGTGTTGCAGTGCGTCGAACTTTTAGTTCCTTTTTTTCAAGCAGTCATCAAAGAAGACTGGGATGCTGTTGAGAAGACCTATAACGCCATTGCAAAATTTGAGAGCCATGCCGATGATCAGAAACAAGACATTCGCCTGCATTTGCCAAAAAGTTTATTCATGCCGATCAACCGCTCAGACCTGATTCATCTTCTCAGTAAACAAGACAAAATTTGTAACACCGCTAAAGATATTGCTGGCCTTATGCTGGGTCGAAAACAAATCGTGCCTAAAAAAATTGCCGTAGACATGACCGCCTATGTCAAGTCTGCAGTGGCCGTGGCAATAGAGGCTAAGGTTGTGATTGATGAACTTGATGAATTAATTGGCTCAGGTTTTGGTGGTCGTGAGATTGATCGTATTAATCGCTGTATTACCAAGCTAGAAAAAGCAGAAGACAAAAATGATAAACGACAGATTTCATTGCGTTCGAAACTGCATGAAATTGAAACCAGTTTTCCCCCTGTAGACGCCATGTTTATGTATAAAACGATCGAAGCCATTGGTCACCTTGCTGACCATGCACAAAGTGCTGGAGAACAAATCCAAGTCATTATTGCTCGCTAAATTATTACTTAGAGTTTAACCCAAACACACTTCACATAGCTTCGAGAATACACCATGGAAGTTTTAAACGAATACGGACAAATTTTACTTATATTAGCCATTATATTTGGCGTTTTTATGGCCTGGGGCGTCGGCGCCAATGATGTGGCTAACGCTATGGGAACCTCTGTAGGTTCCGGAGCCATCACCTTAAAACAAGCCATTATTATAGCCATGATCTTTGAATTTGCAGGTGCATATTTGGCAGGTGGTGAAGTCACAGCGACTATCCGCAAAGGCATTATTGATCCACTCACTTTGCAAGGTACGCCGGAGTATTTAGTGTATGGCATGCTTTCAGCTCTGCTGGCTGCTGGCACTTGGCTTTTGATCGCATCTATCGTAGGTTGGCCCGTCTCTACAACTCACTCAATTGTTGGTGCCATCGTTGGCTTTGCCGCAGTTGCTATTTCTGTAGATGCTGTTAACTGGAGTAAAGTTAGCACCATAGCCGCAAGTTGGGTTGTTTCTCCTGTGTTAGCGGGCACCGTTTCCTATATGTTGTTTAAGAGTGTTCAACGATTAATTTTAGATACTGAACACCCTTTTGAAAATGCCAAAAAATACGTACCCTTTTACATGTTTATGGTGGGCTTTATGATCACCATGGTGACCTTAATCAAAGGCCTAAAACACGTATTTAAAGACATTGGATTGAGTTTAAACTACTTTGAAATGTCCTTGGTTGCAGCAGCTGCTGGTCTGCTTGTTGCTCTCATCGGTGGTGCAATGTTAACTCGCGTCAAACGTAACCAAGCGATTGAATCAGAAGACCGCTTTGCCAACGTGGAAAAAGTGTTTGCCGTGTTAATGGTCTTTACCGCATGTGCTATGGCCTTTGCCCACGGTTCTAATGATGTCGCTAATGCCGTGGGGCCGATGGCAGCAGCCATCGCTACCATTAAATCTGGTGCTGTGACCGCCAAATCTAGCATGCCCGCATGGATACTTTTAGTAGGTGGTGTGGGCATTGTTGTTGGTTTGGTTACTTATGGGTATAAGGTGATGGCAACGATTGGCACCAAAATTACCGAGTTAACTCCAAGTAGAGGTTTTGCCGCCACCCTCGGTGCTTCTGCCACAGTGGTTCTTGCCTCTGGTATTGGTTTGCCCATATCAACCACACACACTTTGGTGGGAGCTGTTTTAGGTGTAGGCTTAGCCCGTGGCTTAGCCGCGATCAATCTGCGGATTGTCGCCACCATCTTTACCTCATGGGTGATCACCCTGCCAGCGGGGGCGATCCTATCTATTATCTTTTTCTACATCTTTAAGGCTATTTTTTCCTAACCAAAAACTCTAAAAATTTTATACAACGCCATCAATAGAGCCTATGCACCAGCATGTGATTTAGGCTTCTTTTATGGGCATTCATTATGCAACGTCTTAGCAGGTTAGATGTTTAGATGGATGTATGGTTTTTTGATGAGCACACATATCTTAAATCATTGCTGAAATGGTTAAAAAAGGTGGCCTATTTTACTTATAATTCATCAGCTAATATTTCGTTTTTAATTGAGTATTACTGTATTTAGTCTGACTTGAACCTAATATTAATCTCGTTTTCATCTTTTTAAATCATTTTTTTATAAGTTATAAACGCTTTGACCAAATTTTTAGACTATTTTAATGCCTTTTATAATTTTTTATTACACATAAAAAATCTTCTATTACTAATTTACACACAACTTAAGCAGGTTTTATCAGTTTAACCTTTGGTGCTAATGACCTGCCTCTCTCCACTAAACCCTCCTAATTTCAGGACAAAGTCAAAGACGTGCTGAGTATAGAATAGCTTTATTCAAGTTATCCACACTATCCACAAGTGTATTCACAATGATCTTGTCTGTAATATCAACAAATAAATATTTATTTATTAAAGCACTTAAAATACGTGTAAAAGTTGGGAGCCTATGCATCACTAAGATGTGTATAACTTTCTCTTGTGTATAACCCCATTAGTTATACACAACACCTAATCAGCTTTTTGGACCTAGACTCAGTATCAGTTAACAGCCTTATCATCATTTTAGTTATATGATTTTCATTGTTTTTTTTTAGTTATACATAAAATATGGTCTACTTAGTAATAACAATAATAACAATCTAAAATATATATATTCTTTAAACAATAAATAACTAATCTTTACCCTGTTCACGCTAAATTATTGAACATGTATTCAGCCCTTAAAAAAGTTATACTAACTCACTGAACCTAGTCATAAATTTGGAAAGGAAAAACTCGTGGATTTTCCCTCACGTTTTGATGTCATTATTGTTGGTGGCGGTCATGCTGGCACAGAAGCTGCTTTGGCAAGCGCTCGCATTGGTGCTAAAACACTACTTTTGACGCATAACATGGATACTCTAGGCCAAATGTCATGTAATCCTGCTATTGGTGGCATTGGCAAAAGTCACCTAGTGCGAGAAATCGACGCTTTTGATGGAGCAATGGCACGAGCTACAGATTTAGCTGGCATACAGTTTCGAGTGTTGAATTCTCGCAAAGGCCCAGCCGTTAGGGCGACTCGAGCCCAGACTGACCGTGGGTTATATCGCAATGCCATTCGACAAATACTTGAGCATCAAGCTAACTTGTATATATTTCAACAATCAGTTGATGATTTGATTATTGAGCAAGACCAAGTAATTGGTGCTCAAACTAATATGGGTTTAAAGTTTTTTGCTCAACAAGTGGTGATGACTACTGGTACTTTTCTCGGTGGTATTATTCATATTGGTATGCAGCAAAGTCAAGGGGGAAGAGCTGGTGATCCACCTGCAAATGCGTTAGCTCAAAGATTAAGAGAAAGACCCTTTCGTATCGAACGGCTAAAAACTGGTACACCACCTCGGATAGATCGTCGAACTGTCAATTTTAGTGTGATGCAAGAACAACCTGGAGATCATCCTACACCGATCATGTCTATGCTTGGTAAGTTAACTGACCACCCGCGTCAGGTACCTTGTCATATCACTTACACCAATGTTAATACACATAATATGATTCGCGATAGTTTAGATAGATCGCCCTTGTATGCTGGTATAATTGAGGGAGTAGGGCCACGCTACTGCCCATCAATTGAAGATAAAATAATGCGCTTTGCTGACAAAGATAGTCACCAAATATTCGTTGAGCCAGAGGGTCTGCATAGTATAGAGTTATACCCCAACGGAATTTCTACCAGTTTACCCTTTGATGTCCAACTGAGTTTTGTGCAATCCATCGTGGGCTTCGAAAATGCACATATTGTTCGACCAGGTTATGCCATAGAATACGATTTTTTCAATCCTCAAGATTTATTTCCCACGTTAGAAACTAAATTGGTTAGTGGGCTGTATTTTGCGGGCCAAATTAATGGTACGACAGGCTATGAAGAAGCAGGTGCTCAAGGTCTGTTAGCGGGCACTAACGCCGCCTTAAAAGCTCTGGATAAAGAACCTTGGACAGCTCGTCGTGATCAAGCTTATGTTGGCGTTATGGTCGATGATTTAGTCACTAATGGAACGCAAGAGCCATATAGAATGTTTACCAGTCGCGCAGAATATCGGCTTCTACTAAGGGAAGATAATGCTGATCAACGTTTAACTGAAATTGGTTATAAGCTGGGTTTAGTGGGTGAGGAGCGATGGCGTGCATTTAATGAAAAGTGTGAAGCTATAGAGCAACGTAAACACTTAATGAGACAAACTAAGGTCACTCTGCATAATGACATCGGACAAAAACTAGAAACCCTACTGACCCAACCATTAACCAAAAGTAGTAACTTGCTGGACATTCTCAAACGACCAGAATTAGATTATCAAAAACTACATCAAGTCGCTGAATTACCTGATATAGATCCTTCTGTAGGTGAACAGATAGAAATTGATATTAAGTATGCGGGTTATATAGATCGACAAAAGGACGATGTTGAAAGGCTAAAACGTAGTGAAGAGACTGTCATACCAACAGACTTTAATTATCAAGCTATTCATGGGTTATCAAATGAAGCCACGGCCAAACTTGAACAAATTCGCCCAGTCACCTTAGGTATGGCAAGCCGAATTCAAGGGGTAACGCCTGCTGCTCTATCTTTGTTATTGATCTATCTGAAAAAACACAAGATGAAATCTAAAGTTGACTTGGCATCGTAAAAATGACGTCAAGGCAATCCGTAATAAACCAAAAAGAAGCGCAAATCCAATGGCGAAAATTAATTGAAGCGGGTAGTCACTCCCTCGCTATTGATCTCACAGCACAACAGCTTGATCTATTGGTCAGTTATATAGAACAACTATTGAAATGGAATAGAGCTTATAATTTGACCGCTGTCCACGATCCCTTAGACATGATTAAACTGCATATATTTGATAGCCTAGCTATTATTGAATGTCTAGCTAAACTCAATGCTAATCGGTTTATTGACATAGGTACCGGCGCTGGACTACCTGGTATGGTATTAGCGATCGTGTGTCCACAGAAGATCGTCCATTTGCTTGATACCAATGGCAAAAAGACTCGTTTTCTCACTCACTTTAAGCATCTACATCAACTCAACAACGTAGAAATAATCAATCAGCGCTGCGAAAACTACATACCTGAACTTGGTTATGATGTGATCCTTTCACGCGCTTTTGCTACCATTAAGGATATGTTAAACGGCTGCCAACAGTTGGTCACACTAAATGGTTTTTTTGTGGCAATGAAGGGCATCTACCCGGCTGCAGAGTTAGACGCTATGCCCGCTAACTATTGCCTGCTAGACTGTGACGTCCTGCAGGTACCTGGCGTAGATGCTAAACGTCACCTGATAACTATCCAAAAGCAACCCACGTAGGCCACTTGTGAGCAAAGTCATAGCGATAACTAATCAAAAAGGCGGGGTAGGTAAGACGACCACTTGTGTTAATCTAGCTGCGTCTCTAGTCGCCACCAAGCGCAGGGTGTTAGTCATCGATTTAGACCCACAGGGTAATACCACCATGGGCAGTGGCATCGATAAAAATACATTAAGTCATTCAGTTCTTGATGTACTCACGCAAAAAGCAGATGTTAATCAAGTAATACAGGTAAGCACACCTGCTGGTTATGATCTATTGCCATCAAATGGTGATCTAACTGCTGCTGAGGTTGAACTAATTCAGGTTCAGAAAAAAGAAGCGCGCTTACGCTTGGCCTTAACTCAGTTACAGCACCAATACGATTTTGTGTTAATTGACTGTCCACCATCATTAAATATGCTAACAGTCAATGCCCTGGCTTGTGCCAATAGCGTTTTAGTGCCAATGCAATGTGAATATTATGCCCTAGAAGGTATTAGTGCTTTACTTAATACGGTCAAGTTTATTAAAAATAGCCTTAACCCAGAGTTAGTGATAGAAGGTATATTACGAACCATGTACGACCCTCGTAATAGCCTGACTAATGATGTATCACATCAGTTGATCAACCACTTTGGTGATTTAGTTTACCGAACTGTCATTCCACGCAATGTGCGTTTAGCCGAAGCCCCCAGTCACGGACTACCAGCACTATTGTATGATAAGCATTCTCGAGGTGCTGTGGCTTATTTGGCCTTAGCTAGTGAATTTATTCGTCAACAAGAAAAAAAATAGAGCGGTATTATGGTTAAAAAACGTGGCCTAAATCGAGGTTTGGAAGCTTTGCTGCAAGGTTCTGGTAGTCTTGATGTTGACTTAACACAAGACCAACCTATTGCAAAAGATGGCTTACAAGAATTGCCGGTGGAGTGGATTCAACGTGGGGTTTATCAGCCCCGTAGAGACATAGAACCAGAGGCGTTAGATGAACTAGCGGCCTCGATCCGTGTTCATGGCATTATGCAACCTATCGTGGTGCGCAGTGTGGGTGTTGATCGCTATGAAATTATTGCGGGGGAACGCCGCTGGCGGGCTGCTCAGTTAGCTCAACTTGACAGCATACCTGCGCTAATTAAAGAAGTGCCTGATGAAGCAGCCATAGCTATGGCGTTGATAGAAAATATACAACGTGAAGACCTAAACTCCATTGAAGAGGCATTTGCCTTGCAACGATTGCAGCAAGAGTTTGAACTCACACAACAACAGGTTGCCGATGCGGTTGGAAAGTCTCGTAGTGCCATTGCTAATTTATTGCGTTTATTGCAACTTACAGAACCTGTAAGACTCCTACTAGAGCGGGGAGACTTAGAGATGGGTCATGCCCGAAGTTTGTTAGTGCTAGAAGGTGAAAAACAATTAACCTCAGCGCGTGAAGTCGTGGCTAAAGGCTTGTCTGTTCGTCAAACAGAAGAGTTGGTTAAAAAAGCCCAACAAACACCAAAAGACGAGGTTATCCCCGCCATTGATGCCGACATCGACAGTCTGCAAAATCGTCTGTCCGAGACCATTGGCGCTGTGGTTACGATTAAGCACGCAACCAAGGGCAAAGGTAAGCTAGTCATTAATTATTCGTCTTTAGACCAACTTGACGGCATCATTGCTAGACTCGATGCCTAGTCAGAGGTGTTTTCTGCAAATTAGCAAATCCAGTAAATCACTTTTTAAACATGAAATCTGTTGAGATTTACGCGCAAACTCCCTATAATCTGCGGCGCTGTGGTGATTGTTGCCGCAGAGAGTCTAGTTTAGACCAACAAACAACGGATTTTGTAAGCACATATGGCGCTCAATAAAGCCCCCCTTTGGTTGCGAAAGACATTAACTTATCAGGTTCTTTTAATAGCCCTGATTGGAGCTGGTTTATCTATAACAGACTGGATTACGGGAATGTCTGTAATTCTTGGTGGAGCCATTTATAGCCTACCTGCGTATTGGGCTGTTAAACGAGAGTTTACCCGAAGTAACAAGCGGGGCTCGAGTCTACAGAAGGCCGATGCTGGGGTCACTTTGGCGCAAATGTACGGTAATGAAGTGCTTAAAATAACCTTCACGGTTATCTTATTCTGTTTAGTGTTTGGCCTAGTTAAACCACTAAACCCATTAGCCTTGCTTATTGCCTTTATTGGTTCTCATCTGCTTGCAGCAGTGTTACCAGTCGTTATAGATAAACAAACTTCTATGAAAAAAAAGTGAGATAAAGCATGGCTAGTGGCATGACGTCCTCTGAGTATATCGCTCATCACCTAACTAACTTAACTTATGGCAAGCATCCAGTAAACGGCTGGAGCTTCGCCCAGAGTGGCCAAGAAGTCGTTGATATGGGTTTTATGTCCATTAACGTTGACTCTATGGTTTGGTCTGTGGGCCTAGGTGCATTTTTTATCTGGCTATTTAGCCGAGTGGCTAAAACGGCCACCACGGGGGTACCCGGCGGCGTGCAAAATTTCATTGAAATGATCATTGAATTTGTGGACGATAGTGTGAAAAGTATGTTTCACCACAAAAGTGCCCTCATTGCCCCTATGGCATTAACCATTTTTGTGTGGGTATTCTTGATGAACCTCATGGACTTAGTGCCAGTGGATTGGATTCCACATTTGGCGGTGGTGGTTGGCATACCCTTTATGAAGATCGTCCCCTCGACCGACCTCAATGTTACCATGGGCATTTCTTTCTCCATCTTCTTTCTAATTGTCTTCTATTCAATTAAGCAAAAAGGCATTGGTGGCTTTATGGCCGAATTAAGTCTACAGCCACTAGGCAAGTGGGCCCTACCCTTTAACCTTCTACTTGAAGTAGTGGGCTTGATTGCGAAACCTATTTCTTTGGCCCTGCGTTTGTTCGGCAATATGTACGCCGGGGAAATGATCTTTATTCTGATTGCGCTACTGCCCTTTTGGGCTCAATGGCTATTATCGGTGCCGTGGGCCTTGTTCCACATCCTAATCATCACATTGCAAGCATTCATCTTTATGGTGCTGACCATTGTGTATTTGGCGATGGCTCACGACCATCATTAATCATTACCTTTTTACTTTAAACTACTAATCTCACTTAACTGGAGAAACACAATGGAAATGGAATTAGAAATAGCAAAGATTGCTGCTAGTGCCTCACTATATTTTGCGGGTGCATTTATCCTTGGCATGTCTGCGCTTGCAGCGGCCGTTGGTATTGGTGTATTGGGTGGTAAGTTCTTGGAAGGCGCTGCGCGTCAGCCAGAATTGATTCCACTACTGCGCACACAGTTTTTCATCATTATGGGTCTGACCGATGCGGTGCCCATGATCGGTGTTGGTATCAGCCTTTACATCATGTTTGCGGTTGCCTAAAGTCATCTTTAACCAACCCATACGGATGGAGGTCTAGCCATGAATATGAACATGACAATTTTGGGCCAGATGATTTCTTTTGCTATCTTCGTGTACTTGTGCATGAAGTTTGTTTGGCCACCGCTTACTGCGGCTTTGGCAGAACGTCAAAAGAAGATCGCTGAAGGTTTAGATGCAGCTGATAAAGCTGCACGCGAACTAGCTGATGCTCAACAGTCTGTGGAAGCAGCTCTACAAGAAAGCAAAGCGCAAGCCGCTGTTCTTATAGAGCAAGCTAATAAACGCGCCAGCCAGATCGTTGATGAAGCTAAAGAGACAGCTCAAGCTGAGGCCGACCGTATTAAAGCGGCAGCAGCAGCAGATGTTGAACAGGAAATTAACCGTGCCAAAGAAGCGCTTCGCGCTCAAGTTGCAACCCTTGTGGTTGCTGGTGCAGAAAAAATCCTAGGCGCATCAATTGACGTAAACAACCATAAAGCGCTTGTCAATAAGTTGGCAGCCGAACTGTAAGATAAAGAGAGGTTAACAATGGCTGAATCCATTACTGTTGCCCGTCCTTACACCAAGGCCGCTTTCGAAACGGCATTGGCCCAAGGCGACTTGGGAAGCTGGTCAGAATTTTTGAACTTAGCTGCAACTGTGGTTGCAGAACCTAGTTTAGCCCACGTTTTGGATAATCCTGAACTGACGGCCACACAAAAAGCCCAGCTAGTGATTGATGTAGTTCACACCAGTCACCCATTATCTCAGCAAGCACAGAATTTTGTGAATTTGTTGGCCGAAAACAAGCGCTTGTCATTGCTGCCTGATGTTTCTGCTCTATATGAAACTTTAAAGGCTAACCAAGAGCAGTCGGTAGATGTGTCTATCGTCAGTGCTTTTGAGTTAGGCAATGAGCAACAAGACAAATTGACTCAGGCATTAAACGCTATGTTGTCACGGGAAATTAATATTACCAGTACTGCTGATGCTTCATTGATTGGTGGTGTTATCGTCTACGCGGGCGACTTAGTAATTGATGGCTCCGTTAAAGGCAAATTAAGCAAACTGGCTGAGGCCGTTAATGCCTGAGTGTGAGGAATAAAGCATGCAACAACTGAATCCTTCAGAGATCAGTGAAATCATCAAGCAGCGTATTGAGCAGCTTGATGTTTCATCTGAAGCCCAAAATGAGGGCACAATTGTTAGCGTAGCTGATGGTATCGTACTGATCCACGGCTTAGCTGACGCAATGTACGGGGAAATGATTGAGTTCCCTGGTGGTATATATGGCATGGCCATGAACTTAGAGCGTGATTCTGTTGGCGCCGTAGTGTTAGGTGACTATGAAGAATTGGTCGAAGGCCAAACTGCTCGCTGTACCGGTCGTATTTTAGAAGTACCTGTAGGGCCTGAATTATTGGGCCGTGTGGTTGATGCCCTAGGCAACGCGATTGACGGCAAAGGGCCGATTAATGCCAGTTTAACCGATGCTGTTGAAAAGGTAGCGCCAGGCGTAATTGAGCGTAAGTCTGTTGATCAGCCAGTGCAGACTGGCCTTAAAGCGATTGACGCCATGGTACCTGTAGGTCGTGGACAACGTGAGTTAATCATTGGTGATCGTCAGACGGGCAAGTCTGCTATCGCTATTGATGCGATCATCAACCAGAAAGATACGGGTGTTAAGTGTGTATACGTGGCTATTGGTCAGAAGCAATCCACCATTGCTAACGTGGTACGTAAATTAGAAGAACATGGCGCCTTGGCTCACACCATCGTCGTTAATGCGGGTGCCGCTGATTCGGCTGCCTTGCAGTTCCTATCTCCCTACTCTGGTTGTACCATGGGTGAATACTTTCGTGATCGGGGTGAAGATGCACTGATCGTATTTGATGACTTAACCAAGCAAGCTTGGGCATATCGCCAGATTTCTTTGTTACTTCGTCGTCCCCCGGGTCGTGAAGCTTATCCTGGTGATGTCTTTTATTTACACTCTCGCCTATTAGAGCGTGCATCTCGAGTGAATGCTGAATACGTAGAAGACTTCACCAAAGGTGAAGTCAAAGGAAAAACGGGTTCTTTAACGGCCCTGCCTATTATTGAAACCCAAGGTGGTGACGTGTCGGCCTTTGTGCCAACTAACGTAATCTCCATTACTGACGGCCAGATTTTCTTAGAAACTGACTTGTTTAACGCCGGTATCCGGCCTGCAATTAATGCAGGCTTATCAGTTTCTCGGGTAGGTGGTGCAGCACAGACTAAGATCATCAAGAAGTTAGGTGGTGGTATACGTTTGGCTTTGGCCCAGTACCGTGAATTGGCAGCTTTCTCCCAGTTTGCTTCCGATTTGGATGACGCAACACGCGCCCAGTTGGAACATGGTCAAAGTGTGACTGAACTAATGAAGCAACACCAGTATTCACCGCTGAGTGTCGCCGACATGGCAATCAGTCTATATGCAGCTAACGAAGGTTTCCTTTCAGACGTCGACCTTAATAAAGTTGGTGACTTCGAAGCGGCTCTAATGTCTTACATGAACAGCGAGCATACTGCCGTGATGAACCAGGTTAACGAATCTGGCAACTTCAACGACGACATAGCCGCCAACTTTAAGTCTGCCTTAGAGCAGTTTAAGGCAACTCAAACCTGGTAGTAGTTTTGGGCCTCTTATTTTTGAGGCCTTGCTTCTAACCAAGTTAGTTAAAAGATAGGTAAGCATATGGCAGTCGGAAAAGAAATAAAGACCCAGATTGCGAGTATTCAGGGAACGCAAAAAATCACTAGCGCCATGGAAATGGTAGCGGCGAGTAAAATGCGTAAAGCACAAGATCGCATGAATCAGAGTCGTCCTTACGCAGATAAAATGCGTGAAGTGATCGCTCACCTTGCGCGGTCTAACCCTGAATATAAACATCTGTATCTGCAGCAGCGAGAGCTTAAGCGGGTGGGTTACATTGTGGTTTCTTCCGATCGTGGTCTGTGTGGTGGCTTAAACATTAACGTGTTTAAAAAAACCGTACAGAGCATGGCTGAACATGATCAAAATGGCGTTGAGATAGACATCTGCGCCATTGGTTCTAAATCAGCAACCTTCTTTAATAACTACGGCGGTAACGTCGTTTCAAGTAAGTCTCAACTCGGTGAAAAGGCAGAAGTTGCTGAACTCATTGGTGCGGTTAAGATCATGCTTGATAGTTATGATGAAGGACGGTTGGACGCGGTGTATGTGGTATACAACAACTTTGTTAATACCATGACCCAGCAACCCAGCGTAGTACAACTTCTGCCGTTGCTGGCAGACCCGAATGATGACGGCATGAGCCACCATTGGGACTACTTATACGAACCAGATGCCCGTGAATTACTCACCGGCCTTTTGGCCCGTTATGTAGAATCTTTAGTGTATCAAGCTGTAGTAGAAAATAACGCTTGTGAGCAGGCCGCGCGGATGATCGCTATGAAAAGCGCCACCGATAACGCGGGTGATCTGATTGATGACCTTCAGATGATATACAACAAGGCCCGTCAATCTGCAATTACTCAGGAAATTTCTGAGATTGTGAGTGGCGCGGCAGCCGTTTAACCTGAGTAATAAGCATTAGTTTTCGATAGAGGATAAAATTATGAGTAGCGGACGTATCGTACAGATTATCGGCGCTGTAATCGATGTGGAATTTCCACGTGATTCTGTGCCAAAAGTATATGACGCACTAACTGTAGACACTAAGGGAACCACCTTAGAAGTTCAGCAGCAGTTAGGTGACGGCGTAGTACGCACTATCGCCATGGGCCAGACCGAAGGTCTAAGCCGTGGTTTAGATGTATCTAACACTGGAGGCGCCATTAAAGTGCCTGTTGGAACAGCCACCCTTGGACGCATTATGGATGTATTGGGTAACCCCATCGACCAGTGTGGCCCGATTGGTGAAGAGACCCGTATGCCAATTCATCGTAAGGCTCCATCTTACGCTGAGCAGTCAGCCAGTAATGAACTGCTAGAAACTGGCATCAAAGTAATCGACTTAGTTTGTCCTTTCGCCAAAGGCGGTAAGGTCGGACTATTTGGTGGTGCCGGTGTAGGCAAGACTGTAAACATGATGGAGCTTATTCGTAATATTGCCATTGAGCATAGTGGTTATTCTGTGTTTGCAGGCGTAGGTGAGCGGACTCGTGAAGGTAACGACTTCTACTATGAGATGAAAGAGTCCAACGTGTTGGACAAAGTATCTCTAGTCTACGGCCAGATGAATGAGCCTCCAGGAAACCGTCTACGTGTGGCACTAACTGGCCTAACTATGGCTGAACAGTTCCGTGACGAAGGTCGTGATGTATTGTTGTTTGTTGACAACATATATCGCTACACCCTAGCAGGAACTGAAGTGTCTGCACTACTAGGCCGGATGCCTTCTGCTGTAGGTTACCAGCCTACGCTAGCATCAGAAATGGGGGTTTTGCAGGAGCGTATTACCTCGACTAAGACCGGTTCAATCACCTCGATCCAAGCGGTATACGTACCTGCGGACGACTTAACCGATCCATCGCCAGCAACCACATTCTCTCACCTAGATGCGACTGTTGTACTGTCTCGTCAAATTGCAGAATTGGGTATCTACCCAGCCATCGATCCACTTGACTCTAGCTCACGCCAATTGGATCCATTGGTTATTGGCCAAGAGCATTATGACGTGGCTCGTGGTGTGCAGGGTATTCTTCAACGCTACAAAGAGTTGAAGGACATTATTGCCATCTTGGGTATGGACGAATTATCGGATGAAGACAAGCAAGCGGTAACGCGAGCGCGTAAGATTCAGCGCTTTTTGTCACAGCCTTTCTTCGTAGCCGAAGTCTTTACTGGAGCTTCTGGTAAATATGTATCACTTAAGGACACAATTGCTGCCTTTAAGGGTATTTTGGCTGGTGAATACGACGATCTTCCAGAGCAAGCCTTTTACATGGTTGGCGGTATTGAAGAAGTAGTCGAGAAAGCCAAGAGCATGTAATTGTATGGGCTTAGGTCTATTGGCTATCGCCAATAGGGTAAGCCCTGCTTAAGAGGATAATCATATGGCTACCAGTGTAGATTGCGACATCGTTAGTGCAGAAGAATCCATCTTTGAAGGTAAGGTAGAGTTTATCTCACTTACAGGTACGTTGGGCGAACTGGGTATTTATCCGGGCCACACCCCACTCCTGAGTGAAGTCAAACCCGGTCCTGTGCGCTTGCGCATGGAATCTGGTGAAGAGGACATATTTTACGTTTCTGGTGGTTTCTTAGAAGTTCAGCCCCACAAGGTTATCTTGATGGCGGACACCGCACTCCGCGCAGCTGATCTAAATGAAGCTGCTGCAGAAGAAGCCAGTCGTCAGGCCGAACAGGCCATGGCAGATAGAAGTTCAGAATTTGAATATTCACGCGCAGCTGGCCAATTGGCTGAAGCTGCAGCTCAACTTCGTACGTTACGTCAGATTCGTCAAAAATTGGGTAAGTAATTGCCTCTAATGACGAGTTTAAAAAAGCAGCTATGGCTGCTTTTTTTATGCCTTAAACATTATCAAAGTGCACCAGCTGTTTATGAATGGATACAAGGAGCGAGTAAGCGCGTTATAATACCGTGGTAAAGAACTCAGCCCTAAAAAATCGAAGCTGATACCCTTAAAAACTATAACACTAGGCCGTTGGGTCGATTCCATTGTGGTCATTAAGCATAATTAAGCAAACCGTGATGAACTTTAGTCTCTTTTAGCGTCTAACTTAAAGACGCCCAATTACTAACATCTAGCAAGGACTGTTAATGTCGTTAGAAGTGATCATTCTCGCCGCAGGTCAAGGCACGCGTATGCGCTCTGAAAAGCCTAAAGTGCTGCACCCATTAGCTGGTAAGCCTATGTTGGTGCACACGATTGAACAAGCTCAAAGACTTCAGCCTAGCCAAACACATATTGTCGTTGGACACCAAGCCCACCAAGTAGAAGCTGTTGTGGCTTCCTTGGGTGTCAAGTGTGTCCTGCAAGTAGAGCAATTAGGCACGGGTCATGCTGTGGCTCAAGCTATGCCGGCCGTTGATAATGACGCCATAGTCTTGGTTTTATATGGTGACGTGCCTTTAGTTCCAGCAGCGCTTATGCAAAAACTGACCGAGCAAGCAGCGCAGGGAAAGCTTGCACTGCTAACGGTCAACCTCAATGATGCGAGTGGATACGGTCGCATTGTGCGCCAAGGTCCCGATAACAGTGGCCCCATTGAGGCTATTATTGAACACAAAGACGCGACCCCTGAGCAATTGCAAATCAAAGAAATTAACACGGGAATCTTGGCAGTTAAAGCCAGTTACCTTAACGCCTGGTTACCTCGTATTGAAAGTAATAATGCACAGGGTGAAATATACCTCACTGACGTTGTTGCTATGGCTGTGGATGATGGCGTTGCCATTGGTTACTTGCAACCAGATTTTCCGCAACAGACCCAAGGCGTTAATGACCGCATGCAGTTAGCTGTCCTAGAGCGCTGGCACCAGCAGCAACAAGCCCATCAACTGTTAAGTGATGGGGTGCAATTAGCTGACCCAAGTCGGTTTGATTTAAGAGGTGAGCTCAAAGTGGGCACTGACATTTATATCGACGTCAACGTTATTATCGAAGGTCAAGTACACCTTGGCAATGGCGTTCATGTTGGCCCAAACTGCCATATTAAAGATGCTCATATTGGTGCTGGCACCCAGATCTTCGCCAATAGCGTTATTGATCAGGCCCACATTTCTGCCAACTGTAGCATTGGTCCCTTTGCACGTCTGCGCCCAGGTAGCATCTTGCATGAAAATGCCAAAGTAGGTAACTTTGTTGAAACCAAAAAAACCACTTTAGGCAGCGGCTCCAAGGCCAATCATTTCACTTACTTAGGTGATACCGAGGTCGGTACACATGTCAATATAGGTGCTGGCACCATTACCTGTAACTATGATGGAGTTAATAAATTCAAAACCCACATTGCAGATGGCGCTTTCATTGGTTCAAACAGCTCTATCGTCGCACCTGTCAGCATTGGAGCAGGGGCAACTATTGCCGCTGGATCCACCATTACTAAAGACGTCGAAAATGACAGCCTCGCCATTGCTCGGGGTAAACAACGCAACATAGCCCCTTGGGTCAAACCCGTAAAACTATAATCAAGGAAGAGTATTATGTGTGGAATAGTGGGTGCCATTGCACAGCGAAATATCAGTAGTATTTTAGTAGAAGGCCTTAAGCGTCTAGAATACCGTGGCTATGACTCGTCAGGGGTGGCGATTTTAAATGAGCAGGGCTTGCAGCGCACCCGCCGTGTCGGAAAGGTGGCGAGTCTCCATGCAGCCCTTACCGAACAACCCTTAAACGGTAGCCTAGGCATTGCTCACACCCGCTGGGCAACCCATGGTGTTCCCAATGAAACTAATGCCCATCCCCATTGGTCTCACAGCAGTTTAGCGGTGGTTCACAACGGTATTATTGATAACTTTGAACCCATCAAAGCTAATCTTATTGCTACAGGTTATGGGTTTGAGAGTGACACGGACACCGAAGTCATTGCCCATTTAATTCATCGGAATCGTCAGCAAGGCATGTCGCTCACAGCAGCTGTGCAGGATGCAGCCAGTCAGTGTGAAGGTGCTTACGCTTTAGGTGTGGTCGATGAAACCCAACCAGACTTACTTCTCGCCGCCCGCAAGGGTAGCCCATTAGTGATTGGTTTAGGCAGTGATGAAAACTACATCGCGTCAGACCAATTAGCCCTATTACAAGTGACTGATCAATTTATGTTTCTGGAAGACGGTGACATAGCAGAAATCAGCCGTAGCCAAGTCCTTGTCACTGATGCAAGAGGTGACAAGGTTGTGCGCCCCAGTTATCGTTACGAACACGGTGATGAAAGTAGTGACAAAGGTGCCTATAAGCACTTTATGCTGAAAGAGATTAACGAGCAGCCCAAAGCCGTGGCGAATCTTATTGACCAGCAAATCATTGCAGGAAAATTACAGAATATTCTGAACGACGACGCCATTGAAGCCTTATCGAAGGCTAAAAACGTGCAGATTATTGCTTGTGGTACCAGTTACTTAGCCGGAATGGTGGCTAAATATTGGATCGAAAGCCTTGCAGGCCTTGCATGCCAAATTGAAGTTGCCAGTGAATACCGCTATCGTCAGGCTGTCGTTCCAGAGGACACCCTTCTGATTACTTTATCTCAATCGGGTGAAACAGCTGATAGTTTGGCCGCTCTGCGGCACATTGATAGAACTAAATTAGCGGCGAGTTTAGCTATCTGTAATGTTGCCTCTAGTAGTCTTGTGCGTGAATCAGATATGGTATTGTTAACTCAAGCAGGACCCGAGATCAGTGTTGCATCGACCAAGGCATTCACCACTCAATTGATCACTTTGCTGCACCTTACTTTGCTGCTTACTAAGCAGCGCTCAGGCATGGACATTGAACCCATTATTAAAGCCATGCAAACTCTGCCGGGCGTGTTGCAACAATGTTTACAAATGGACGCTAAAATTGAAGCTGTGGCGCAACGCTTCGCTGATAAACATCACACCTTATTCCTGGGTCGGGGGAGCATGTACCCAATTGCTTCAGAGGGCGCCCTAAAGCTAAAGGAAATTTCTTATATCCACGCTGAAGCCTATCCAGCAGGAGAACTTAAGCACGGGCCACTCGCTCTTGTGGATGCCTACATGCCTGTGGTTGTGGTTGCACCTAAGGATGATATGCTCGACAAGCTTAAGGCCAATATGCAAGAAGTACGGGCCCGTGGAGGGGAGTTGTTTGTGTTTGCCGATGCGCACGCAAAAATGGCCGCCGATGAAGCCACTCATGTAATCGTTGTGCCTGAAGTACATGAGGTGCTGGCCCCCATTGTCTACGCCATTCCAATGCAGTTACTGTCTTATCATGTGGCTATAATCAAAGGTACCGATGTGGATCAACCGCGTAACTTAGCCAAGTCAGTCACCGTGGAGTAGTTTTGCTATACTCGCATTAATGCACGGGAATTTACTATTACACACAACTCAGTCACTATAGCTTTGCTAATTAGGCTTAAATTCCTCGCTCTAGTTGAGCAAACAATAAGCTCTGTATATGTGGTGAACTGAAGGATTTAAATTGTGCATAAAGGTAGCTCACTTGATTATTTAGTCTTGCCATCGACCCTACTGCGTAGTTTTCTGTTTTTATGCAGCCTAGTGTTGGTAGTGGTCCTTGTCACCAAGACCGTCATTAGTACCCAGCGAAACGATTTTGAACACGACGCCAATATAGCGATTTATCATATCCAAGAGCAAATCCTGACCAATGATGTTGCACTTGCTGGCTTTAGCAGCCTGTTTGCCACTTTAGACCCTAACGACCTCCAAGAAACACGGGATTTCACACAATATATGCGTGCCGCTTACCCTCACATCTATATGTTTGAAGCAATGTTTAGAGTTGATGTAAGTCAAAAACTGCAACACGAAGAGGACATGCGTGCTCTTGGCTACCCAGACTATAAGATCACTCCTTACGGGACAGAAAAGAAACCGATAAATCAACCCGATCAAGCCTTGACTGACGTACGCGCGCACTACCCTATTGTTTTTATTGACCCATTTTTTGCGTCTCTTGAAGGACTTATGGGCTTTGATATGATGTCGGTTAGCAATATGCGTGAGACGCTATTGGCCTCCATTGCATCGGGTACACCGGTTGCTTCTAAACCCTTCAAATTGCGAGAGGGTGGGCGCGGTTATGCCCTGATTAAGGTCCAAACATTGCCTGATACCAAAGCCATAGTGGAGCAGCATTATAATCAGGACTACCAACCGCCTTTAATGTTTTCAAGGGCAGTGAAATCTTATTCAGGGGATGTCGCCACCTTACTAATTATTCAAGTAGATACTATCGTGGCTTCCGTCGCTGATATTATACCCTCGGCAAATGTAAAGTTAATTTATACCCCAGAAGATGAGTTAGTGGCAGAATTTAGTGCACCCAAAACTACAGTTTTGCCAACCATTAATATGGAAAACTTGTCACTACAGGCTGACCTTGATGACTTGGGGCAACCTTTTAAGGTGATGCTGACACAACCTGCTGGACTTTACACCCAACATATTGAATTGATGACACTATTAGTTTTGCTTATGTGCATTGCCTATGCCTTTTATTACCGCAGTTTACTGAGCAAATATAGATTACAACTGCAAAGAGATGCGGGTTTGTTAGAGCTAAGTCAGCAGCATACAAAACTAGAAGTGATGGTCGCAAAACGAACTGCAGAATTGCAACGACAAAGTGACGAGAATACCAACCTGGCGCAGCAATTGATTCGAGTACAGGAGGACCAAATTCATCATCTTGCCAGAGAACTGCATGATGAGTTTGGCCAAACCCTGACTGCGATTAAGATCAACGCCCACATTTTGGAGCAGGCACAAACCACAGAGCTAGTGGGGACTTACGCCCAAGACATTACCTCTCAAGCCGATGCTTTGTATGCAACCATGCGTGATATGATTCAACGCTTAAGGCCAGAGGCCTTAGATGAGTTTGGTCTGAAGGCGGCTGTTGAGCAATGCATGATTGCCTTCCACTTAGATGAACAAAACATTGATTTAGCCCTGACCATTGATGATTCAGTCAACGACCTAGAAGAAATATATAGCATTGCCAGCTACCGTATTGTGCAAGAACTGGTCAATAATGCCGTTAAACATGCTCAGCTAAGTTGGCTCAAAGTGCATTTAACTATAACTGACCAACACATGCACATAACGGTTGAAGATAATGGTGTGGGCTTTGATCCCATAGAGAAAAAACTTGGGTTTGGGTTATCTGGTGTAGACGAACGTGCGCGTTCGTTAGGTGGAGTCGTTGATATAAATACTGCAATTGGCAAGGGCGTGAGGGTGTGCGTAAGCATTCCACTCTAGGCATGCTGAGTTATTGAAATATAGGGAGTTAAGACTTTGGACTTAGGAGCTAGATTAAAAACCATTCGTAAACGTTTAGGGCTGTCACAGCGCGAATTAGGCAAGCGTGCAGGAGTCACTAACAGCACCATTTCCATGATTGAAAAAAACACCGTAAGCCCATCTTTTAGCTCATTACTTAAGGTGCTTAAGGGTTTTCCAATGGGAGTGGAAGAGTTTTTTACCACCGATCTAGTGATGAGCAATCAGGTCGTTTTTAAGGCTGATGAACAGGCTGACATGAGTGCTCAAGGAGTCGCCATAAAGCTCATTGGCCACGGTGTGGCAGAGCGAAACATCTCTTTACTTAGTGAAACTTATCCGCCTGGAGCTGATACTGGTGCCGAAATGATTAAGTACGATGGAGAAGAAGCGGGTATTGTGGTGCAAGGCGAGATTGAACTGACAGTGGATCAGCAGGTTTATCATTTGGTCACTGGAGATGGTTATTTTTTTCGTACCCATCTGCCCCACCGCTTTCGCAATTTAGGTGAGACAACGGCTAAGGTTGTGAGTGCCAACAATGGCAACCTATCCCAATAACAATACACCCCGATGTACTACAACATATCCCGCAAGCGATACCAAGTCATGGCTAACATGAGTGCGGGGGTTTTTAATAAAGAACCACCAGGGAAAGGTAGATGGCTAATTTCTTTAAATAAATCAAATCGTTCAGCTTGCCCAGCTACGGCTTCTGCTAGCAGCTTACCGGCCAAGCCCGTGGCTGCAATGCCGTGTCCTGAAAAGCCTTGTGCAAAGTATAAGTCTTGACCAACGCGGCCAAAGTGAGGGCCTCGATTCATAGTTATAGCGACATTACCACCCCATGAATAGGCCATTTTAACGTCAGCCAACTGTGGAAAAACACCCAACATACGCTGACGCATAGAGTGCATGAGGTTTGGTGGTGCTAAGGTAGAGTAGCTAACACGACCACCAAAAAGCATCCGATAGTCTGCTGATAAGCGAAAGTAATCTAATACAAAATTAACGTCAGCAATGGCCATATTATTATTGATTAGGGCTTTGGCTCGCGCTTCCCCCAAGGGCTCTGTGGCGCCAATATAAGTGCCAACTGGCATTATTTTATTGCTAATTTCAGGCACTAGTTTACCCATATAGGCGTTACCACAAAAAAGCACTTGTTGGGCTTTAATTTGCCCTTGAGCGGTCTGACAAACATTCGCTTGAGATTTTCTAGTTACCTTAGTTACGGCAGAGTCAGTATAAATAGTCACGCCTGCATCAAGGGCTGCTTGGGCTAAGCCTAAAGTGTAATTGAGAGGGTGAATATGGCCCGAGTTGGCATCAAAAAGACCACCAAGATAACGCCCACTCTGCATTTGTGACTGCACGTCCTGCTGGTCCCACAGGGTTAAACTATCATAGCCATAATCTTTTTCTAGGCCGTGTTGCCATTCTTCAAGTTCGTTCATCTGGCGGGGCTTTATAGCCGCATGCAAATGGCCTTGCTGCAAATCACACCGTATGTGGTGCTGTTCTACACGCTCTCGAAGAACGTCAATGGCCTCAACCGACATGTCCCACATGCTTCTAGCCGCTACCTTACCCGCAGACTTTTCGATCACAGACATGTCGCAGCCATAACCAAAAATCATCTGTCCACCACTGCGTCCAGAAGCACCCCACCCCACCAAATTAGCTTCAAGCACCGTGACCTTATAGCCCCTTTCTGCAAGATTTAAAGCCGCACTAAGGCCAGTAATGCCTGCGCCTACAATGCAGATATCCGCACTGTGATGGCCCTGTAAAGTGGGGCATTGCAACTCTTGGTTAGCGCTGGCGGCATAATAAGAGTGGGTATGGGTTTGGCTCATAAAAATCCTACGGGTTAGAGTGTTCGTTGGTACCAGTCTATTTCTAAACTGCTGACGTGGCGGTTAAACTCGGCGTATTCATGTTGCTGCACTTGGCTGTAAACGTGGATGAATTTAGCGCCAAAAGCGTTTGCAGAAAACTCACTATCATTCAACATAGCATAGGCATCCACCCAATTTAGTGGCAAGCTAGAAGTCACTTTTTGAGCTCCATTACCCATCGTTTGGGGGCCTGCAGATAAATTGTGGTTGATACCGTGAAGGGCGCCTGCAAGTAATGCAGACATGGCCAAATAAGGGTTGGCATCAGCGCCTGCCACACGGTGTTCAATGCGGGTAGCTGCACTTGGGCCATTGGGGACACGCAAGGCAACCGTGCGGTTATCCACTCCCCATGTTGGCGCCATGGCGACAAAGAAGTCAGGTTGAAAGCGACGATATGAATTCACTTTGGGGCACAGCAGAGCCATAGTTTCAGCCATGGTGGCTTGTAAGCCAGCTAAAGCTTTGCTGAGCATCGGATTGGGCTGATGTTGCTGACTGCAAGCGAATACATTGGTGCTAGAAGCATCGAGTAAACTCATGTGAATGTGCAGACCACTACCTGCTTGATCAGCGTAAGGCTTGGCCATAAAGGTAGCGCCAAAACCATGCTTGCGACTCAGACTTTTAATAATCCGTTTCAGTAAAATAGCTTGGTCGCAAGCCAGCAGGGGATCTGCAACATGCTGTAAATTGATTTCAAACTGTCCAGGGGCATACTCAGCCACGGCTGTAGATGCGGGTATGTTTTGCGCTTGGGCAGCCAGCATGATGTCATCCAAAAGAGCACTATAGTCATCGATATTGTCAATCGCATAAACTTGCGTGTCTACTTCGCGAAGGCCTGTTATCGGCGCAATTGGTGGCTGCAATAGGCCTGAGTCAAGGCGTTTCAAATCGGTGAGGTAGAACTCTAATTCAACCGCTACCACGGGAGTTAAGTTTTGGGCTTGATACTGATCACAAATTTGATTCAATACCTGGCGTGGGTTAGCAAAGTAAGCCTCACCAGGGGCCTGTTCCATGGTAATTAAACACTGTGCTATGGGCTTATCCTGCCATGGCACCATGGTTAAGGTATGAGCAATGACTTTGCAGGGCTGGTCACAATCTCCTGTGTCAAAGCCAATACCCGTACTTTCAACCGTATTACCATTAATATCCAGTGCAAATACTGACCCGGGTAAATAAATACCTTGTTCATACACTTTGATTAACTCGTTTGCCGGCACCCGCTTGCCTCGCAAAATGCCATGTTGGTCTGGCAATAAGATATCCACACTCACAAGGTCTGGGTGAGCGCTCAAAAAAGCTTCAGCCTCACTAGGGGAGGCAATGGTATGGGGCATGAGCTAAAAATCTCTTTCATGGGTCTTTCTAAGATGGTATCAGAATAGAGGTGATAGACAAGCATTCACAGCTTAATGTTTGGAATAATGTAATTATTTTTTTATAAAAAAGTTGGAATATGAATTAAATTCAATCTTTATTCTTTAATAATTTCATATAAAACATAATATTGGATGTCTTTATCAAGTATATACCGAGCAGAACACGGGTGTTCAAAATAATATACACAGCTATTGAAGGTTAAAACCGCTTTATGCTATGGTCAAACGTCTAACAACAG
>Ga0233426_10001233_pt1 | contig 24103 bp, 20 predicted proteins | sample SI_118_April2016_6_FD_179875 | JGI IMG/M metagenome (GOLD analysis project Ga0233426, IMG submission 179875) | Seawater microbial communities from Saanich Inlet, British Columbia, Canada - SI_118_April2016_10_MG | ecosystem: Environmental > Aquatic > Marine > Inlet | place: Canada: British...
AACCGGAACATGTCAAAATTGTTGCTTCAACTAAACACTGGTTAAGATATAAATTACCAAAACGTTTAATTAGACATGAAAGTAAACCTGTTTGTATTGGGCAAAAACAGAAATGGTTTTTACTCATGTTAACGGCAGAAGAATCTGCAGTTGATTTACTTCACTCTGACCATCCTGAATTTGATGATTGGCGTTGGGTAAGTTACTGGTATCCAGTCAGACAAGTTGTCTCTTTTAAGCGTGAAGTTTACCGTAAAGTTATGAAAGAATTTGCTCAGGCTTCAATGCCTTCTTATCGTCATCATAACCGTAAACGCCGTAATTGATTATTATTATGTAGCAGTTGCTTTAAGATTTAAAACATAAATGTACGATAGCTTGCTTGCAAGCTATTTTTATTTGAGGAACAACATGTTAACAACCTTACGTAGAATTGTTCTTGAGTTTAGCCAAAACGCCGAACTAAACAGTGCATTACATCGTATGGTGGAACAAATAAAAGAAACACTAAAGACAGATTGTTGTTCAATCTATCTAGCAGATCATATTAAGCAGCATTTCTTACTCGTCGCTTCTGATGGGTTAGCCGAAAGCTCATTAGGCCAAACAACTATTGGCTTTACAGAAGGGTTGGTTGGCTTAGTTGGTCAACGCGAAGAACCACTCAATATTGCGAATGCACAGAATCACCCTCAATTTATTCATGCCCCCGAAGTAGAAGAAGATGAATTAAATGCTTTTTTAGGCACCCCAATCATTCATCGTCGTAAAGTGCTTGGTATACTTTCAATTCAGCAAAAGCAAGCACGATACTTTAATGAAAATGAAGAAGCTTTTTTAGTAACATTATCTGCTCAGCTCGCTGCATCTTTGGCAAATGCAGAAGCGAGTTTATTAATTACTGAACAAGATGCTAACAGTCATTTAAAAAAAGCCTTACACGGTGTTGCTGGTTCCTCAGGCTTAACAATTGGAGAAATGTTTGTTGTTTATCCTGCCGTAAGTTTAACGACTATTTCTTTAAAACGAACTGCAGCTCCTGAGCTAGAGCTCCAACTTTTTAATGAAGCAGTGGCTAAAACGTTAGTTGACTTCGATTTTATGGCAAAAAAACTTCAAGGTATTATCGCTGATAACTTTCTAGATATTTTCGATATGTATAAGCAACTATTAGATAATGCTAATATCAGTAAAGAAGTTTCAGAAAAAATCAAATCAGGTTGGACAGCTGAAAGTGCATTAAAGCTAATAGTAGATGGTTATGTCACTCAATTTGAAGCACTTGAAGACAATTATTTACGTGAAAGAGCAAGTGATATAAGAGATCTTGGCGATCGTTTATTGCTTAATTTAAAACAATTAAACATCAATGAACAAGAGTTACCTAAGGAGTTTGTTCTTGTTGCAGAAGAAGTTACGGCTTCTATGCTAGCGCAATACCAGCATCAAGGGTTAAAAGGTGTCGTTTCACTTCATGGCTCTAATAATTCTCATGCGGCTATTTTAGCGCGAGCATTGGGTGTCCCGGCTATAATGGGTATTGAAAAAATTCCGCTTAGTCAATTACACCAAAAAGAATGCATTGTTGACGGTTACAGTGGCGAGCTTTTTGTTCAGCCAAATGAAGCGTTACGACAAGAGTATCATCACTTAATCAAAGAAGAACTTCTCCTAGCGGATAAAGTTAAAACAGTTCAGAAGCTTCCTGCAATAACAAAAGATGGTCACGCGATAGAACTCCAACTGAATGCAGGACTTTCTTCGGGATTTGAGCACTCAAAAAACTCTGGAGCAGAAGGGATAGGTTTATATCGAACTGAGATCCCTTTTATGAACAGAAGTTGTTTTCCTTCTGAATCAGAACAGACACAACTTTATAAACAAGTATTAAGCGCTTTTCCCAACCAATCGGTAACGATGAGAACGTTGGATGTTGGAGGCGATAAATCGTTACCATATTTTCCAATCAATGAAGATAACCCTTTTCTTGGTTGGCGAGGTATACGTATAACGCTTGATCATCCTGAAATATTTTTATTGCAAGTACGAGCAATGTTACGAGCAAATGTCGGGCAGGACAATTTACAAATTATGTTGCCCATGATTTCTAGTATTTTAGAAGTAGAAGAGGCTACTCGCCTAATAAATCAAGCTTATTACGAATTATCGATAGAACTTGATTTTACCAATGATGAAAAACTTCCACGGCCTAAAGTCGGTATCATGATTGAAGTACCTGGCATTATTTATCAACTGCCAGAGTTGGCAATAAAAGTTGATTTCTTTTCTGTGGGCAGTAATGATTTAACACAGTATTTACTAGCCGTTGATCGAAATAATGCGCGGGTTTCAGGATTATATGATTCATATCACCCCGCCGTTTTAAGAGCACTCAATCATATTGCTGAACAATCAATTCGTTCATCCGTTCCGTTGAGTCTATGTGGTGAATTAGCAAGTGAACCAGCAGGTGCTTTATTATTATTAGCGATGGGTTATGACAAACTGAGTATGAACCCGCATAATATCGCAAAAATTAAATGGGTGATCCGCCATGTTGATTTTCATCAAATAAAAAGGATGTTGGAGGATGTGCTCACACTCTCTACCTCTAAACAAGTACATAGTTTTTTAAATGAACAACTTGAACAATTTGGTTTAGGTGGATTTGTACGTGCAGGAATGTAGTTATCTCCCTTTATTTTAACTGAAAAAGCAGTAAATATGTTATTAAGTGTATTTCTAATTTGTGTCTTACTTGGCTCTGTTGTTGGTTTTTTTGCGGGGTTATTAGGTATTGGCGGTGGGCTAATCATTGTTCCTGCTCTGGTTTATTTATTACCACAGTTGGGTGTTGAAGCGAACTTGGTGATGCCCATGGCACTTGGTACGTCGTTAGCAACGATTGTTGTTACTTCATTTTCAGCCTCTTTGGCGCATCACCGTAATAAAAACATACCTTGGCCACTTGCAAAAAAATTAATGATTGCTATTGCATTAGGCTCATTACTCGGCGCCTTCATTGCGGATGTGCTTTCTATTGAAGCACTGAAAAATACTTTTGCCGTTGCTGTTTTTGTACTTTCATCTTATATGTTTATTGCAATACATAATGCGAAGAAAAATAAAATGATTGTAAACAATGAGGATGAAAAACTCCCTTCAAATATCATTGTTAAAAGTATCGGTTTTTTTACGGGTATTTTAGCAAGCCTTATGGGAATTGCTGGAGGGGCCATTCTTATTCCGATACTCAGTTATTATAAAGTGCCTTTACGTCATTCCATTGGAGTTGCTACTGTAAGCGGTATGGTCGTTGCCATTTTTGGTGTTGCCGGTTACATAATTGCTGGTTTTGGAAAAGTAAACTTGCCCGAGTACAGCTTAGGTTATGTATACCTACCTGCGTTGTTAGGTATCATTATAACGTCATCTTTTTTTGCCCCTGTTGGTGTTAAAGCTGCGACAAAATTACCTGTGCGAACGATTAAAAAAGCATTTGCGGTTTTTTTGATGTTAGTGGCTGTAAAAATGATACTAAGCTAAGAGAATAACGTATAAAATATTATCTGTTTAAAATTGAATGTTTTTTAGAGAAGGAAACAAAGTGAAAGCATATTTAGATTTAATGCAACATGTTCGTGATAACGGTGTTGAAAAATCAGACCGTACAGGCACAGGTACTAAAAGTGTTTTTGGTTATCAAATGCGTTTTGATTTAGCTAAAGGCTTTCCGCTGGTAACCACTAAAAAATGCCATTTAAAATCAATTATTCATGAGTTGTTATGGTTCATCAAAGGTGAATCAAATATTGCTTATTTAAGCGAGAATGGCGTTAAAATTTGGGATGCTTGGGCAACTGAAGAAGGTGAGCTTGGTCCTGTCTATGGCGTTCAATGGCGTAATTGGCCATCAACGAATGGCGAAACAATTGACCAACTTGCACAACTTATTCATGATTTGAAAACGAACCCTGATTCTCGACGTCATATTATTACGGCTTGGAATCCTTCCTTGTTACCTGATACGTCTATAAGCCCTTCAGAGAATGCAGAACAAGGTAAACAAGCCTTACCACCATGCCATACACTTTTTCAATTTTATGTATTAAATGGCAAACTTTCATGTCAGCTTTATCAGCGAAGCGCAGATATATTTCTAGGTGTTCCTTTTAATATTGCCAGCTATGCTTTGTTTACTATGATGATTGCACAAGTATGTGATTTAGAATTAGGAGATTTTGTTCACACCTTTGGTGATGCTCATTTGTACTTAAATCACATGGAACAAGTTAACGAACAACTATCTCGTTCTCCGTTAGCGCTTCCTACGATGAAAATTAATCCTGATGTAGACAGTATTTTTGATTTTACTTTTGAAGATTTTGAGCTGATGGATTATCAATCTCACGCACATATAAAAGCACCAATTTCAGTCTAGAAAAGCTTATTAGATTAAAAAAGGAACCGAATGGTTCCTTTTTTATGTTCATGGTGAACGGTATAGGCTTGAAGAATAAATGACAATAAACGTAAATTCATTCATAGGCTATAATTGTAAATAAGCAGTAATTTGTTTAATAAATACACCATATTGAAAATATTAATGTTAATTGAGCTAAAATATTATTAGAGACAAAAAAGTGTGCTATTTTGAAATATATAAGTAATAAATCATGATAATAATTAAGGTGGGATTATGGGAACGGAAAACGCCCTTTATACAATTTTAGTCGAAAAAATTAAGCAAGATGCGCTAGTGCTACCAACTTTACCTGAAATTGCGCTGAAAGTGCGTAAAGCTGCAGATGATCCTGAAATTAATTTGAATCAAATGAGTGACATTATTGGACAAGATCCCGCATTATCTGTTGGGATGTTGAAAGTTGCTAATAGTGCTATTTTAGGCCGTGCTGTAAAAGTCGAATCAGTTAATCAAGCTGTTACCCGTGTTGGACTGCGTCAAATTAAAAGTATTGCTACTGCGATGGCTCTAGAGCAAGTATTTGTTTCTAAAAATGAAATTGTTTCAATGTATATGAAAATATCTTGGAGCAAAACAGTTGACGTAGCTTCTGTTGCCATCAGTTTGATGACTTTTTATATGAAAGTACATAAACACTCATCACTAACGTTAGATACATTAACGTTAGCTGCTTTGATTCATAATATCGGCGTATTGCCAATTTTGACTGAAGCTGAAAGTCATCCTGATGTATTTGCTAATCCAACTTTTTTGCAGCAAGCTATTAGCAAATTAACTGGAAGTATTGGTGGAGAAGTATCCAAGGCTTGGGGCTTCTCAGAGGAGTTTACTACATTGGTTACGAGTTGGAGTGACTTAACAGTACTGCCACCAGAGACGCATTATTTAGACTTTATTCGTGCAGGTGCTATTTATCATGGTATCTTCAAAAATGCATCTACCCGTAAAGGTTTATTAAAAAGTTATGTCAATAAAGGTATTTTACCTGATGTAAACTTTATGGATGCCGATGAATTTAAAAATATGGTTACTGATGTAAAAGCGATGTTTACCTAATTCAACTCAAATTATTAAATAATAAAAAGCCCTGATATATCAGAGCTTTTTATGTTTAGACTAAGATGAAATTTTCAAGATTACACTTGGAATATAACCAAAAGCAAAATGACTTATTTAGTTAGCTTCACTTAGTCCTTGGTTGATGTTGATCAAGTCTTGCTCACTAATGGTACCTGCAGCACGTTTTAATGACAAAATGTTCTGAACATAATTATAACGAGTTGAAGACAAATTACGTTTTGCATTATATAAATTACGCGTGCTATCTAAAACATCGACGATAGTACGAGTACCCACTTCAAAACCTGCTTCGGTTGCTTTTAAGGCACTCTCGGCACTGACAACTGATTGCCCTAATGCTTTGATTGCCGAAACTGCAGCAATAACCGTGTTATAAGCGTTTCGTGTATTACGAACAACATTACGATGCGTCTGTTCTAAATCTTGACTAGCTGCAACGTAATTGCTTTGTGCTTGACGAACAGCACTCGATGTTGCACCACCTGAATAAATAGGCACATTTAAAGTAATACCTATAGATTGGCTGTCTGAATCCGTAGAGGTTTGAGGTGTGGAAAATAAGTTATCCGTATTTGCTTTTCCGTAACTACCATTTAGGCTAAGTGTCGGATAGTGACCAGACGTAGCAACATTGATATTTTCTTTTGCTATATCGACTGCAATTTTCTGTGCAATTAATTCTAAATTTTTAGCTTCTGCAGTTTGTTGCCATTCATTAGCGCTGTCAGGCACTGGACGAGACGTACTAAAACGCTCTGTATTTAAAATATTTAAATTTCTTGGATAAATATTTGTAATTACACGTAAAGCTTCTTCGGCAGTAAATACACTGTTTTCTGCGCGAATTTCTGATGTGACGGCATTATCATATTGTGCTTGGGCTTCATGTACATCGGTAACCGCTGTTAGACCAACAGAATAACGCTGTTTTGTTTGTTCTAATTGACGTTCAATGGCCGCTTTCTCTGCTTTTGCAAAATCTAAATCGTCTTTCGCACTTAACACATCAAAATAAGCAGTCGTTACACGAACAATTAAGTCTTGTTTGGCTACTTGGTAAGAAACATCACTTTGATGTGCCGATTTTTTAGCGTTATCTAATTTTAACCAAGAAGAATGTTTGTATAGGTCCATGGATAACGTTAAACCGTAACTCATTTGTTCGGTTTTAGATGTTGTATTACCTTCAACGCCGCCTTTGCTTTTTGAATAACCAGCAGAACCACTAAGACCAGGCAGTAAAACAGATCTCGCTTGAACAATTCCTTCTTTTGATGCGTTATATAAAGCTTTAGACTTCAATACCGTAGGGTCGTTTTTTTGTGCTTGATTGTATACGCTCAATAAATCTTCAGCGTTAGCTAATGTTGTATTAGTTGCGCAAATCAAACCGATGATTAGTGCCGAAATTGTTTTTTTCATGAGAGAACTATTCCTTTGAGTGTGCCATGTACTCTATATTAATATGCTACTATCGTATCTTTATTTTCGAATTAGCTAAATATAATAAGTGTTTACGAATGCATTCTAGTGTAACAAAATGTGATATTCTTATGTTGTTATTACTATAACATCATCATCTATATAAAGTTTTCATTATTAACGCAAAAAGTCAATTTATGTATAAAAAAAGCACAGGATTATTGAGTTTTACGCATGAAGACGTAAAAATCCACCTTAAAAAAACATGTTATCAAGGTTTTTTCAAGATGGATGAGTATCATTTAAGTCATCAATTATTTAATGGAGGTGAAAGTAAAATACTCTCCAGAGAGGTATTTGAGCGCGGCCATGCCGTGGTTGTGATACCTTATGATGCGAAAAATGACCGAGTTGTATTACTCGAACAATTTCGCTCTGGTGCTATAGGTTATGGTGACACCCCATGGTTATTAGAATTTGTTGCGGGTATGTTTGGTCAAAATGAATCTCCTATTGAAGTTGCGATACGTGAAGCTAAAGAAGAAGCTGATTTAACGTTAAATGAAACTCAGATAGATAAAGTGATGGAATACTTTTCAAGTCCTGGTGGTACGAGTGAAGTAATGCACTTATATGTAGCCAATGTAAACAGCGAAAATGTAGGTGGTGTTCATGGTTTAGTATGTGAAGGGGAAGATATTTTGTTACATGTCATGCAAAGAGAAAAGGCATTCTCACTTTTAAACGCTGGTAAAATCACCAATTCAGCGACAATAATTGGGTTACAATGGTTACAGAATAATTATCATCAATTACAGAAAAACTGGTCATCGTAAATGACAATGCAAAGTAAGAAATATCACCCTAAATTATCAACATTGATGAGCCTCTGTGAAATCAACTATATGTTGTTAATACGCTTACTTGCGAATAATGATGAAGACATTATTGGTAAAGAAAGAAACTTCTTTATTTCCGATTTTTTAGCTTACAACATAAAAACCCTTGAAATTACTCGTTACACAAGTTTAATTAGCATTTGCCAAGAAATGCCTAACGCAAACAAAGAAGATGTAGAACACTTTAAAAATTTAGATGAAAAGAATAAGAAAAATTTGTTGTCTTCTATTTTACACCCGAAAATGACAATACGTTTATATCATGATGCCCGAATGGCAGAAGTGATCAGTAACCAAGATATCAGACAAGTAAAACCGCGTTATGATTATCCTAATAATAAAATGCATTTACCTGATGAAAAAGAGCAAATTAATATATTTCTAAAAGAATGGCTGCAACTTTGTTTAAAGTTAGGCCAAGTCAATTTATCACTTTTTGAGTAATACTCTTGTTACCTGTTTATAAAATAGCCCAAATTACTGATTGTCATTTATTCTGTCAAACTGATGCATTGCATTATGGTGCTAACGTGTACCAAAATTTAATTTCTGTTTTACAGGAAATTAAAAATCAGTCGGACGTACAAATCATTGTCTTTACCGGTGACATTACCCAAGACCATAGCGAAGCGTCTTATCAACTTTTTGTCGAGGCCGTTCATAAAAGTGGAGTCAAAGTCCCTTTCTATTATTTAGCCGGTAATCATGACGAACATGAGTTACTTGATAAGTATTTATCAATTCCGCCTTTTAAACGTGACAAGATAATAACCCATCAAGATTGGCAAATCGTTTTACTGAACAGCAAGAGTGATACACCAAAAGGGTTAGTAACTCAGTGTGATTTATTAGCATTAGATTCAATCATCGATATCCAGAAATATCAGTTACTCATGATGCATCATCATCCATTAGATGTTGGCTACTTTATGGATAAACATGGCTTAGAAAATCAAACACAATTCTGGCAGACGATAAACAAATTTTCGAGTATTAAAGGGATAACTTGTGGACATGTTCACCAATCTTTAACTTTATATTCAGAGAAGAAACCGTCAATACCATTATTTACCTGTCCAGCAACATCTATCCAATTCGATACGACTAAAAGTAGTGGTGCATCAAATGGGCAGAGCGCTGGATACCGTATCTTTTCTTTGTTTGCAGACGGGAAAATAAATTCCGACAGCTGTTTTTTATCAAGAGAACTCAATGTCAAATCGTATTAATATTTTATATTTACATGGTTTTAATTCATCACCCCAATCGATGAAAGCACAATTAACTCAAAACTATTTCAGTGAAAATTTTTCTGATGTTTCTTTTTTCTGTCCTCAGTTAGCTTCTTCACCAGAAGCTATTATTGAACAGCTGACTGCATTAATAGCTTCAGAAAGTGACGGGGAAAGTCTTTGGCATTTTATAGGTTCTTCTTTAGGAGGATACTTTTCAACATATTTATCAGAAAAATATCAAAGTAAAGCGGTGTTAATAAATCCCGCGGTTAAACCTTTCAAGCTGTTAGTTGATTATTTAGGTGAGCAAACTAATCCTTATACTGGGGAAGTTTATTCTATCGAACCACACGCTATAAAAACGTTAAAGCGTATTGAACAGAAAATTATTTCGAAAAATAATTACTTGGTCATGGTACAAACAGGCGATGAAGTGTTAGATTATCAAGAAGCTGTCGATAAATATTTTAATTGCCAAATAATTGTACAACAAGGTGGTGATCACAGCTTTATTGATTACTCGAAAATGTTACCTAAAATTGCGATGTTTTTTAACTTATAAAACATTTTTTATCATAATAATTATTAGATTGGTTAAATGAGCGAACAATATAATTCAGACTCCATTGAGGTACTCAGTGGCTTAGACCCAGTACGCCACCGTCCTGGCATGTATACAGATACAGCCCGTCCAAATCATCTAGGCCAAGAAGTTATTGATAACTCGGTGGATGAAGCTTTAGCGGGCCATGCGCAAAATATCACGGTCGTACTCGATAAAGATCAATCATTAGAAATTATTGATGATGGTCGAGGTATGCCAACCGATATTCATCCGGAAGAAGGTGTTTCGGGTGTTGAGCTTATCTTCTGTAAACTTCATGCCGGTGGTAAATTTTCTAATAAAAACTATCAATTTTCTGGTGGTTTACACGGTGTAGGGATTTCTGTTGTAAATGCACTGTCTACGCGAGTGGATGTTTCTGTACGTCGTGATAGCAAAGTCTATGAAATGGCTTTTGAGCATGGTGAAAAAGTTGAAGAGTTACATGAAACGGGCACCGTTGGTCGAAGAAATACTGGATCGCGGGTAAAGTTTTGGCCTGACCCCAAATATTTTGATAGCGCTAATTTCTCAGCGAAACGTTTAGTGCATTTATTAAAAGCAAAAGCCGTTTTATGTCCTGGTTTAACTATCAAGTTTCATGATAAAAATGAAGATAAAAAATATCAGTGGTATTACGAAGATGGCTTAGTGGATTACCTAAAAGATTCCCTTAGGACCTGCATTTGTTTACCGGAAGAACCTTTTGTTGGCACTTTTACCTCTTCGCATGAAGCAGCTGATTGGGCAGTCACTTGGCTTTCTGAAGGTGGAGAAGGTATTGGCGAAAGTTATGTTAATTTAATACCTACGATTCAAGGCGGCACACACGTTAACGGTTTGCGCCAAGGTTTATTAGAATCAATGCGTGAGTTTTGTGAGTTTCGAAACCTCATTCCTCGTGGCGTAAAGCTAACCCCAGATGATATTTGGGATAAGTGTTCGTATATATTATCGGTAAAAATGCAAGAACCACAATTTGCTGGCCAAACGAAAGAGCGATTATCTTCTCGTCAATGTGCTGCATTTGTTACGGGAGTTGTAAAAGATTCTTTTAGTTTATGGTTAAATGAACATACTGAAATAGCAGAGAGCCTTGCTGAGTTTTGTATTTCAAATGCTCAGCGTCGATTACGCGCGAGTAAAAAAATCATTCGTAAAAAAATCACACAAGGACCTGCTTTACCTGGGAAATTAACTGATTGCGGTAGTCAGGATATTACTCGAACTGAATTGTTTTTGGTGGAAGGTGACTCAGCTGGTGGCAGTGCTAAACAAGCGAGAGATCGTGAATTTCAAGCAATCATGCCATTACGCGGTAAAATTTTAAACACTTGGGAAGTAGATTCCGGTCAAATACTGGCATCACAAGAGGTTCATGATATTTCAGTCGCATTAGGCATTGATCCAGATAGTGATGATCTATCTGAATTACGGTACGGGAAAATTTGTATTCTTGCCGATGCCGATTCTGATGGGCTACACATAGCTACACTTTTATGTGCATTGTTTATGCAGCATTTTTTAACTCTTGTACAGCAAGGGCACGTTTATGTTGCTATGCCACCTTTGTACCGAATAGATATTGGTAAGGAAGTCTTTTATGCGTTAGACGAGGAAGAAAAAGACGGTATTTTAGATCGCATAGAAGCTGAGAAAAAACGTGGCAAAGTGAATGTTCAACGCTTTAAAGGATTGGGTGAAATGAATCCTTTACAATTGCGTGAAACTACAATGGACCCTAATACTAGGCGTTTAGTACAATTAACGGTAGACGAGCACTCTGAAACAATGGAACTTATGGATATGTTGCTTTCGAAAAAACGGAGTCCTGACAGAAAAACATGGCTACAAAGCAAAGGCGATATGGTGGAAATCTAATTATATTTTCCACTTGAACAATTAATTCATAAAAAATTAATATTAAAAGAGTATGGTTTTGGCCATACTTTTTGCTTTCATAAAGAATGGTTATGATTTTGTTCCAAACAAATCATAGACACTCCGCCCATAGAGGCAATAGTGCGGTGACATTGATGCCAATGAGCGATATGTCCGAAGATATAAATTTTAGGAAATGTTATGACAATTAAAGTAGGTATTAACGGTTTTGGTCGTATGGGGCGTTTGGTATTACGCGCAGCATGGCAATGGCCTGAAATTGAATTTATTCAGATTAATGATCCAGCGGGGGATGCCAAAACACTCGCCCATTTATTAAATTTTGATTCGATTCATGGTCGTTGGGCGTTTGAAGCACAAGTCGATGATAATCAAATTGTTGTATGTGATGAGTCTGGCGAACATAGAATCAACATGAGCCAAAACTTAACTATCGCTGAAACAGATTGGTCACAGTGTGATGTTGTGGTTGAAGCTTCAGGCGTTATGAAAACGACCAAACTATTAAACGCTTATTTAGATCAAGGTGTTAAACGGGTTATGGTTACAGCACCGGTGAAAGAAGAGGGCGTTTTAAATATTGTGATGGGTGTTAATCACCAACTTTATAATCAAGAAGAACACAAAATAGTTACTGCTGCTTCTTGTACGACAAATTGTCTCGCGCCAGTTGTTAAAGTATTGCAAGACAGTGTAGGCATAAAACACGGCAGTATGACGACAATACACGATATTACTAATACGCAAACTATTCTTGATGCGCCCCATAAAGATTTACGAAGAGCGAGGGCTTGTGGTCAAAGTTTAATTCCAACGACTACGGGATCTGCAACGGCAATTACCCATATATTCCCTGAATTAAAAGGTAAGTTAAATGGTCATGCCGTAAGGGTGCCATTAGCTAATGCGTCGATTACTGATTGTGTTTTTGAGCTAAACCGTGCAGTAACCGTTGAAGAAATTAATGAATTAATGGCAACGGCTGCGCTTGGAGAGTTGAAAGATATTCTCGGATATGAAGAACGACCACTAGTTTCTGTTGATTATAAAACGGATCCACGTTCATGTATCGTGGATGCATTATCAACTATGGTGGTTAATGACACGCAATTGAAAATGTACTTGTGGTATGACAATGAATGGGGTTATGCGAACAGAGCTGCTGAGTTAATGCGTTTGGTTGGACTTTCTGATATTTAATACTCGTTTCAAAATATTTAAGTAGTCTATTAAGATTTTTTGTAATCTTTTGATGATTAATCAGAATGTACTAATAGCAATCGAAAAATGCCATTACCGATATACTTATGCTAAAAAAAATAACCGCACTGCCTAGTGCGGTAAAACAATATTTATTGATTACTTCTAATTATTGGTTTTTCACGTTAACCGATGGTGCACTTCGCATGTTGGTGTTATTACACTTTCATCACTTAGGTTATGCTCCACTCGCCATTGCAATGTTGTTTCTCTTCTATGAAGTATTTGGTGTTATCACTAATTTAGTTGGAGGGTGGTTAGGGGCGCGTATTGGATTGAATAAAACCATGAACATTGGTTTGTTTACTCAAGTTCTTGCGTTGTTAATGCTTACCGTACCTGAACAGTATTTAACTGTGGTTTGGGTGATGTTGGCACAGGCATTGTCGGGTATTGCTAAAGATCTTAATAAAATGAGTGCTAAAAGCAGTATTAAAACACTGATCCCTTCAAGTGATAATACTCAACAGCAAACTGGGCTCTTTCGTTGGGTGGCCTACCTGACTGGTTCAAAGAATGCCCTAAAAGGTGTAGGTTTTTTTCTTGGTGCATTTTTACTCAATACGGTTGGGTTTTCAGTTGCTATACTGATAATGGCCAGTATCTTAGCTGTTATTTTATTACTCAGTCTTATTTTACTGCAAGGTGATTTAGGTAAAGCAAAACAAAAAGTTAAATTCAAACATATATTTTCAAATCATGCCTCATTAAATTATTTGGCAGGAGCGCGTCTCTTCTTATTTGCTGCTCGAGATATTTGGTTTGTAGTAGCATTGCCAATATATTTGGTGAGTACTTTAGGGTGGCAGCATACCAATGTCGGTATATTTATGGCGCTATGGGTTATCGGTTACGGCATTGTTCAAGGCTTAACACCGAAACTATTTATTAAAAATAACCAACATAATATTAACGGAAATTTACTTTTTATATGGGGAAGTATCTTATCAAGCGTCACTTTAGTATTAGCGCTGATGATGTTTTATGCCTCAACATTAACCCTGAGTGCTGAATCGATTATCATCGTTGGTTTATTTATTTTTGGTGGTGCATTTGCTGTTAACTCAGCGCTACACAGTTACGCTATTGTAGCAATGGCTAAAGAAGACGGCGTTTCTATGGATGTTGGTTTTTATTACATGGCTAATGCGTTAGGAAGGCTTTTAGGTACAGTAATGTCAGGAGTTATCTATCAATTCACTAATCTCGCAACATGTTTAATCATTTCTGCAATATTTGCGGTACTTTCAGCATTTCTTATTAAGAAAATTTCAATAGCACCGCAAAAAAACTAATAACGTACTGCTAAGTCATCTAACTGAATATTCCCGAGTAACTGTCCATCTATGGTAATAGCTTGAGCGCTCTGTTGAGATACTTGCGTCACTTTTACCGTATATGGGCTAACATTAAAACCTGCATAGGTTTTCCCTGAGTCAGTCATAATATTACCTAAATGCAAGAGAGAAAACTCATCGCCAACTTTTACGCCATGTCGTTTACCTAAGTTAATCGTTAATGAATTGCCCGCTACTTGTACTATTTTGCCTCTGGTTGGCTGACACATCATATTTTCGTCTATATCAATGATCATCTCGCCTAATACTTTTTCAATGTTCATACCGTATTGGCTTTGCCAAAACACTTCACTATGCACATCAATGTTTTGACGCTTTCCGAATTCCCAAGGGGCAGAACTATGGTATTTTTTATTGAAAACTAACTCACCGTTACTACCGTTGTATATGTATAAACTGACGCTAAACTGTCGTTTAAAAACGTCTTCTTCCCAAAAAGACCATCCGTTGGTTGATGATTGTTCGAAGCTTACATCATTAATTTCAGAATACATTACATATTGAGTGTCACTGATATTTGATAATGACATTGTTAAGCTCTTTATTGCTTCAACTTGAAGACTATTGTTCAAACGAGAAAATTGCGCTTTTTCTCGTAGTAATAATTTTGTATCTAGGTAAATACCCTCATTGTTAATCTTATGAGTAAGTTTCTCCATTAACTTACTATCAAGTAGGTAAATATTACCAATATTCGCTTGCTCTCTGTGCATTAGGTTACTACGCGTTATCAATAAAGATTTCCGGTAGTCAGAAGAAAAGCATTGTTTATTTTGCGGGAAAATATCAGCACGGATAGTAACGGTTACTAAATTTCCTTCATATGTTTCATCGACTAGCTCAAAAGAGTTGACGGTGCCACTTGCGCGAATGTTTATTTCATTTTGTGTCAATAAACCGTTCACTGTTTTTTGAACACTGGAAACCGAAGCTCCAGCCACCAATAGTGCTTTTTTTAATGCATTCTCCATCGCTAACGTTTTTGCCCGTTCACTATCTCCTTGCATGACTACTGACTTTCCTTGAGCTTCATACCATTGTGCTATGGCTGAATTAGTCATGAAAAATAGAAGTAGTGCTGATATAAATAAGCGCATATGAAGTCCGTCAGTAAAAAGGGTTTAATATTTGCTTATGAATATGCAGTTTCTATGCCCATTTATTTTTATAGTGTAACGGGTATATATATTGGCGCGATTTGTGCTTTATTTCTATCATATACAATTTGATGTCGATGAACGATATTAATTTTAGACTTACTATTCGCTAATAATAGCAATTAAGGGGAGCTCAATGAAAAAGTGGCTTATTCCATTATTTATTCCTACGCTGATGTCCTGTTCATCTATGAACTTTATGAGTGAAGAGGACAACTTTTATAAATCTAAACAAGAAGTAAAAGGTGAAATTGACAGTTTTAATTTACCAAGACACGCAATAGCTGATGTTGTTAAAGGGCTTACTTATCAAATGCTTGAAAGCAGTTCTTTTGTTAACCCCAAAACGCCTATTGCGGTTGCTTCATTTGTTGAATTAGAAGACCTAGAGTCAACAAATTGGCTAGGTAATCAAATATCAGAAAACTTTGTACATGAATTACAACGTCATGGTTTAGTTGTTATTGATTTTAAAACGACGGGGCATATTCGTGTCACTGCAAAGGGTGATTATGTATTTAGTCGTGATTGGAAAGAATTACCAGAACGCCAGATTATTGACTACGTAGTAACTGGAACCATGATGGAACAAGAAAATGGAGTGATGATTAATGCGCGTATGATTGGTATGCAATCGCGTGTCGTTGTTGCTACAGCGCAATCATTTATTCCAAGTTGGGTCATCGGTGAACAAATTAATCAAGATGAAAGCGTGCGGATAAAAGATGGGCTCATTATTAGAAACAGCATTATGTTGGCTGAAGACGAGCGTTCAATTGAAATCGTTAACTAATAAGATATAAACTTAGGGCTAACTTTGGTGTTTATTATGAAAAAAATTATTCTCAATATATTGTCGGTCGGCGGGTTAGTCTTATTGCTTACCAGTTGCTCTAGTGTTTATGATAAACATGTACAATGGCAACGTGTAAAGCCTGAAAATTTTCCTGTCTTACGTGCTATCGGTCAAGCTCCTATCAGTTTACAGAATTCTAACCATGAAACACAACGGATGTTGATGGCGATTAATGCGTCAAAACTTGCCGCTTATGCGGAACTTGCTGAGCAAGTATACGGACAAAAAATAAATGGCGAAATGACAATGTCGCAACTATTACTCGGTAAAAACGAGGTGTCTGCTTCAGTTAATGGCGTTATTCGTGCTGCGAAAGTGATTAAAAGCTACCCTGTAGGCGACAGTTATACAACTGAATTAAGTTTAGATTTTGAAGATGTTTATAACATTTATTTAGCTTCTTCACCAAAACGAGAAATCAAAGAAGTGACATATTATTAATTGTTAAAATGAGTCAAGTTCAATAGGCATAAATTTAAAAAGAATACTGCAAGTTAGCATAAAAATATGCGCCGTTAAAACCGAAAGGGGCAGAACGGCGCGAATATTTGAACACCCCGTTACTATCAACAATTAAATGACCTTGCTCATCTTCAATTATGCCACCTCTAGAGTTCCCTATGGTATTTTCATCAGGCATCACATCAAATACATTATGACTCCCTAGCGTAATTGAAAGACTGTCCGAAAACATATAATTAACACTAAAGTCGGTTAACAGTTCGGCGCCATAAGTTTGTTTACCACCATCTGTAATAGTATATTTTCCATAGTGGTTCAATAATATATTTACAGTCCAGTTTTTATTCTTATAGATTGTGTTTAAACTTATTTTGTTGCTTGGTTGCCATTCCTCGATGATAGAAATATCTTGCCTTGAAAAAATGTCTTTAACGGCTACAGTATGCAAGGTGCTATGGTTTGGAGTAAATAACTTTGTCACTTTTGTATCTGTGAAGTTTGCCGCTAAAGTAAAATCAATAATACCTAAGAAAATTTTAGGCTGCCACGTTGCAACAATATCAGTACCCCGTGTTCTTGTATCTGCGCCATTCAAGAAAAACTGCCCTTTTGATACCATTGCTTCCGTAAAAACTTGATCGAGTAAAGGTGATATCCCCAAGCCTAATTTACTGCTAATAACAATACGATCGTCAATATTTATTTGGTAAAAATCGACACTGATATCAATATTTTTTTCGGGACTATAGATTAGACCAATACTTATGTTGTCAGATTCTTCTTCTTTGAGTGTTGGTACGCCAAGCCTAGTTGTTAACGTACTATCATTTCTAAAAGTTTCTACTTCTTCACTCAATAACGCGCCACTTTCGTCAACAATAAACTGCGTGCTAACATTGTTAAAATACATTTGTTGCATAGAAGGTGCGCGAAAACCGTTACTGTATGCTCCACGCACAATAAAGTTGTCGCTTATTTGCCCATGCCCCGCTATTTTAATATTGCTGCTGTTGCCAAGTACATCATAATCATCATACCTAATGGCGGCACTGAGCTTTATGAAATCATTTATTTGGGTGATAGAGTCAGCAAAAAATGAAACAACATTACGACCTTCGTTAACGGCTAGGTCTAATGAAACACCAGGAAACCCTTGGATGCCACCGGCAGCATCATTCTCAAATAAAGGTTTATTTTTTTCAGTATCATAATCAAGATAACTGTAGGGTTCACCTGGAAGTATTTTATATTTATCGTGGCGAAATTCAGCCCCTAACACGATAGAATAATTTTCATAATCTTTACTAAACAATAAATTTAGCGTTTCAAGAGACAGCGATAAACCATATGCAGAAGAAGATCTAGGAAGGTTTTCACGAAGTTCATCAGAAGACAAGTCCGTTGTGTTTAGAAGATAATTAGCATATGAAGCATTAAGTGACTCACTGGTGGTGTAGTCAATTTCATTTTTTCCATAAGTATATGAAATATCTAAAGCTGTTTCATTATCAAATGAAATTTTATAACCTAAATTATAAGAAATATCTTGTATATCTGAATCAATTTTGGGTAAATATCCTTGAGGAATAGATGCTTGATTATCAGCTAATAAAGGATTTTCATTCGTATTGGCATTATGACGAAAAAATGCAGCAGATTGATTTTCTCTCTGTGAGTATGTTAGAAACCCATAGAGCTGTCCGTTATTAAGTTCAAGCTCACTGTTTGCAACAAATGAAAGTTGTTGATAAGACGGGTCACCGATTCGAAATGTTTCTCTGTTGGCGGATATTTCACGTTCATCACTTGTTTGCCAATTTCCATTCTCTAATTGAACGCATTGACCGTATTGACAAGCACCGTGTAAACCTGACCGATTTGTACTTTGATGATCAACTACACTTATAGTAGCGTTAAAAAATCCAGACTCACCTAGCTTTAATCCTTGCGTGTAAGATAGCTGGAGATTATCTCCATCGCCTTGCTGATAAGCACCGACAGATGTTTCTAAAGTTGTTTGTTCACTATTATCGTTAAGTACGATGTTAATAACACCCGCTATTGCATCAGAGCCATATTGTGCCGCAGCACCATCACGTAAAATCTCAATTCGCTTAATAGCTCTAACAGGAATAGCGTTCATATCTGTTCCTGCTGTACCTCTTCCAACCGAACTATTTATATGAATGAGACTTGCTTGGTGACGACGCTTGCCGTTTAATAGAATGAGTGTTTGATCGGGTCCTAACCCGCGTAAAGTTGCTGGCTGTAATACGTCACTTCCATCACTAATCGCTGAACGAGAAAAATTAAAAGAGGGCACTAATGCTTGTAACATTTGACCGAGATTTGTATGTCCACTTTTACGTAATGTCTCACCTGAAATAATGTCGACAGGTACGGGTAATTCTTTTATGGTTCTCCCGTTAATATGACTGCCAACAATGGCAATTTGCTCGATAGGTTTTATGTGAGGTTTTTGTTGAGTAATAACGATTGATTTTGAGTTGTCGAGTTTTAAAATATTATTTTTTTGTTTAATCGACCATTGGCCTTTGTTATTTATTTCTGCAACAAGATCAGTGTTTTTAAGTAACATCCTTAACGCTAAAGAAACAGAATAATATCCATCTATCGATTTACTGTTAAAAGTTCGGGTTAAATCGTAGGAAAATAAAATGGTTTGATTAGCTTGCTGAGCAAGTTTAATTAAGGCTTTATCAACGGGTTGAGAAGCGACATTAAAGCGAATAATATCGGGAGCAATAGTTTGGGCTTCAGCTTTCTTGTTAAAAGCGAAAAAGAATGCAGAAAGTACTAACATCAAGCAGAGTAGATTGGAAAATATTGCTCTACATTGTGTTTTATTTGTTATAAGTGAATACAGAAATATCACCTTTCATTTATAATTTTGTACATCTTATTTTATCTAGAACGTAATTGAGCCAATGGGTTCGATAAGTCATCTATTTTAGTGATAAGTACAGTATTATGATTTGTTCTAGTACAGTTAAGTTCGAAGTTAGCACTTATTGAGTCGAGAAGTGTGTCAACGTCACCCGCTTTAAAGTAACCAGAAACCTTTCTATTCGCAATTTTTTCATCTTGAATGGTGAATGTAACGTCAGTATATCTGCTAATTTCTTCAAGTGCTGTTTTTAGCAATTCTCCATCAAATATAAGCATACCTTTTTGCCATGCAAGTTCTTCTGTCAATGCGTTTGGCGAAACAAAACTTTTTGACCATTGTGCTTGATTAATTATAGTTGCTTTTTCACCTGCAATAATGATGCTGTTTTCTTGGTTGTTTTCAGAGTTCTTTGCTATTTTTTTAGTTAATTCAGGTAGAGAGGCATTTGAGTCAGCAATAAGTACTCGTCCTTCAGTAACAATCAATTCTAAATGATTGTTATCACTTTTTTGAACATTAAATATTGTACCTAAAGCGGTAAATGATTGTTCACCTGAAGTGACACTAAACGGACGTGATTTATCTTTTGCTACATCAAATAAGGCTTCGCCCTTTATTAAGTTTAATTGACGATGGTCACCGCTGAAACTGATTGTAAGTAAAGAGTTGGTGTTGAGGTGAACGATTGAACCATCAGGTAAATTAAAGTTAGCATGCTCGCCTACTTTTGTAGAATACTGCTGATAAACAATAGCTGAAGATGTACCTTGAAAAAACGGCAATAAACTTTTGTTCAGAAAAACATGACTAGAGAGAAGGCTGAAAAATATAACACTGGCGGCTAATGAAAATTGATTGAATGTTTTTTTATATTTATGTGGAGATTTTTTTTCTAGGGGAAATAAACCATTAAAATCAGCAAGTACTTTCGACATTTTTTTTGAAGGCGAATATTTGTGGAGTGCTAAGTGATGTTCGTTTTTTTGATTCACCCAAGCGACAAAAGATTGTCGTTCTTGTTGCGACAAACCTTGCTCTATACGCCATAGCCAATACTTGGCCTGCATTTCTATTTCATTAGTGCTTTGTTCTTTAGTCATGATATATATCTTGTGTTAATTCAAATTACGTAAACATCGATATATTTATTCGACCATTCCGTGCATCCTTGCCTAATACAATAAATCTTTATTTTATAATATCATTTTAGCTTATTCTAATTGAATCAAAAGCTTATGTTATAAGCAGTGAGCACCATACCATAGTGCTCATTTCTATTATCCTACTTTACCTTTATTTCTTTTTATTTGCACGTTTTGCTTGTTTTTTCGCCTTAGCTTTTTTCTGTGATTTAGATATTTTCATTTTTGGCTTTTTCAAAGCAACTTTCGATTCTTTATATTGCGGCTTCAAACCTTCAATATTACGGCGTGGTAAACGTTCATCCATGTAGCGTTCAATTTTAGAAATCACAGCCATGTCATGTGCTTCTACTAAAGATATTGCGGTACCTTTATTACCAGCTCGGCCTGTTCTGCCAATACGGTGCAAATAAATATCAGCTTTACGCGGTAAATCAAAATTAATGACATGAGTAATATCATCAATATCTATACCACGTGCTGCAACATCTGTTGCGACCAATACTTTTACATGACCTGTGCGTAATCTATCAATGGCACTATTACGTTTGTCTTGATGCATTTTACCTTCAAGCCATGCACAAGGTAACTCAGCTGCGTATAGTTTTCCTGATAAGTGCTGAACAGTTTCACGTTTATTAGCAAAAACAACGGTGCGTTCAAAGCCTTCTTGCTTTAACAAGTTTTCTAATAATTGAAACTTGTGCTCTTTGTTATCGGCTAAATGAAGCCACTGATGGATTTTTGCTTTTTCTTTGCGTGATGGTTGAGCTTCTAAAAATACGGGTTCGTTTAGCATTTCTTGGGCAAAACGTAAAACAGAGGAGCCTTCAAGTGTAGCTGAAAAAAGCATGGTTTGTTTGCGCCAGCGAGCTTCACCAACAATACGATTAATTGCATCAGAGAAACCCATATCAAGCATGCGATCTGCTTCATCAAGTACAAGAATTTCAATGTCACGTGCTTCAAATTTTTCTGAATCAAGATACTCGATTAACCGGCCTGGCGTGGCGACTAAGATATCGGTATTTTTAGTTAAAACATCAATATGACTATCGTAACTCACACCACCGGTAATTAATCCTGTTTTAATGTCGGTCAATTCAGTTAACTGAGTACATTGTTCGCTCGTTTGAAGGGCAAGTTCACGCGTGGGTGATAAGATAAGTACACGTGGGAAACCAGGACTTTTACGTGGGTAATCTAATAAGTGTTGAGCTAAAGGTAAAATAAAAGCAGCTGTTTTGCCTGTGCCTGTAGGCGCTGAAGCTAAAACATCTTTACCTGTCATGGCGACAGGTAGAACCAACTCTTGAATAGAAGTTGGTTTTTTATAACCGGCATTTTGAATGCCGCCTAGTAGTGCTGAATCTAGGTCAAATTGCTCAAACATAAAGTATAATTTCGCTCAGTATAATATTGCGGTGAATTATAAAGCGAAAAAGGGGATTTAGCTAAAGCTATTTAAGATACTGAGACTTTATTTTAAGTTTCTATTCACTTTCAATAATTTCAGCTATTTCACTGTGAATTTGCTGACACCATTGCGCTATACGCTCATCACTTTGTTCATATTGATTATCTTCATCCAATGATAGTCCAACAAACTGGCTATTATCCTCAGTTAGCGCTTTTGATGCTTCAAATTCATATCCTTGATTAGGCCAATAACCAATAACAAAACCGTCTTGTGCAACGACTTGTTCATGTAACATACCTAATGCATCTTGAAACCATTCGGTATAACCTATTTGATCGCCCATGCCATACAGGGCAATGATTTTTCCTGATAAGTTTAAGGTAGCGATGTCTTCCCAATGACCTTCCCAGTCTTCTTGGATTTGACCGTAATCCCATGTGGAAATACCCATGATAACAAGTTCAAAATCGTCAATTTTATTTAATGGTGTATCCTTGATATTAAACAATTCAACGGTTAACGCTGGTTTATTCGTTACGTTTTCAGCAAATTGCTGCTGAATTTTCTCTGCAGCCATCTCTGTATAACAAGTAGTAGAACCGTAAAATAAACCAATTTTCATGTGTGAACCTTTCTAATGTATTGGAGATAACAAGCTAAATATTAATAGGCTAGAATTATAGCAGCCATTTTTTCGAGAGTTTATCAGATAGATAATTTCAAGCCAGTAAAATATATAAAGTTCTGTTTACACTTATTAACAGAAGGATCTGCACTGGAATATTGCATTTATCGTTAATTCACTGTAATTTTAGCGCCAATGTAACGGTCATGTAATATAGCGTAATCAATCTGGTGAAATGTATTGGATTGATGATTATTATCGGGTTTTAAGTTCTACTTTTAGGAAGTCATTAATGTTTAATAAAATTTCCCTTGCCGTTGTGGCAATTTGTGTTGGTGTTGCTGGTTATGTCTATGCTGTAGAAGGGCCAAATGTTACGGGTAACTCTTCAGTTACCAATCCTACTAGCATTGTTTCTACAAATAGTGCAATTACAAAAAAAATGCCTGAAAATTTTGATGCTGCTGAATTAAAAAATAAATTGTCTGCTATGTTAGGTTTAGAAATTAATAAAGTTAATCCATCTGCTATGCCGGGTTTAGTTGAACTGATTACGAATCAAGGTTTATTTTATGCAAGTGCAGACGGTAAATTCTTTATTCAAGGAAAACTTTATGGATTAGGGCGTACAGTAACAAACTATTCAGAAGAAAGTTTAGCGCAAGTGCGTGTTGAAGGAATGGACACGTTTTCTGATGCAATGATCGTTTACCCTGCAAAAAATGAAAAACATGTTGTTACTGTGTTTACTGATATCACTTGCGGCTACTGTCGAAAAATGCACGAACAAATGAGCGATTATAATGATAAAGGAATTACTATACGTTATTTAGCTTACCCTCGTTCAGGGGTTAAAGACCGCTCTGGTCAATACTCTGAAGGCTTTAAAGATTTACGCTCTATTTGGTGTCATGAAAATCCAGAAGAAGCATTAACTAAAGCTAAAATGGGATCAAGTGTTGCGCAGCGCATTTGTGATAAACCCATAGAAGATGAGTTTAACTTTGGCCGTCAAGTAGGTGTTAATGGCACTCCTGCTATTATTTTAGAAGGCGGCATGATGTTACCTGGCTATAAAGAGCCTGAAGCACTACTTAATATCATTGAGCAAATGAAAGCTGCTGGATAAAAAGTAACTCTTATCGAAATTTTTTTAGAAATGGCAGACTTTGGTCTGCCTTTTTATTTTTCAGTGATTAATTTTTAGCGATGATAAATTTATGAAAAAGCAAATTGTACGCCGTGCAAAATTTGATGATAACCATCTCCCTGATAATATTCATC
>Ga0233426_10001234_pt1 | contig 24095 bp, 21 predicted proteins | sample SI_118_April2016_6_FD_179875 | JGI IMG/M metagenome (GOLD analysis project Ga0233426, IMG submission 179875) | Seawater microbial communities from Saanich Inlet, British Columbia, Canada - SI_118_April2016_10_MG | ecosystem: Environmental > Aquatic > Marine > Inlet | place: Canada: British...
AGATGCCAGATGCCAGATGCCAGAGAAAATGGCTCAGAGGTTCACATCTTTTACCACTGATTTACCACAAACACTTTCATTCCGACGGGCGGCGCGATCAATCTTAGTAAGATAACAAAGATGATAACGATGCCAAATCAGATCAACTCTCCACTGAAGGTGTCCTCACGTTACATCTGCAGGATTTTCTACGTTTCGGCCAAGTGCTGCAAGGTCTGAGTAACGATCTCCGATGCGGTGATGTGGCCGCCCGCCAGTTGCAGCGCCGAGCGCGACGACCAATTCGTCAGCGGCTGGGGCGTCATAGATTGAAAATTGTACCGTAAGATAATGGGACCGACGGCCAGTGTCATGCTTGTCCATCAACGGGATTTGGATTTGCGTGTTTGCGGGACCGCGTGTGTTGGTGAAGCCAAGATAGCTTTTAGCGCCAACAGCTTCGCGGTAAAAATTTCCATATTGCAACGTGTGGATCAAAGCAGAAGCATGTTCCAATTCACAATCGGTCCCAGCAATGCAAGCCTTGCCGTAAGCCTCAATAGCATTCCCAGAACCTGCCAAATCAATCAACCGATTGGTCAACATTTCACCGAGTGGCGGCGCAAGCCTTTGGATTTCAGGAGCGAGATCCTCAACATAGCCCTGCCCCGCCCAGGGGTTTCGCACGACCGCAGCGACACCAATCATTCGAAGGATTGGATCAGCAGCGCGTTCCCCTTCGCGATGGACATCTTCATCGAATGTGACAACTTTTCTAAGTTCTGGAAACATGGCATGATCGCTTTCTGATTAATGTTTGGATTTTTTGGCAGCGGTAACATGATGTACGCGACCACTGTGTTCATCGCCCTGATATATGCCGAACTGACCGTGGCGAAATTCGTCTTGATAGCGGGCAAGCATACTGCGTTCGGCAGCACGGGTTACTTTGCTCAAAGGAATATCATCTAGGTCAAAAAACTTGTGACCCTGCGGGGCACGTCCGACAACCGTTCCGTGATAATAAACACCGTGATGGCCCAACCCTGTGTCGTGGTAGACTGCGTACAGAAAGTTCATTTCGCTGCGCAGACCCAGCGTGTCAAAATGGGTTTTTAACGCTGTTAGGCTTTGTTCTTTTGAAGGGCATTTTGGAACGCAGACAGTGTCTTCGGCGTCGATACGCAACAGAATTTGTGCTCCGCGCGCTAAGATAGCGCCAATTTCAATTCTTCCATTTCGTGATGCCGCTGAAACCAAGTCGTCTTCTAATCCAACGGAAAAGTAATTCCCCTGGAAATATCCCAACGGTTTTTGTTCGCTTACCTGATGCGCAATTACACGGCCCATCAAAATGATGTGGTCCCCTGCGTCTACGATCTTTTCTTGTTCACAAACCAAATTGGCCAAGCCTCCGTCCAGCAACGGAACATTCGCGGCCCCTGATTGCCAATCGACCTGATCAAATTTGTCAGGGGCTTGGGATGCAAATAGGCCAGAAACGGCTTTTTGATCTTCGCTTAGAATGTTCACAGCAAAATGGGGGACGTCGCAGAAGGTAGCGCAACTATGGGCACTTTTGGCGATACAAACGAGTAGAAGTGGCGGATCAAGCGACACAGATGTAAAGGAATTCGCGGTAAATCCACGGGGTGTACCATCCTCTTGCCGTGTTGTTACGACCGTGACGCCTGTGGCAAAAGACCCAAATACACTGCGCAAAGCACGTTTGTCCGTGTCCGACGTTGGTAGGTTTGGCATTTCAGACAAATAATGTTCGGTATGCTCTCCTAGTCGCGGAGGCGTTTTCAAAACAGGCGGAGTGGCTTGGGAGAATTTAAGCGGGTTTCCTGCTACGACCCAAGGGTCCTTGTCTGGTTCACCGTGAGGGAGATCCACCATCATGTCACGTTTGGCCACATGAGGATCCAATCGAATATCAGCAGCTGTATTCATGGGACCAAATGGCACTGCGCCGCCCAATTTTTCGGCGAGCTGAGCTTTGCTCAGGGTTTGTGTCCAATCGCCAACAAGCGTATTTAAGACAGCTGCATTTTCCGCGCGGGCTGCGCGCGTGGTAAAACGGGTATCTTTGGCGAGGTCAGGCGTGCCGATCACACCCGCCAGCACGTTCCAAAATGCATCGTCCACAATACCCAAGGCAACATTGCCATCAGATGCAGGAAACAAACCAAAAGGAGCAAGGAATGGGTGCCCATTGCCTTCGGCTTTCGGCGCTGTCCCTGAAAAATCTTGCAAGTAGGTCGAACGTTCACATAAGGAAATGATGGCGTCGTACATTGCCACGTCTACAAATTGGCCAACACCCGTGGCCTCCGCTTGGCGCAAGGCGGCAATGATCCCAAAGGACATCATAAGTCCCGAGAATATGTCGCCAACACCCGGGCCAACTTTCGTTGGCGTGTCTGCGTTCGGGCCGGTGATGTCCATCAGCCCGCCCATGGCCTGCGCCACAACATCATAAGATGGCCAACTGGCATACGGGCTTTCACCGCTGCGCGGATCGCCAAATCCGCGAATGGCACCATAGACCAGTGCGGGATTTTGCGCGGCAAGAGTCTCATAGCCAAGGCCAAGGCGCTCCATCACGCCGGGACGAAAATTCTCGACAATGATATCAGCACTCGCAGCCAGACTTCGAAAAGCGTCTTTGTCAGCCTCTTCTTTTAAGTCAAGAACAACGCTTTTCTTGTTTCGATTGAGGCTGACAAAATATCCCGCCCAATCGTGTTCAGGATCATCATCGCGGAACGGGCCGTTACCCCGTGCTGTATCGCCAAAAGGGGACTCGATCTTAATCACTTCAGCACCATGATCAGCCAGCATCATTGTGCAATACGGCCCAGACAACATCCGGCTAAGATCCAAAACGCGAACACCGTGCAAAATTCCTTTGGTCATTGTACCCCTGCACGGCTGTGGTGTCGGTCTAGGAAATCCAACATCGGAACCGTTGTAGCATCGGGATCCTCTGCCAATGCCATGTGACGCAAGCCTTTCAGGATCAGGGTTTGAGCACCTTCAATCTCTGCTGCAATAGCCTGCGTCATCTCAGGGCCATTTCCAAAATCTTGGTCCCCCGTGATCACAAGTGTCGGTACGCTGATCCCTGGGACAGGTTTTATGATTTCGGCAATGCCATCGGCCAAAACGCGGTAATTGCGGTGATAAATTGCAATATCGTTTGCCAGAACCCATCGTCGCACAAGGCTCATTATGTCTGGGTTACTCGCGCGGAAACTTTCTGTAAACCAACGATCCAATGCAGCTTCTACGGTTGCACCCGACCCCTCTTTCTTGGCCTGTTCTACGCGCGCCAAAATGGCCGCCTGCGCTGCAGCTGTGCGTTGATGTGGCGAGTGTAAAATACACAAGACGCTGACACGTTCGGGATAATCTTGTGCAAAACGACGGGCGATCATACCGCCGAGTGAAAATCCAACAATTGCAGCTTTGTCGGCTTTGCAAGCATCCAGCACACCACGCAATTGATCACAAAACAGACGCAAACAGGGTTCGGATGGCGGCGGGCCGGAAGCGGCATGACCATAAAGATCATAGGTGATGACGCGATATGTTTTGGCCAATGCGGGCATCTGCCATTGCCAGACTTCGCAACACAGCCCTAGGCCATGGATCAAGACAACAACTGGTGCAGTTTCTGGCCCTGACACCTCGTAGGTTGTTCCATCGGTCAGTTGTGGCATTAGCCTGCCGATCCCAATGGGCGATATGCCATGACCTCAACCTCAACGCAGGCATCTACCAACAAATCACTTACCACAGCGGATCGCGTTGGCGGTTCGGAAGGGAAATATTCGCCGTACACCGCATTGAATCCTGGAAAATCCGCACGATCCCGAAGCCAAACCATGGCTTTGACAACATCAGTCATCTCGCAGCCCGCGAGTTCTAAGGTCGCCTTAATATCTGATAGGATAGCATGTGTTTGTTCTTCGACGGTCCCAGTTGTCATTGGAACACCGTTTTTCATTGGAATTTGACCCGTCAAAAAAACAAAGTCGCCAGCACGGATCGCGCGTGAAAGTGAAAGAACACGACCGCCAATTTCAAGCGGTCCACCTATAACTTGCTTCTTTGCCATCACAACGCCTCCTCTGATTAAAGCAAGCCTGTCGCAGCCGATCCAATAATAGTTATCATTTTTCGTCAGTAGGTGTCGAAAAATCGCAGTATGTTTGCGCATTTCCATCAAGAATGGGAATCATCGATTAGGAGAACAGCCAGAATGTCCGATATCCGTAGCTATAAAATGTTGATCGACGGCGACTGGGTTGCCGCATCTGACGGGGCGATGTTTGACAGTGTGAACCCAACCAACGGCAAAGTATGGTCGCGCGTTCCAGAAGCCACAGAAGCAGACGTGGATCGGGCTGTAACCGCGGCACATCGAGCGTTTTCAATTGGACCTTGGGCCAAAATGACTCCGACTGAACGGGGCAAATGCCTACGGCGATTAGCCGAATTATTGGCAGATAAGTCCGAAGAGTTGGGCCGCACTGAATCCATTGACACAGGCAAAATGCTGAAGGAAACACGGTGGCAGGCGAAATACATTGCTGAATTTTTTCAGTTTTACGCTGGCTGTGCAGATAAAATTAGCGGCTCTACCTTGCCAATTGATAAGCCCGACATGTTTGTGTTTACCAAGCGTGAACCGCTTGGGGTTGTTGCCGCCGTAGTACCTTGGAACAGCCAGTTGTTTTTGGTTGCCGTTAAGATCGGCCCCGCATTGGCGGCAGGGAATACTGTAGTTTTGAAAGCCTCAGAGCATGCATCTGGAGCAATGCTGGAATTTGGCGAATTGATCGAAGCGGCTGGCTTCCCCCCAGGTGTTGTTAACATTGTCACAGGCCACGGAGATCCTTGCGGGCGAGCATTAACCGCTCACCCGAAGGTGGCGCGTATTTCCTTTACGGGCGGCCCCAATGCAGCGCGTCATGTGCTTGAAAACTCAAAACGAAATTTTGCCGAAGTCTCGCTGGAACTCGGCGGCAAATCTCCCTTTATTGTCTTTGACGATGCAAATATCGAAAGTGCCGTGAATGCTTCCATTGCAGGTATTTTTGGCGCAACAGGGCAAAGTTGTGTCGCAGGATCGCGGCTGTATCTGCACGAAGACATTGCAGACGAGTTTTTGGAACGCATAACCAAGCAAACCAAGGCAATCGTCATTGGCGATCCGCTGGATGACGAAACGCAAATGGGGCCGCTGTGTACACAAGGACAGTTGGACCACATTCAAACCGAAGTTGCCCACGCCCAAAGCGAAGGCGGCACCATCTTAACAGGTGGCAAGCAGCCTGAAAACACAGGTAATGGCCTGTTTTACGAACCCACCATCATCGACTGCCCAAGACAAGATTTACGCATCGTGGATACGGAGTTGTTTGGCCCTGTCCTTTGCGTTCAGCGTTTCAAAACCGAAGAAGAGGTCATTGCGCTGGCCAATGATACAGAACACGGGTTGGCGGCAGGAATTTTCACACAAAACAGCGCGCGATCCCTGCGCGTGGCCGACGCCGTGCGTGCTGGTATCGTTTGGGTGAACACCTACCGCGTTGTGTCCCCGATTGCCGAATTTGGCGGCGTAAAAGGATCGGGATACGGACGTGAAAGCGGTTTCCAAGCCATGTATGATTACACGCGTCCCAAGACGATCTGGATGAACACATCGGATGAACCAATGGCCAATCCGTTTGTGATGAGGTGATCCATGGCTTTTGATACCGTCCTGAAAACAGCGCTTGCGGCCTGTCAGCAGCCCGCGGAGCATGCCCACAGCCTACCTCCTGCTTGTTATGTCGAGCCTTCTGTAACAGATGCAGAATTGGACGTGCTGTTTCGAAAATCTTGGTTTGGTGCAGGTCGCAGTGACATAGCCGCAAATGAGGGCGACTTCATTACTATGGATATCGCTGGGCAAGCGCTTTTACTGGTGCGTGGCCGGGACGCCAAGCTACGAGCCTTTGCAAACACTTGCCGTCACCGCTCAGCACGTCTGCAAGACGGACAAGGCCAGTGCCGTGGTCTGCGCTGTCCATTTCATTCTTGGGCCTATAGGTTAGATGGCACGCTTGTTTCGGCCCCACACATGCAAGATGTGGCAGGTTTCGAACGCGAGAATTTTAATCTGATTGAGTATCGAACAGCGGAACGAGACGGTTTTGTGTTTCTATGCCTGAAACCCGATGCGCCAGATATCGACGATGTTCTGGGTGATTTTTCACAGATGCACACACCATGGCCGCTGAAATCCCTGACGACAACGCGGCGGCGGGAAATGACGGTGGATTGTAATTGGAAGGCCTTTTTAGAGGTGTTCAACGAGTATTACCACCTGCCTTTCGTACATCCAGACAGCATCGATGATGTCTACAATGAACCGAATCCGCCAAACCAGACCAACGGCGCATTTGTCAGCCAGTTTGGGCGCACTGAAGGAACCGGTGGCTTGTTGCAAACCGAACAGGACAAAGCGCTACCGTCCATTCCGGGTCTAACTGGAGAAGCGACAACTGGTGTGCGCTATACGTGGTTGTTTCCCAATATGACCTTTGCCGCTGGCACCGATGCGCTTTGGGTTTATGAGGCCTACCCACTTGGCCCGAACAAATGTCATGTTGTGCAAACTGCCTGCTTTCCGCCTGAAACTTTGGGCACAGAAGGCGCCGAAGAAAAGCTCGCCGCCTATCACATTCGATTGGATGCAGCTCTGGCCGAAGACATCCCTGCTCTGGTGAACCAACACCGCGGGTTTTCGTCTCCTGATGCCAAACAAGGACGCTTCCAACCACTTTTAGAACCAAACGTAGCTGGATTTGCCCACTGGTACTCCACGCAGATGATTGCTTCGTGAGCAAGAAAGAGAGACAGATATGAAATTCCAACTTGCAGTGAATCTAGAGCGGCTGGACGACAGCCTTGATATGCAAGATGTCGCGCGCCACACGCTTGAGATGGTGCAAATGGCTGAGGACGGTGGGTTTGGAATCGTTTGGGCAGCAGAACATCATGCGCTCGAAATGACAATTGCGCCCAATCCGTTCCAAATTCTCACTTGGTGGGCCACTGAAACTAGCAAAATTCGCCTTGGCACCGCTGTTGCTACTGCGGCCTACTGGCACCCGATCAATCTGGCAGGTGAAGCCGCATTCCTTGACCTCATCAGCGGTGGGCGATTGGAGTTTGGGATTGGATCAGGCGCGTATCAACGTGAATTTGACCGAATGAAGCCTGGGTTAAAGCAATCAGACGGGTACAAATACATGCAAGAAATGCTGCCAGCCCTGTTGGCATTGTGGCAAGGCGATTATGCTCATGATGGCGAATATTGGCAGTTTCCAACATCCACATCTGTGCCAAAACCCTTGCAACTGCCCCATCCTCCAATCTGGGTCGCAGCCCGTTCACCGATCACCTATGACTACGCGGTTGCCAACAATGCAAACGTCATGTGTTGGCCTTTTACCCGCCCCCACGCGGAGGCGGAGTTATATAAACGCCAGCTAGACGAGTCGATTGCCAAACAGGGTGGCACAGCCAATCCGATATTCGCTTTGATGCGTCACACTGCGCTTTATGAAAATGATGCGGGGCGCAACGAAGCGATTGCAGCAATTACTCGTGTTTTGGGCCAGTTTGAAAACCTATATCGCAACTTGGATGATGTAAAAAACGGCTTCCCCAAGGAAATTCCTCTGACCGAGCTGGAGGGGCGCGAACAATACGATCCTGCAATGCTGGAAGAGAATTTAATGTTCGGTTCGCCTGATACTGTGATCCAAAAAATCAAGAAATATGAGCAACTTGGGGTGGATGAGTACATCTACTACGCCTCTATGGGGCTGAGCCATGACGCGCAAAAACGGTCCTTGAAACTGTTCTGTGACGAAGTCATTCCCGCATTCCAATAAGGAAATTTCCAATGAGCAATGAAGTAGACGTAAAGATTGACGGCCATGTGATGGAAGTGACTTTGGCGCGGGGCAAGGTAAACGCAATCGACGTACCCACGTCCCAAGCCTTGGCTGCGGCCTTTAGCCAGTTCCGGAAAGACAAAAACTTGCGTGTTGCGATTTTGACAGGCGGCGGGCAGAAAATCTTCTCGGCTGGGTGGGATTTGAAGGCACTGAATGACGGTGACATGCAGCTAGATAACTGGTGGGAATCTGATGATTACGGCGAAGGTGGGTTTACAGGGCTGACCGAAAATTGGGAGCTGAACAAGCCTGTCATTTGCGCGATCAATGGATTGGCTGTTGGCGGCGGATTTGAAATGGCGCTGGCTTGTGACCTGATCATCGCGGCGGATCACGTTGAATTTGGCCTGCCTGAAATGCCTTTGGGTATTGTTCCGGACGCTGGCGCGTTACAGCGCTTACCCCGTCGAATTCCACATAATATTGCAATGGAGATGTTTTTGCTGGGTCGTCGCATGACCGCTATCGAGGCAGCACACTACGGCTTGGTCAACAAAGTGGTACCAAAGGAAAATCTGATGGACGCTGCGCGTGAATGGGCCGCCTCGATTGCTTGGTCTGCTCCACTGGCCATGCAAAGCGTCAAGGAAGTACAACGAGCCATTGAATGCGAGCCGTTAGAAAAAGCGTTTCACAAAATGCGCACGGACCCGATGCCAACGTATCGCAAAATGTTAAAATCGACCGATGCGGCCGAGGGTGTTGCAGCCTTTGTTGAAAAACGCGAACCAAACTTTAAGGGCGAATAACAATGTATCCAGACCCAACTAAAGTTACGCGCGTTACCTCTATTGGAGGTGGGCCAATCGGTGGCGGATGGGCGGCACATTTTTTGGCCCGTGGGTATGATGTGACGATTTATTTGCACGATGAAACGGAAACACCTGCGTTTAACGCCATCCTAGACACAGCATGGAAAAGTTTGACAGATCTTGGGCTGGCACCAGGCGCATCCAAAGATCGCTTGCGTGTATCAACGAACTTAAATGATGCCGTAAAAGGCGCTGAATTTATTCAAGAAAGTGCGCCTGAAAATCTTGAGATGAAGCAGACACTCTATGCCCAACTTGGGCAAATTGTTCCATCTAATGTGATCATCGGGTCGTCAACTTCGGGCCTGACAATGACAGATATCCAGGCCAAATGTGACACACCAGGCCGCTGTGTGATAGGGCATCCTTTCAACCCCCCCTATCTGTTGCCGCTTGTTGAAATCGTCGGCGGCAAAGCCACAGATGCTGCGGCCGTTGCTTGGGCTGGTGAATTTTATGAAATAGCTGGCAAAGCACCGTTGATCATGAAAAAGGAAATTCCTGGGTTTGTGGCAACTCGCTTGCAGGAAGCCCTGTGGCGTGAAGCCTTGCACATGGTAGCAAATGGCGAGGCAACACCAGCAGATATCGACACTGCCCTGATTAACGGCCCTGCCCCGCGCATGGCTATCCAAGGTCAATGTATGGCTTTTCATGTTGCCTGTGGTGCCGGTGGCATGGCAACGAACCTTGATCAATTTGGCCCAGCGCTTAAGTTGCCCTGGACCCGTTTGGAAGCCCCTGAGCTGACAAAAGAATTGCGCGATCGTATGGTAGATGGCTGTAACGAGATTGCTGGCTCACGTGGGTTTGAAGATATGGCAGCCAAACGAGATGAGCAAATCGTGGCGGTCCTGCGGGCCATCCGAGACACCGCCTAACTGGCTGTTTTTGCAGGCTTTAGAGTTTCCAAAAACCGCCCCAGCGTACCGGGCCAATGAGGCGCTGTATCTTGTTCTGGCCATGCGTTTCGATACTCGCTTGGCCTGCGCCCAAAACACTTCTTAAACGCAAATGCAAAATGCGATAAGGAGTTAAATCCCGAAGCCGTCGCGATTTCACGTACGCCCAAATCGGTGGAAATCAGCAGAACCCGCGCATGTTGCAATCGCACTAACAGACCAAATTGCACAATGCTGCACCCGACGGCCTTCTTAAACTGGCGCTCCAATTGTCTTTGAGACAGCCCAATCTGGGTCGCTATTTCTGGCATCGTCAAAGGCTCGCTGATATTTCCTTCAATCAATTCAATCGCTTCGCGCACATCTGGCAACAAGGCTTCTGTGCCGCGCCCCAAAGTTTTGCGTTGCGGTTCCGTTCCTGCGCGCACGCTGTGATGCAAGACTATGTCCGAGATTTCGGCGGTTAATGTTGTGCCATGCGCGTCTTCGATCAAATGAAGCATCAAGTCCAATCCTGATGTCGATCCAGCACAACAAAAAATTCTGTTCTGTTCAGAGTAAAGCTGCTCGTTAGCCTCGACCTCTGGGAATTGTTCCTGAAATCCCGCGAGATAGGACCAATGCGTTGTTGCCCTTCGTTTTGCCAACAGCCCAGCGCGAGCCAGAATATACGCGCCCATTTCGATTGCACACAAACGAACCCCATTACGGGCCTGTAAGCGCAACCACGAAAACAGCGGTTTATTGGCATAATGCTCTGCCCCCCAACTGCCGACTACAAACACCAGATCGTCGCGGTCAATCCGTTGCGGAGCAGCTTCGCACGCTACCTTCATCCCATTGCTTGCCGTGATGTCGTTGCCGTCAAAACTGATGAAACTGTGGTTATAAATTTCCGTGTCGGACAGGTAATTTGCAACGCGTGTTGGTTCCATTACGTTTGACAGGGAAAACATGTTGAACCGAGGAATCAGCAAATAGTAAATCTTCGTTGCCAAAACACATTGCTCCGTTTCATTTCATTTCAGATTGAAAAATACGAAAAATCGCCACTCTCAAACCAGTAGTGACGAAAAATCGACACTGTCAATGCTTTTGCGTTTCCAGAATGAAAGCATAAAACAGGGAGGTTCAGGGTGAATTACGACGTCGTGGTTACATGCGCGGTTACAGGCGCAGGGGATACAACGGGTCGCAGCCCACATGTTCCCGTCACACCCAAAGAAATCGCGGACGCTGCGATTGAGGCTGCAAAGGCCGGAGCTGCCATCGCCCATATCCACGCGCGCGATCCAGAAACGGGCCAAGGGTCGCGTGATCCAAAGCTGTTCAAGGAAATCGTGGATCGTGTGCGTGACAGTGGCACAGACGTGGTGATTAACCTGACGGCTGGAATGGGTGGCGATTGGATTTCATCGCCCGATGATCCGGCAATGCCCGGCCCCGGAACGGATATGATCGGCCCAGAAGAACGGCTTGCCCATGTGGAATTGTGCCAGCCTGAAATCTGCTCGCTCGACTGTGGTACGCTGAATTTTTCCGATACAGATATGATTTACATCTCCACCCCCCCATCGCTGCGCAAAATGGCCTCGATGGTGCAGGAATGGGGCGTGAAACCCGAACTTGAGGTCTTTGACCTTGGCCACATCCGTTTTGCCAAGCAGATGGTTGCAGAAGGCCTGATTGATGCCCCACCCATGTTCCAGCTTTGCCTTGGTATTCCTTGGGGTGCTGATCAAGACGTAGAAACCATGGTTGCGATGAAATCCCAACTGCCGCAAGGCGCAAGCTGGGCCAGCTTTGGCATCAGCCGTGGTCAAATGCCGATGGCGGCGGCCTCGGTTGCGCTGGGTGGGAATGTGCGGGTCGGATTGGAAGACAACATTTATCTGGATCGCGGTGTGCTTGCATCAAACGGGCAACTGGTAACCCGTGCCGTGGAAATCATTGAACGCATGGGCGGTCGAGCGCTAACCCCACAAGAAGCGCGCAATAAACTTAACCTACGGGGGGCCGACAGCTAAATGTCTGAAACCACCCAAGGCGCATTGCAGATTAAAAATCTGCGCAAGATGTTCGGCACTTTTTGTGCAGTGGACGATATTTCGCTGGATATCCAAAAAGGCGAGTTCTTGACGCTGCTTGGGCCTTCGGGATCAGGAAAGACTACGCTCTTGATGATGATCGCAGGCTTCTTGGACATTTCAGCAGGTGATATCGCGTTGGATGGAACGTCTATTTCCAATACTCCACCAGAAAAACGCAACTTTGGCATGGTGTTTCAAGGCTATGCCCTTTTCCCGCATATGAGCGTGCGCGACAACATTGGGTATGCGTTATCGGTACGCAAGACGCCAAAGGCAGATATCAACAAACGCGTCGATGAAATGCTTGATCTTGTGCAATTGCAAGACTTTGCAGACCGCAAACCGGGGCAGCTTTCTGGCGGTCAACAACAACGTGTCGCCCTTGCCCGTGCACTGTGTTTTGCGCCTCCGGTCTTGCTACTGGATGAGCCGCTTGGCGCGCTTGATAAAAAACTGCGGGTCGAGGTTCAAGAACAGCTAAAAGACATCCACAAACGTGTCGGAACCACGTTCATCTACGTCACCCACGATCAGGAAGAGGCGCTGTCCATGTCTGATCGCGTGGTAATCATGCGCGACGGCGCGGTGGAACAGGTCGGCACACCAAAGGAGCTGTACGAACGCCCGCAGTCTGAGTTTGCGGCGTCTTTCTTGGGGAAAAGCAACTTTTTACGCACGTCAGATGGTACCCATGCCCTGCGCCCCGAAAAGATCGACCTTGCGCCGACTGGCACAGGCAAAACCACGCCACGCATGTCAGGAACCATTCGCTCTGTCACATATTTCGGGTCAATGCAGCGGATCATGGTAGACACCCAAGCCGCGGGCGAGCTGGAAGTGGACATCGACAGCTGGCGTAATCCAGAGCCCTTTGTTGAGGGTCAAGCCGTTGATTTGATGTGGGAAGACCATGCCGTCGTTCGATTGGAGCGGACCGAAAGCTAAGACACTGAGGAGTTCTCAAGCGCCGGGCACACGGTGCAGCACATAATTTTGAAACCGACAAAAAGGAGAAGACAAATGAGTGATAAACAATTTATGCGTGAAACGCTGGTAGAGGGTGCACACGCCTTCAAGGCTGGCAAGATGGACCGCCGTACCTTTCTAACACTTTGTGGTGCAACTGGTTTTGTATCTGCGACTGTTCTGGCTGGCGATGCAGAAGCCGCAGCCGATCATGTGGTAATGTGGAACTGGGGTGGCCAATCAGAAGAATGCCACGGATCTGCAATCGGTGAAGCATTCACCGCTGCAACTGGCAAAGGCCTGAAGTTTGACACCTCTGGTCCGCTGGAAGGCAAGATCAAAGAAATGGTGAACAGCGGCAACGTAACCGCTGATGTCGCTGACGCCGATCTGTTCAACGCCGTATCGCTTGGCCCAACCGGTCATTTGGAAGCCATTGACTATTCGATTGTGTCCAAGGACAAAACACTCCCGGGCTATGCATTGGAACATGGTGTTTCCATCATCCTTTACGGCTATGCGTTTGTATATGACACAGAGGCCTATGGTGATAATCCACCAACAAGCTGGGCTGATTTCTTTGACACCGAAAAATTCGCAGGCCAACGCTCGCTGTACAAATGGGCGAATGGTTCACTCGAAGCGGCCCTATTGGCCGACGGTGTTGCCGCCGATGCGCTGTATCCGCTCGATATGGATCGCGCACTTAACAAGATCAAATCCATCAAGGACAACAGCTTGTATTGGGGCTCAGGTTCCGAGGCGCATTCTATGGCTGTAAACGGCGAAGCCTCGATGGTAATGATCTGGCAAAACCGTGGTCGCAACATCGAAAACGACACCGATGGGCGCTACAAACTGGTGAACAACCAAGCCATTGCAATGCCGGGAGCGTATATTGTTCCAAAGGGAAACCCTGCAGGGCGCGACGCTGTGATGAAGTTTATCGCAACCGCGCAAGAAGTCGATGCACAGCTGAAACTGCTGGATTGCTTGGGCATGACACCGTCGAACCCCGCCGCGTTTGGAAGTATCCCAGAGGATCAACAGCCCTATGCCATCACTTCCGCGATGAACATCGACAAGATCGTTTACAATGACCCCGAATGGTGGGGCAAAAACGGCGGCGATGCTGTGAACGCTTTCTTAGAAGCAATCAGCTAACCAGACCTGTTTGGGCGCGTTATTTACCTCTGCGCGCCCAAACTTTTTTAAAGGAAACAAAGACATCCATGCAAAAACTTCGCAATCATATCAGCCCTGGATGGTGGCTTGTTGCGCCGTTTTTGGTATTGGTGGTGTGTTTGTACCTAGGGCCTTTAATGAATATTTTGTGGCTAAGTGTGTCTGACCCTGAACCCGGTCTTGGCAACTATGCCAATCTGTTTGAGAGCGAAACCCTGCCACGGATCATTTGGACCACCGTGCGCATATGCATCATCACCACGCTTTTGTCTGTTAGCCTTGGCTATTGCTTGGCCTACGCGATGGTACATGCCTATCGCAAAGAGCAGAACATGATGCTGACTTTCTTGTTGGTGTCGTTCTGGATTTCCATCCTTGTGCGCACGTTTTCGTGGCTCATGCTGTTAGGGCGCAAAGGGTTGGTGAATGAATGGCTGGATGCCATTGGCATTATTTCCGAACCCATCGCGTTTATGCGCAACGAACTCGGTGTGTTGATCGGCATGGTCCATTACATGGTGCCCTACGCAGTTTTACCGCTGTTGGTGAACATGCAAACGCTGGACCAACGTGTCATGTCCGCCTCTCGCAATCTTGGCGCCACAGGCGCCCAAACGTTTTTCCGCATCTATTTACCAATGACCAAACCCGGCATCGTTGCTTCGGTGCTTCTGGTCTTTATCCTAAGCCTTGGGTTCTACGTTACCCCAGCCGTGCTTGGCGGTGGCAAAGTGCTTATGGTCGCCGAATACATATCCGTCCAACTGCTTATCACGCTGAAATGGGGCATCGCGGCCATGCTAGCAGCCCTGATGCTGTTCGGCGTGTTGGTCATGCTTTGGGTTATGAACAGGTTCATGAAACTCAGCACCGTCTTTGGCGGAGCAACGTCATGAAACCGTCGTTCCTATCCCTGTTCAATCGCGCTGGCGCTTGGGTCTTGCTGATGTTTCTGGTGCTGCCCGCCTTGATCGCAATTCCAGTTTCCTTGACGCCCAAACGGTTCCTTTCGATGCCCAAAGGCGAATTCTCACTGCGCCATTTTGAAAAACTGTTCACCAGCGAAAATTGGCTATCCAGTTTTGGTCAAAGTGCTGTCATAGCGTCCAGCACATCGTTTCTAGCAACTGCTCTCGGCACGCTGTGCGCCATCGGATTGTGGCGGATTTCATCCAAATACTCCGAGGTCGTGCGCGCCTTCCTACTGCTGCCACTCATTATCCCGCAGATCATCTCTGCCATGGCATTTTATCGTTTGTGGATCCCGATGGGCCTTTTGGACAGCTATTCTGGCCTGATCATCGCCCACACGATTCTTGCAGCGCCAATGGTTCTCATTACAGTCAGCGCCTCGCTCGCCAATTTTGATCCAAAACTAGAACAAGCCTCTCGCAATCTTGGTGCTTCTAACTGGACTACCATGCGCCGTGTGATCCTGCCCTCAGTTCGCCCCGGTGTCATGGCTGGCGCGTTGTTCGCGTTTATCCTCTCTTGGGACGAAATCGTAGTCACACTGTTCATATCGAAATTCAAGGTCTACACTCTGCCCCGACGCATGTGGAACGGGATCCGTGAAAACACCGACCCGACGGTTGCCGCCGCTGCCGTTGTCCTGATCGCAATCACAATCATCGCCTTTGTCGTGTCGGCTCTCATTTCGCGTCGTCGCACTCAACCTGATCACACCTAAAAAACGAGCACTCCTATGAATACTGCCGTGTCCTATGAAAACGAATTGCTGCTTAAAACGGTTCAATCCTTCCTTGAAGCAGAAATTTATCCCCATGAGGAAGAGGTTGATCGTGCTGGTGAAGTCCCTCTCGAGTTAGGTCATCAAATCGAACAACGTTCCAAGGAAGTCGGACTTTTTGCATCAAATTTGCCGGAACACGTGGGAGGCGGCGGATTGAACTACACCGCGATGTCTGTGGTTGAACGGGAATATGGCAAGACTAGCCACGCGCTTCATTCATGGATCGCCCGCCCAACGGAGTTATTGCTGGCGTGCGAAGGTGATCAGATTGCTCGATACCTTGATCCATGCGTTACTGGAGAAAAGCGCGAGCTGTTTGCCCTGACCGAACCCGAGGCGGGCTCTGACGTCATGGGCATGAAAACCAACGCTCGCCGTGACGGGGACGACTGGATTTTAAACGGCTCTAAACATTTTATCTCTGGCCCCATCATGCCCGATTTCGCAATTGTCTTTGCGGCCACTGGTATCGACGAAACACCACGTGGCCCGCGCAAACGGGTCACTGCGTTTTTGGTGGATGTGGGCTTACCGGGGTTCGACTGTAGCGAAGGCCACAAATGCGTAAGCTACCGTGGCTACAAAACCTTTCAATTGAGCTTTAACAACGTGCGCCTTGGGCCAGATCAAATTCTGGGCGAAGAAGGCCGTGGCTTAGAATTGTCCGGCAAATGGTTGGGAATGGGCCGCATCTGGGTCGGTGCAACCTGTTGTGGCAAAGCAGAACGCATATTGGAAATGGGCACAGACTGGGCTGCGAACCGTAAACAATTCGGCAAACCCATTGGCAGTTTTCAAGCCACAGGATTCCGCCTAGCAGATGCGGCTATTGGCCTGCGCACGGCGGATTTGTTGGTGGCCGATGCAGTGAAGCGTGCAGATGAGGGCCGCATGGAAGATATGGATGCAGCGATGGTCAAGGTTTACTGCTCCGAAATGCTGAACAAAGTTGCGGATGACACGGTTCAAATCTTTGGTGGCATGGGCTTGATGGAAGAACTCCCCATTCAACGCCTATGGCGTGACAGCCGTTTGGAACGAATCTGGGACGGCACATCGGAAATTCAGCGTCACATCATAACGCGCGCCATTCTTCGGCCACTTGGTGCATGACCCCTGCACAACGTAAAAACTTTGACAGGTTACTGTCTCCGCGCCATATCGCTTTTATTGGTGGCACGGACGCCATTGTCGCAATCGGTGAAGCCCGACGGCGTGGTTTTGGAGGTGAATACTGGGCGGTAAATCCAAAACGTGAAACCCTGGCAGGCCTGACTTGTTTTACCAGCATCGACGACCTGCCAGAAGCACCTGATGCTGTGTTCCTAGCCATACCGGCCGCGCCTGCTGTTGAGGCGATCACGCAGCTTGCCGACATGGGCGCTGGCGGGATCGTTTGTTACTCCGCTGGCTTCAAAGAAGCGGGCGGCAGCGGTCAGCAACTGGAAACAGAATTACGCGATGCTGTCGGAGACATAGCATTGATCGGTCCCAATTGTTACGGCCTTGTGAACTACGTCGACAACGTCGCCCTCTGGCCGTTTGCGCATGGCGGCAGCTCTCCAGGATATGGTGCCGCGATCATCACGCAGTCAGGGATGTTTTCGTCCGACATTTCTATGTCGCAACGCTCACTCCCGCTAACTCACATGATTTCCGCAGGCAACCAAGCCGTTATGGGGCTGGAAGATTTCATCGACATCCTGTGCGAAAACCCTGCGACGCGCGCTATCGGAGTTCATATCGAGGGTCTGTCTGACATTCCAAAGTTTGAACGCGCCGCACTTAAAGCGCTAAAGCACAACACCCCAATCGTCGCCTTTAAAACGGGTCGTTCTGAAATCGGAAGCACCCTAACCATCAGTCACACGGGGTCATTGTCAGGCTCAAATGAATTATACGAGGCGTTGTTTGACCGCACAGGCGTGATCGGCGTGACAAATCCTGCGCAAATGCTTGAAACGCTAAAATATCTGTGCGTTGTGGATCGACCAAAGGGCAATCGCATTGCCGGTTTCACCTGTTCAGGCGGCGGGGCCACGATGCTCGCCGATCACGGCGAAGACATTGGGCTGCAGTTTCCCGCGTTCAACCCGCAAACCACATCAGAACTGGAAACGGCCCTGCCCCCAATTGCGACGGTTTCAAACCCGTTGGATTACACCACCCCGATTTGGGGTCAGCCCGAATTCACAGAACCCGTCTTTGATTTGGCGATTTCTGGCAACACCGTTGACGCGGCTGTTTTGGTGCAGGATTACCCCGCCTCTGGGTTGGACGAGAGCAAGATTTACTATCAAAATGATGCAGCCGCCTTTGCCAAAGCCGCCAAGAAAGCTGGCATCCCAGCGGCTATTTGTGCCACCTTGCCCGAAAATATGGATGCACAGACCCGTGAATTCCTAATCGAAGCAGGCGTTGCACCGATGCAAGGCATCCACGAGACTTTGAATGCAATGGCCCAAGCAGTTTGGTGGTCAGCACGGCGCGATGCGATCCTGCAAAATCCTCCCGAAACTTTGGAAGCTGGTTCAATCAGCGCGAACACAAACCATATGGATGAGGCCGCAGGGAAAAACTGGCTCCACGAGGCTGGCTTTCCAGTTCCAGAGGGCACGCTTGCAACAGCACAAACAGCAGCACAAACGGCTCAGGATCTCGGCTTTCCCGTTGTCTTGAAAATGATGAGTCGCAAGCTGGCCCACAAAACCGAAGCTGGCGCGGTTTCCCTTAATTTACGCACTCCACAAGACGTAGATAGTGCGATTCAAGCCATGTCCAAGGCTGTGTCTGCATACGATCAAAGCGCTGTCACAGACAATTTTTTGGTCGAGGTCATGGCAGCTTCACCATTTGCTGAACTTGTGGTCGGACTGCGCAATGATCCGCAATTTGGCTGGGCGCTTACTTTAGGTAGTGGTGGCATTCTGGTTGAATTGATAGGCGATGCCAAAACTCTTTTGCTCCCCGCTACGCAATTGGACATCGAGACTGCGTTGCAATCCCTGAAAGTTTCAAAACTTCTCAGTGGATTTCGCGGGGCGGAAAAAGCTGATCTTGCGGCACTTTCACAAACCATTTTGACGCTGTGCAACGCCGTGCAAACAAACACGGTTGGTATCGCAGACATCGAAATAAACCCACTTTTTGTCTACCAAGATCACGTGCTTGCCGTTGATACCCTGATCCAAACCACAGGTTCCAAATGAAAACGCATCCAAACCCCGATCTGAGCGTTCTAGAGGACAACAAACAACGGTGGAACCACCCAGCCTATCGCCGCCACGGATTTCACAATGCCCACACCTTGTTTCGCCGCTCTTGGATGTTCCGCTCTAGAAACGTGTTAGAGTTAAAAGATGCACCCATTTCGGAACTAAACACATCCGCCGAAATTGCACGTTTAACTGATCATCCTGCGTTTTCCGCGCTTGTTGTGCTGAAGAATGACACTGTTGTTTATTCGAAGTCTGCAAAAGATTTCTCGATTTTTCAGCCGCATTCGATTCAATCCGTGACCAAACTGCACATACATTTGATTGTCGGCCAGTTGCACGATCAGGGCCTGCTCGATTTGGACCAAAAGGTTTGCCATTACCTCCCTGACATTGGCACGGGTTACGCAGATGCAACGCTGCAAATGTTGCTTGATATGAATGTGGCAAACGATTTTTCTGAAGACTACGCGGACCCTAACAGTGATTGCTACACTGAAGAAACCGCGTTGGGATGGCGATTGCCTTCTGGTAACGCAAAAGAACCCACACTTGCCGCATTCACCGCAGGCATTACGGGGACAGATTTACAAAACCCGTTGGAGTCTGCCGACTACAAATCTGCAAATACCGATGTCCTGACACTGGTTTGCGCAAGCGTAAGTCCACAGCCGCTAAGCACCCTGATCGAAGACATCGTGGACGCGGCGGGATATGAAGGCGCTTTTCATATCAGTGTTAGCTCGGATCAAATGCCGGCATTTTCAGGCGGTGGCTGCATCAGCGCTATCGATCTGGCGCGCTTTGGGCTTCTACTTACGCGAAGCGGGCGTGGCTGCACACAAACACAAGTTGGTTCCGGTGACTTTCTTAGCCATAGCACAACAAGGGGTTCCAAATCGCTAAGCCCGCCCAAAGGTTGGTTGCGGTATTCCAACCACCTGATGACAAACGGTAATATTGTTGGGCACGCAGGTTATGGTGGGCAATATCTTTTTGCGAATGTCAAAACAGGCGTGGTCGTTGCGTTTATGAGCGTTTTGGAAAATGACGCGGGCTATGATGACGTGTATATGGGTGAAGTTGCCCAGGATCTTGCAACCATAATAATAGCAGTGGATGACTTATCGGTTAAATGAAATACAGGTTAAACCGTTAAATGAATGCGTGCCCTAGTAGTTTATTGTGCACTTGCCCTCCTCGGTAATTTTGCAGACCACTCTTTATCTGGATAATGCCAGACTAACTCGCGCTACTTTCAAAAAGGAAATGCGCTTTTTGGTGAATTTGTTATCTACCGAGAAGTGGCGCTTCGCAAATTAGCCGCGACGGTGGTTAAAGCCTTGCAATTGCTTGGCAGGTTTATCCCACTTATGGGCCACCGTTTGTGACGAAATTGTTATTGTGCAGCGAATGTCTGGTTTGGTGAAGCCGCATCACAGCATCAAGCTGATCATTGAACGGCAGTTATTGACCGTTGGGGTCGATCGCATTTGAAGAGAATCGACTAGATGCTGCTGCGCAGCGAAAGGCTGCAATCCGTCCATTGAAGCCGAATGACACGAATGGCCCAAACCGGACCTTTGACCAGTCTATCCATGCCGCAGTGCAGCTTTCCGAAAGCAGACGTTGGTCAATCCCGCAGTATTTCAAGGGCACAGATGGCAACCACGCGGACTTTGTTGCCGCTCACCACAAAGTTGGGCCATAGCAATGCAACAAACCAGATGAACCAAACTGTTTCTTAGTTTAGGCCGCCTTTGCCCCCCAAAAAACCTTACGACGGGCGCGGTTACAAGGCGATGCAACCAGTTTTTATGTACCCCACGGGCAGAGTGCTTCGACCTGTTGGCGACCAAGTTCATTCATAGTTTTTATGTTATCTATATAAATCTTCTCAGGGTCCAAAACATGGGCAAGGACTTTGGTCATCTGATCTTGACGCAGAAGATGTATGGTTGGATAGGGTGAGCGATTGGTAAAGTGGCTAAGATCGTCTGCAGCCACACCCTCAAATTGATATTGAGGATGAAATGATGCTAATTGCACATGCTCTGTCAGTTCTGCTTTCTCCAATAGCTGCTGAAACCAATCGAGTAAGGCGAGGTAATCGTCGAACTCTTCTAGACCTTGGGTAAACATAAGCAAGCTAGTGGCAATGTCATTTTCGTTAGCCCCAAGCAGGCGCTGTAATTCATTCACATAGAACTGCTTTAGGTGTGCATCGGTGGTGGCATCACATATGGCATAATACACTTGGTCTCGGTCTATGACGCGAGAGGAAAATGGGCATAGATTTAATCCTACTACCATTTTTTCAAGCCATCGACGGGTGTTTTTAACCACGTTTTGATGGGCTGTTGATAGCGCCTTAGGGTCAAGCTTATTGATACGATAGATCCTTTCTTGTTGACTAACTTAAAGCATATTTTGCCCATGTTTCCAATTTATTTTTAAAAACCAACGGCTTGGTGCGGTCACAACCACGATTGTATCATACCCTCATTCGCCATTGGCAGGCGGCCCATTCCTGCCGTTCGCCATCAATCCCAGATGCTGCGATGCAGCCCGTCAAACCGGACTTTCGCTGCACATGCAAAATACAGATTCCCTCTAAGGTTTTCTATGCGGACAAACCTACTGCCTGTGACTTAACGGAAACTGAGATGGTCACCTCTCATCAAATGCGTTTCTGCTAAAGTGGGGGGGTATTATCCCGCCCATCACCATTTTATGAAGTTTTCTCAACATCCTGGATGCTTTGCTGTAAAAACATTGCCGCGCAGAAACACCCGATTGCCGAAATAGTTGCAGCACCTACAGATAGCCATAGTTGCCATGGTACAGCTTCAAAGCCAGCTGGGCGCGCAATTTGATAGATTGAGAAAAAGGCGACAGCAGAAGGAAACGCGCATGTTGCGATGAACATCATCGCTCGTTCAGTATTGTTCTGGTAAACTCCAACCCACGGAAAGTGATGCGCAGCCACCCTAGAAATACCCAATTTTGATGCCCGCAATAGATGCAAAAAGAAATATACTTGTAATACGGCGAGCAGACCGATCCCCCAAGAACTTACGCTCGCTCCGGGTAGTTCGACGCCCAGGATGCTAACTGTGCCACTGTCCTCATCTCGTAAGCGGCGCAGGTAGTTGCCCAAATCATCAAAAGAGAGTGACTCCAGCCCCCGTGACATTGAAACTAAGTCAGCAAAAACATCGTCAAATGGCCCAGAGGCGAGCCCACCTGCAACATCACGTGCCATCTCGCCTTGCAGAGATACGCCTGACACACTGTTGACGCGGATCGGAATTTCCGTCTCTTCATCCCAGAAGGAACGCGACAGTCTCTCAGGCTTATCCCCCACAATTAGAACTGACCATTTGGGCGGGGCAATCAGATTCACTGGGTCTGTTTGATGTTTTAAATAATACGTGCCCGACATTCCCCCATGTTGTTTATTAGATTCAGCGAGCCAATGGTTGCTCTGTTCGGGTGCAGACGGAGAGCCGCCTATCAAGATTCCCCTTAACTCTACATCGACAACTTGCATCGGAAAGGCGTTACCCGCAAAGTTCCAAACTTGGCGTAGGTCTTCAATTGTTCCTGGGCCATAAAGGCGGGGGTTAAGTCCGAGATATGGCGTGCGGCTCATAACATCCAAACGCTCAGTGACTTGTGGCCATGCAACGCCTTCTTGAAAGGAAAAATTGGATAATTCAAGATGTTCAAAAACAATCTTTTTCCCGATCTTGTCTAACAGATGATCCATGCGCAAAGTCGGCTGGTATTGCCCATTGGAATGGAAGAAATCAACGCCGCTTTTGGTTCCCAATTCATCAAGAAAGACACTCGTCATCTTTTGTGTTCGCACATATTCGAGCTTTGTATATTGCTCGTATGCGCCTTGAATTTTCGCAGATTGTGTAAGTGTAAGGGCCACAAGAATTGCTAGAGCAGCACCAAGTACCGCGAACTGGATACTACGTAGATGCTTTAAAAAATCTGTCTCCCAACCCAAAGCGATGACTCCATTTTTAGCCACCCTAAACCCGAAGTCATAACGGGTTCAATTGTTAAACTGAAATTGGCGGAATCGGTCGCTCGTGCACCAGTAAGGTCCACAAATCCGGCCCTCAACGGACATTTAAACTTGGCTTTTATGCTGCATTGCAGCTTTCACATTGCTGACATTCACTTTGTTTCAGCAATCCTAAGCTAAAGACAGCTGTGTTTGACAAATCCACGTGATGGAATTGATGCACCAGAAAACCTGTGGCTGGAGTTCTGGAAAAACCTTACAAGAATTCTATCGGAACGCAGACAAGCCTCAAGGCATCTGCAAACAGGAGTTGCCAGCATGGTAGAGCCAGAAACATTTACGTTCCTTGCAGATCTCGCATTGAACAACCGCCAAGCTTGGATGAACGATCACCGCGACGAACGCGACGACGCCATGCGCAATTTCACTGGCATTGCGATGACCTTGCATGATTACGCTGGCCATTATGACCCGGTCTTTGCAGAGACCCAAATTAAACCCAAGCAATGCTACACCAAGTTTTTTCAGGAACCTCGGGATCGCGTTGGACGTGCTCTATACCGCACGGGCATTGATGTTTTTGCCAATGCTGGTCGGCCATTGGAAGACTTCGGGTACTACCTGCATATCGAGCCTGGGAACTGTCATGCGGGCGCAGGGCTGTTCCAACCTTCCAAGGCTGCGCTCGCGCGGACGCGCATGTGTGTGCGCGACGAGCCTGAAGGTCTAAAGGACATTTTGACCGATCCTGATTTCACAAGAACATTCCCGGACGGATTGATCACACGAAAGGCATTGAACGCTGTGCCAGACGGCTTTGATAGTAATGAACCCGCTGCACCCTATCTGAAAATGGTAGGCTTAGGATGTCGCAAAGATTTGCCGGACGCGCTGCTGCTTGACGATAAGGTGATTGATCTGCTGATCCAAATTTTTCGCGTCGCACGCCAATTGGTGCGCCATTTCGATTAACTCTTCGCAAGAAATGGAGAGCCAGTGTCTGGCAGATCATCCGCGATTGACACTAGCAACAGATGTAGATGTCTATTTTTGTGATCCACGGTCGCCTTGGCAACGCGGATCAAACGAAAATACCAACCGTTTGCTCAGACAGTATTTACCACGTG
>Ga0233426_10001236_pt1 | contig 24084 bp, 21 predicted proteins | sample SI_118_April2016_6_FD_179875 | JGI IMG/M metagenome (GOLD analysis project Ga0233426, IMG submission 179875) | Seawater microbial communities from Saanich Inlet, British Columbia, Canada - SI_118_April2016_10_MG | ecosystem: Environmental > Aquatic > Marine > Inlet | place: Canada: British...
AACGCAAGTGATGATGGACAAGCCCGGTTTAGTGTCTGAGGTCCACCGCGATTTCTTTGCGGCGGGTGCGACCGTTGCGACGCTGAATTCATATGCGATCCACCGTGATCGCCTTGCGCCGGTCGGGATCGAGGATCAGTTCGAAACGCTTCACGCGATGGCGCTGAAAGAGGCGCAGAACGGCCGTGCAATCAGCGGTGCTGGTCGTCTTGCGGGCAGCATCGGACCGCTGGGTGCAAGTTATCGCCCCGATGCGCATCCCACGGCTGACATTGCTGTTCCGCTTTATGCAGAGGTCGCGCGCGGCTTTATGGGCAAGGTCGATCTGGTGTTTTGTGAAACGGTCGTGTCGCTAGAGCACACGCGCTGCATTATTGAAGGTGCGAAATCTGCGGGCGTTCCAATTTGGTGTGCGTTTTCTGTGGATGACGAGGATGGTACGAAATTGCGCTCTGGCGAATCCGTTCAAGAAGCTGCGAAAATAGCCGCTGACATGGGCGCAGTTGCTGCCCTTGCCAACTGCTCCGCACCCGAAGCCATTCCTGCGGCCTTGGCCGAAATTGCCAAAGCGGGCCTGCCATACGGCGCATATGCCAACGGCTTTACTAAGATCACCAACGACTTTCTAAAAGATCGCCCCACCGTTGATGCACTGGTTCAGCGCCAAGATTTCACACCAGAGGTCTACGCGGATCACGTCATGTCATGGATTGACCAAGGGGCCACGCTTGTTGGGGGCTGTTGTGAAGTCGGCCCTGCCCATATCGCTGAAATCGCCAAGCGCCTGCGCGCTGCTGGGCACACAATCGTCTAAAGGAACCACTCTGATGTCTCTTCCTGAAAAAGCCCGCGTCGTCATTATTGGCGGCGGCATCATTGGATGCTCTGTTGCCTATCACCTTGCAAAATTGGGGTGGAAAGACGTGGTTTTGCTGGAACGCAAACAACTTACATCAGGAACAACGTGGCACGCGGCGGGCCTTATCGCGCAGTTGCGTGCGACGAAGAACATGACGAAACTGGCAAAGTATAGCCAAGAACTGTATGGTGATTTAACGGCTGAAACAGGTGTTGAAACAGGATTCAAACGCTGTGGGTCGATCACAGTTGCGCTGACAGAAGAGCGCCTCGAAGAGATCAATCGCCAAGCCGCAATGGCGCGCTCTTTCGGGGTTGAGGCCGAAGCAATTTCGCCTGCTGAAGTTAAGGCCAAGTACGAACACCTGAACATCGATGGGGTCGTCGGTGGCGTTTACCTACCTCTGGACGGGCAGGGCGATCCATCTAACATCGCGCACGCGCTTGCCAAAGGTGCGCGCCAGAACGGAGCGTTAGTGAAGGAAGGGTATTTGGTCACAGATATCCTGAAAGAAGGCCGCCGTGCGACAGGCGTCACATGGGAAGACAAGAACGGAGAGACTGGTACGATTGCGGCCGAGCACGTCGTGAACTGTGGCGGCATGTGGGGGCACTCGATTGGTCGTATGGCTGGCGTGAACATCCCGCTGCATGCGTGTGAACATTTCTACATTGTGACTGAGGCCATTCCGGGCCTCACACAAATGCCTGTGCTGCGCGTCCCTGATGAGTGCGCGTACTACAAGGAAGACGCGGGCAAGATGTTGCTTGGTGCGTTTGAACCCGTGTCTAAGCCGTGGACGTTGGACATCCCCAAGGACTTTGAATTCGACCAACTGCCCGAAGATTTCGACCACTTCGAGCCGATCCTGGAGAACGCTGTCGAACGTATGCCCATGCTTGCAGAGGTTGGTATTCACACGTTCTTTAACGGCCCCGAAAGCTTTACGCCTGATGACGCCTATCACCTTGGCCTCGCGCCTGAGATGGACAACTTCTGGGTCGCGTGCGGTTTCAACTCTATCGGTATTCAATCTGCTGGTGGCGCGGGTTCTGCGTTGGCGCAATGGATGGATGAGGGCGATAAACCTTTTGATCTGGGCGACGTAGACATTTCCCGTATGCAGCCGTTCCAAGGCAACAAAACCTATCTGTTTGAGCGCTCTAAAGAGACGCTAGGACTTCTTTACGCCGATCACTTTCCCTATTTGCAAAAGAAAACCGCGCGAGGTGTGCGTCGTACGCCATTCCATGCGCAGCTTTTGGACAAGGGCGCCGTCATGGGTGAAATTGCGGGTTGGGAACGCGCCAATTGGTTCGCGCGTGAAGGTCAGGAACGCGAATATAAATACAGCTGGCAGCGTCAGAACTTCTTTGACAACGTGCGCGATGAACATATGGCGGTGCGCACGGGCGTTGGCATGTATGATATGTCTTCGTTTGGTAAAATCCGCGTCGAAGGACGCGACGCCGAGGCGTATTTGAACTACATCGGTGGAGGTGATTATTCTGTCCCGAATGGCAAGATCGTTTACACTCAGTTTTTGAATCGACGCGGTGGGATTGAGTCGGATGTGACCGTCACGCGCTTGTCCGAAACGGCCTATCTGGTGGTCACCCCCGCTGCGACGCGCCTTGCGGATGAAACATGGATGCGCCGCAATGTTGGTGACTTTAACGTGGTGATCACCGATGTGACCGCTGGCGAAGGTGTGCTTGCGATCATGGGCCCAAAGGCGCGTGATTTGCTGCAGGCCGTGTCGCCAAATGACTTTACCAATGCGGTGAACCCATTCGGCACAGCGCAAGAGATCGAAATCGGTATGGGTCTTGCCCGTGCGCACCGCGTGACCTATGTGGGAGAGCTGGGTTGGGAGATCTATGCCTCTGCCGATATGGCGGGTCACGTGTTTGAAACGCTCTACGCTGCTGGTCAGGACATGGGTGTTAAGCTGTGTGGGATGCACATGATGGACACTTGTCGCATGGAAAAAGGGTTCCGTCATTTCGGGCATGACATCACGTCTGAGGATCATGTGATGGAGGCGGGTCTGGGCTTTGCGGTGAAGAAGGATAAAGCGAATTACATCGGGCGCGAGGCGATATTGGATAAACAAGAGAACGGTCTGGATATGCGTCTGTTGCAGTTCAAGCTGACCGATCCTGAGCCACTTTTGTATCACGCGGAACCTGTTTTGCGAGACGGCGAGATCGTCAGCTATCTGACCTCTGGAGCCTATGGCCACCATGAGGGCGCGGCGATGGGCATGGGGTATATTCCGTGCAAGGGCGAAAAGCTGGCGGACGTACTGGCGTCTACATTCGAGATCGACGTTGCGGGCACACGTGTGAAGGCAGAGGTGTCGTCCAAGCCGTTTTACGATCCAACGTCTGCGCGCGTTAAAGTTTGAGGCGTCAAAGTTTGAGCGGGGGTGCGTGAAATCACGCACCTTACTGACGCGCGCTAGGGGCTTGAACTTGGCGCGCTGTGGGTCCACTGCTGATGCATGACACAACGCCCTAATATAGACACGCCGCGCGGCCTTGCATTTGCTTTGACAGCCTATGTGCTGTGGGGCTTCTTACCGCTATATATCAAACTGCTGTCCCACATCCCGCCCGCGGAAATCATTGCGCATCGCGTCATTTGGTCAGTTCCAATCGCGGTGGTTGTTCTGTTGATTTTGCGACGCACCAAAGATGTTCTGACAGCGTTGCGTACGCCGCGCATGTTGGGGATGGCTTGTGTGACGGCTGCGCTCGTTTCGCTGAATTGGGGCATCTATGTTTGGGCTGTTACCTCTGGGTATGCGATGGAGGCAGCGCTTGGCTATTACATGAACCCGCTTTTCAGCATTGCCTTAGGCGCACTATTCCTTGGCGAAAAACTGAGCCGAGCGCAATTGGTTGCCATCGCTTTGGCCGCAACTGCGGTTGTTGTTTTGGTCGTGGACGGGGGTGGCCTACCTTGGGCTGCGCTTGGCATGATGTTGACCTGGGGCTTTTACGCGCTGGGTAAAAAGCAGCTGCCGATTGGGCCGAACCAAGGCTTTTTGCTGGAGGTGTTGATTTTGCTTCCCTTCGCGTTGGTCTACGTGACGTATCTTGGGATGAACGGCGCGTCACACTTTGAACCTGCACTTAGCACAAACACTTGGTTGCTGCTGGGCTGTGGCGCAATCACAGCTGTTCCGCTTATGATCTATGCAAATGGAGCAAAACTGCTGCGCCTGTCGACCATTGGAATTTTGCAATACATCGCACCGACGATCATTTTCTTGATAGCCGTCTTCGTGTTTGACGAACCCTTTGGCCGCGCGCGCGCGATTGCGTTCCCGCTGATCTGGCTTGCGTTGATCATCTACACGACCTCGATGATCCGCCAGATGCGCCGCACATGAGTTCTGACTATAACCCGCCGCAGGATCCTTTGGATATTCTGCATGATGATCATGAAATTCTGATCGTGAACAAGCCTGCTGGACTACTGTCCGTGCCGGGCAAAGGTGAACATTTAGCCGATTGCCTGATTGCGCGTGTGCAGGCGGTGTTTCCACAAGGTCTTTTGGTGCATCGCTTGGATCGTGACACGTCTGGCGTGATGATCTTTGCGTTGACCCGCCATGCACAGCGGCATCTGGGGCTGCAATTCGAAAAGCGCATGACGCAGAAGACCTATGTGGCGCGTGTTGCTGGAATTTTGGAGCCCAAGACCGGCACGGTTGATCTGCCCTTGATCGTGGATTGGGAAAATCGCCCGCTTCAAATGGTATGCCATGACACGGGTAAGGCGGCACAAACGGATTGGCGTGTTGCGCGGTACGGCGACAATGAAACGCGTGTGAAACTGACGCCAAAGACGGGGCGGTCGCATCAATTGCGTGTGCATATGTTGTCGCTGGGGCATCCGATCTTAGGCGATCCGTTCTATGCCAAGGGTGCTGATTTGACGGATCATGAGCGCCTTATGCTGCATTCAGAAGAACTGCGCGTGAAGCACCCTGACGGTGGGGCGACCCATAAGTTTCGAGCAAAAGCACCTTTTTGAAAATAATTTTTGAAAAAGTGTCGGTTTCGCTAAGCTAACTTCGTCTAGGGTATACAGACGCACGGTGCGTTTGATCCAAAATGAGGAAAATACCATGCAATTTATGTGTCTTATCTATTCAGATCCCGCCAACCAACCTGTTCATGGAACACCAGAGTTTGGCGCAATGATGCAAGGTTTTGGGGATTTCACCAAACACGTCCAAGACACAGGACGCCTGGTGGCGGGGGATGCTTTGCAAGGTGTTGAGACCGCGACGACCGTGTCTGTGCGTGATGGAAAGACCGAAACGATGGACGGCCCGTTCATGGAAACGAAAGAAGTGCTGGGCGGGTATTACCTGCTTGAGTGCGCCGACCTGGACGATGCGATCAAAACAAGCGCGATCCCCCGCCGCGTGGCTTTTGCAAGTGGCGCGGCGCAAAGCGATTGACCGGCTGCGACGCGACAAGGGTTTCGCGGCGAAACGTGCCGAGCTGAGCTATCTTTATGATCTAGAAAACAGCTTTGAGGATGAAGAGGAGCGCGGCGTGATTCCCGATGAACGTCTGCAAATGATCTTCACATGTTGCCATCCCGCACTGGCCGAAAAGTCGCGCGTTGCGTTAACGCTTCGTTCACTTGGGGGGTTAAGCACCGAATAAATAGCGGTGGCTTTTCTGGATTCGGGTGAGGCGATGCAGCGGCGGATCACCCGGGCAAAGCAAAAGATCGCGGGGGCCGGGATTGCGTATAAAGTGCCTGAGGCGGAGGACCTGCCGGATCGGTTGAATTCGGTTTTGCGCACGCTCTATTTGATTTTCAACGAAGGATATTTGGCGAGTTCTGGGGATGCGCTGACGCGGGTGGATCTATCGGATGAAGCGATCCGTTTGGTGCGGATCGTCGCGATGTTGATGCCAAAGGAATGCGAGGTTCAGGGCCTTTTGGCGTTGATGTTGCTGCACGATTCACGGCGCAGCGCACGGGTTGGTAAGGACGGGGCATTGATCCCGCTTGAACAGCAAGATCGCGCGCGTTGGAACAAGGAAATGATCCTTGATGGCACAGCAATCTTGCAGGCGAGTTTGGCGAAAGGGCGCGTTGGCCCGTATCAAGTACAAGCCGCGCTGAGCGGTGTTCATGCCCATAGTGCGGATTGGGCTGCAACGGATTGGGTGCAAATTGTTGATCTGTATTGCGTGCTTTTGCAATTTGAACCAACGCCTGTTGTGCGGCTTAACCAAGCGGTGGCGATGTCGATGGCGGGGCAGTTTGAGCAAGCGGCAAGCGTGCTTGAGGAATTGTCTGCGCTTAAGGACATGCAAAGTTATTTGGGGTTTCATCTGGCGCGCGCAGAGGTTTTTGAGCGGCTTGGTCGAACCGAGGACGTGAAAGCCGCGCTGGGTCTGGCACTGGAGGCCACGCAGAACACGACGGAAGCGGCGTTCATTCGTACTAAGCTGGGGTATTTGCACTAGGCTTTGTGCATATTGAGCAGGCATTGCAACTTCATCGAACTGGCCGTTTGCGGTTCACCCCAAGATCACCCTTCTTCCAACATCCGAACTTCCCTTTGTGGGAACGGAATTGAAATGTCGTTCTCTTTGAAGGTATCCCAGAGCGCCAAGAATACTGCGCCGCGCACGTTGGTTAGACCGCCCGTGGGGTCCATGATCCAGAAGCGCAGGATGTAGTCGACGCTGCTGTCGCCAAACCCGACCACATGGCACACAGGCGCGCGGGGTTTGCCGAGGACGCGGGCGACTGATTGTGCGGCGTCCACTGCCAACCTGCGGACCTTTTGGGGGTCGTCGTCGTAAGCTGCGCCAAAGAAGATATCGAGACGGACGTAGTCGCTGGAGTGGGACCAGTTGACCACTTGGCCGGTGATTAGATCTTCGTTCGGGATCAGGTATTCTTTGCCATCGCGCGTGACCACGCTGACGTAGCGCGCACCAAGAGAGTTGATCCAACCGAATGTTTCGCCCAACGAAATCACATCCCCCGGTTTGATTGACTTATCGAGCAGGATGATGATGCCAGAGACAAGGTTGGACACCACTTTTTGCAAACCAAAACCAAGACCAACACCGATGGCACCTGATAGAACCGCAAGGCCCGTCAGGTCTAAGCCGACCGTACGCATACCGATGAAGAAAGCTGATCCATAGAGCAGAACCTGCAAGAACTTGATCGAAAGCACCTGCATGGACGGTGAAATATCTTCGTTCTTGCGAATGGTTGAACTGGACACGGTGGACAGGAAACGCGCGCCTGCGAACAGCACGGCGAGGATGATGATCGCTTGCAGGACCGTCCAAAGGGATAGGCGCATCGTGCCAAGTTCGAATGCTACGTTTTCAAGGAGGGTCTGTGCTTCATCTGTGAAGTTCACGATGCTTAGCGTGACCCAGATCCACGCGCCGTACCGGATGATTGCGCGCAAAAGCGAGTTGTGGATAAAGCGGGTAAAGAACGCGACGAAGAACCACGCGCTTGCAAGATTGGCGATGATGCCAAGCAGGTATGACCGTGAGGGCCACGTCAGTTCACGCATGATCAGGACGGTAATCCAGATCAGTATCACATAGACCAAAAGGCGCAGGCGGCGGTGCAACATCACCAACATGCGCATGCGCCATGTGGGCCAGCCTTCACGTGATCGCATCCAACTGTGCATACGCGGTTTGAGAATTGCGGTCACCAAATGGGCAAGCGCGAAAACGCCTAATGCGATAGCGATTTGATAAGCAATCCACGGACGCAGCAAGCTTTCGCCAATGTTCTGCGCAAAATCGGCAAAGGAAAACGCGGCGTCGCGCAGATCAGCAAGCGCGTCTGGTGTTGCGGCTGGGGTAGTTTGATCTAAAGCATCGCTCACTGGTACAACGGCCTTGCCTATTTTTCTGTCGCTCTACAGAGCCGCGCAATTGTGAACTGTGCAAGCCTTCGAGGGTGGCGTTGATGGGGTTGAACATTGCCGCACGCGCCTTTCGTGCCGCACGTAAAAGATGATTTTTCTTGACCCAACGATGCGTGATCCATCAGTATCGAGGGGCAATTTTTGCATTCTATCTTAGTACAATTAATTTTTTCGGAGACTAATATGAAGAAGATCTCATTTTTTGGAGTTGGTTTGGTGACATGTGTGGCGTTGGCGGGATGCCAATCTACTAACACTGCAACAGGAACCAACACTGGGACAGGGGTGGCGGCGAATATGGCCGCGACAAACACAGGGGTAGCGGGCGTGAACAAACCCTTGCTTGAAGCGCTTCAGACAAAGAACCAAGGGTTGAGCCGCACCGTTTTGGCGGATCTCCCACCAAGCGGTTCGGCGGATTATTCTGGATATGCGCAAATTTTCGGTGACGGCGCTGTCATTCCGACAACGACCAAAGAAGTGGTTGGTGTTGCCAAGCTTAATGTGGGCTTTGCGGGAAGTGGTAGCATGACTGGAACCGTTACCGATTTCGACGATTCCACAGGAACCTATACTGGAACTTTGAATGTTACTGGTGGGAGTATTGCCGCCGGAGCGAACGGTCCTGAAGTCACAAGTGCAATCGAAGGGCAATTGACGCGAAGCAGTGGTGAAGTGTTTGATGTTTCAGGCAACTTGACTGGTGGATTCTTAGGGGCAACCGGTGAATACCTGAATGGTGCAAACAAGGTGACAGTCACGTCCGGTGGACAAAGCGCTGTGACCGATCTCACACTTAATGCAGAGCGTGACTGATCGCATTGATCTGTCTTAAAGCGGACAAGAACAGGCTGGTGTCTCCGTTGAAAAGCGGTGGCGCCCTTGTTTGGTTGGGCATTCACATCGTGGATGATGCTTGAACCAAGCACGCGGGGTGTGTATCTGTTGCACCATGAAGAAGATCTTTGACCTTAATGAACGTGCGCGGTTGCGTGAACGTTTCTATGGTGCGTCCCGCACTGTGCTGGCCTGCCTGACATAGCGCCGGCCTGATCCAGTGGTTCTGAACCACGATCCAAACACTGACATTCACAACAACACGGGAGTGGACCAAATGTCCCCCAAAACGATCTATGACAAAATCTGGGATGCGCATATCGCGCATGAAGCGGAAGATGGCACATGCCTTCTTTATATCGACCGCCACCTTGTACATGAAGTGACGTCGCCGCAGGCTTTTGAAGGTCTTCGCATGACAGGCCGCACTGTGCGCGCGCCTGACAAGACGATTGCTGTGCCTGACCACAACGTTCCGACGACGCTGGACCGTGTGAAAGGTATCGACAATGTCGAGAGCAAGATCCAAGTGGATGCGCTTGATAAGAACTCCAAGGATTTTGGCATTCACTATTATCCTGTGTCTGACGTGCGCCAAGGAATTGTGCACATTGTTGGGCCTGAGCAGGGCTGGACGTTGCCCGGCATGACCGTTGTTTGTGGCGATAGCCATACAGCGACACACGGCGCGTTCGGTGCTTTGGCACATGGTATCGGTACGTCCGAGGTCGAGCACGTTCTAGCAACGCAAACGCTGATCCAGAAGAAATCCAAGAACATGAAGGTCGAGATCACGGGCAAGTTGAACCCCGGTGTGACGGCCAAGGACATCACGATGTCCGTCATCGGTGTGACGGGCACGGCTGGCGGTACTGGCTATGTCATCGAGTATTGTGGTGAAGCCATTGAGGCGCTGTCCATGGAAGGGCGTATGACCGTCTGCAACATGGCGATTGAGGGCGGCGCGCGCGCGGGTCTGATTGCACCTGACGACAAGACATATGCCTATTGCAAAGGTCGCCCACACGCCCCCAAGGGTGCGGAATGGGAAGCGGCTGAAACATACTGGCGCACATTGTTCACCGACGAAGGTGCGCATTTCGATAAGGTCGTCACGTTGAACGGCGCAGACATTGAGCCAAGCGTAACGTGGGGAACTTCCCCTGAGGACGTCTTGCCGATCTCTGGCGTTGTTCCATCCCCGGATGATTTCGAGGGTGGCAAGGTTGATGCTGTGAAACGCGCGCTGGATTATATGGGTCTGACGGCTGGTCAAAAGCTGACGGACATCGAAATCGACACAGTCTTTATCGGATCTTGCACTAACGGCCGTATCGAAGATTTTCGCGCAGTTGCGGATGTCGTCAAAGGCAAGAAGATCAAAGAGGGCATGCGCGCGATGATCGTGCCGGGTTCTGGTCTAGTGCGTGCACAGGCCGAAGAAGAAGGTCTGGCTGATATCTTCAAGGAGGCTGGTTTTGAATGGCGCCTTGCGGGATGTTCCATGTGCCTTGCGATGAACCCCGATCAGTTATCTGAGGGCGAACGTTGTGCGGCAACGTCAAACCGTAATTTCGAGGGTCGTCAGGGCTACAAAGGGCGCACGCATCTTGTGTCCCCTGCGATGGCTGCGGCTGCTGCGATCACGGGCCGTCTCACTGATATTCGTGAGTTCAGCTAATGAAACGGCGTGGCTTTCTTCAACTGCTCGGGAGCGCGATGACTGCGCCCTTGATGCCTGCGCTCCCTGTGGGCGGGGCAGCAGTTGGAACGGCAAGCAAGGCGGCCTATCCTGCTTTGGCGATGAAGATGGCGTTGGCCCAAGCGAAACACCGTGTGAATTTTTCGGTGTTCAGCATGGCCCAACAGCTTGGTCTGCAAATTGACCAAGCCAACGCGTTGATGGTTGATCTGTCAAAGCAGGGCGTCATCGGGCCAATCCAAGGGGCGACCAAGTCAGGGCGCTGGGCGCGTAGTCAGCTTTGGCAACGTCCAGAGGGCAGCGTTGTTGCGTCAAGCACGGCTGCCAAGGATGCCAATCCTGCCAAACAGCCACGCACACAAAATACTCCAAACAGCACTGCGGACCGCGCAGATGCGACAAAGGAAACGACAATGGAAAAATTTGACACCCTATCCGGTATCGCAGCACCCATGCCGCTGGTGAATATCGACACCGACATGATTATCCCAAAGGTGTTCTTGAAGACGATTAAACGCACGGGCCTTGGCGCGAACCTCTTTGACGAGATGCGTTTTGATCGTGCGGGCAACGAGATCGACGATTTCGTTCTGAACAAGCCTGCGTATCGCGAAGCACAGATCATCGTGGCCGGCGACAACTTTGGCTGTGGTTCTTCGCGCGAACATGCGCCTTGGGCGTTGGCGGATTTCGGGATCAAATCGGTGATCTCAACATCCTTCGCGGACATCTTTTACAACAACTGTTTCAAGAACGGCATTCTACCAATCGTTCTGCCGCGTGAAGCGATTGATGTATTGATGAAGGACGCTGAAAAAGGTGCGAACGCGCGGATGGATATCGATCTGGTTGCGCAGACCGTGACTACGTCAGATGGCGAAGTGTTCACGTTTGAGGTTGATAGTTTTAAGAAGCATTGCTTGTTGCAAGGCTTGGACGACATTGGCCTGACAATGGAAAAAGTCGCCTCTATCGACACGTTTGAAGCAAGCGCAAATGCGGCGCGTCCTTGGGTTTAATCACCGATCCATTGGTTAAATAGCGAACAAGGCGACCTATGTGTTGCCTTGTTCTTGCATTAAAAAATGGTTGACGCCTGATCGCGAATTTGCCGCTAAAATCGAAACAGTTTGGTTATTAACTGGGGATCGTAGCGGTCAAAATTACATGAACCACTACATGTAGTGCGTTGATATTCGGGCGTCTTTTTCTTGTACTGCAAATGATGCAATCTCGCACCAGTTCCGCCCTCTTTTGGCCCTTTTGATTAAGCTAAATGATGAGACAGCTTGAGGTGCTGGCTCAATCAAGGCACAAATGAGGCAAGATTGAGGCACAACGTTCATAATTGAGCGGCTCAAGTTGGAATAAGCGGTCGGCATCGTATCGACAGCGTCCAAGTTGAAGGGAAACGAAGTGGTTACGAACATATTTGGCGCAGCAATGCGTGCAGTACTCGTGTGGTTTCTTGTCGTCACACCGTCTGCGATCCTATCCGGGGTTGTCGGTGAGAATAGCCTGTTCGTTGTTTTCTTCGCTGTCTTGGCCGCCTTCTTCACGTTCTCTGAATACTTCTTCAAATACCCCTCAATCGTCGAGTTTCGATTTGCAGCGCCTTTTAACCGGCATCGTTTTGTAACGATCTTTTCGATCGTCGCAGTGTTGTCTTTGGTGTGCAAAGGCGTGTTTGCCCCGACTGAACTGACCCTAACTGTTAAGCACTGGGGTGATATGTTGGGTCAGGCGATGGATGTTCCGTATTCGCCTGTCCGCTTGATAATCCTTATGCTAGATCAAAATGCTTCCATTGAGCTGATTGAAATTGTGCGCACCTGTGCTGGGCTTGCCTACTCGATCTCACTGCTTTCTTTGGTGATCTTCATTCTTTTGGTGCGCGTCGCAAAGTGGCCCTCCAGAAATGGTGCGTTCAATGTTTGGATCAACCTTCCGCTGTTCGACCCGACTGGTGGTGGCGATGTTCTGGTGCGTCTAAAGCGTGATGCGAATGTTAACATTATCTTTGGATTTTTGCTGCCATTCTTGATCCCAGCGGTTGTGAAAACTGCAACGGATCTTGTTGCGAACCTTTCGATGGATGATCCGCAAACCTTGATTTGGACAATGAGCGCATGGGCCTTCCTTCCAGCAAGCATGATCATGCGTGGTATCGCGATGGGTCGGGTTGCGGAAATGATCGAAGAAAAGCGCCGCCGTGCATACGCACTATCGGATGCTGCTCAGCACGCCTGATCTTATTGCTATTGTTTATGCTATGCCCCTTCGCGCTGGTCGCGGAGGGGTTTCGCGTTGCAACGTTTCATGCAGAGTTGACGCGCAAGGGGCCTGGTCTGTTATTGCGTGATGTCTTGCGCGGTAAAGACGAGCAGATTGCGGCACTTGAACAGATAAACGCTACTGTTCGTCCAGATGTTTTGCTTTTGACCAAAGTCGATTTTGATCTTGAAAAGCGCACAGCCAAAGCATTGCAGCACGCACTTGGTTACGCTCATTCGTTCGCTCTAGCACCCAACTCAATGATACCAACAGATCTTGATTTAGACGGTGATGGGCGCGCAATGGATCGCCAGACTTGGGCGCGTTACGCGGGAGAAGGGGCGATGTTGTTGTCGCAACATCCTGTCGCGCTGAAATACCACCTTGCTGATCTGGCATGGAAAGACATGCAAAACCCGAAGATGCCTATTGATGCGGCGGGGCAGCCGTTCCCGTCAAAGCCTGCGCAAGACGTACAGAAGGTTGTTTCGCAAGGGTTATGGATCGTTGAGATCAGGCCTAAGAGTAAGACGTCATTCACGGCGGTGCTTTTCCAAAACCAGACACCTGTCTTTGATGGGCCCGAAGATCAAAATGGTTTGCGAAATGCGGCCCAGCTTCGATTGTTGGAGGATGTCATGAGGGGTCAGTATGGGTCGTTTCCAAAAGATCGGTTTGTTCTAATCGGGAACACAAATCTTGATCCAAATGCGGGCGCGGGGGATCGGGGTGCGATGTTGGATTTGCTGAACGATAAGCGCTTGCAAGATCCGCGCCCGCGAAACCGCCTTGGTGAGGATGCGACTGTTGTTTGGGAAAAAGCAGGCCCGATGCGCGTGTCGTATGTGCTGCCAAGCGCGGATTGGACCGTCGAACGCGCAGAACTGTTCTGGCCAAAAGATGGCCCGCTTCGCCAAGCGGCAGAGCAGGCCAGTCGTCACAAAATGGTTTGGGTGCAGATCACGCCGCGGCCACAGTGACGTTGGTGTTGTGACCTTTTGGCATATCAACAAACTCGGTTGCTTGGCGCATGGCCTCTACGGGTGGCGTCGGGATGAAATCGGGTAAAAGTTCGTCGAAACGTGCACTGTCTAGGCTATGGGGCGTGTCCCAAAGATAGCGCATTTCAAAGAGATATTTGATGTCGGCCATAAAGGGCCAAGCAAGGCGAAGCGGCCACCACGCCATTTGCTTTATGCGCACATCGTGACCGCGCGCTTTTGAAATGGTGCTTGCCAGAGTTTCGGCGCTGAAAGTGTAGCCGGGAAAAGGAACGTCGGTAAAAGTTGCAAGGTCATCACGCATTTGGGCTAACAGCACAGCGGCTTTGGCAAGATCGGGCAAGTAGGCCCAAGCTTGGTCAATTCCTTGCTGCCCTGGATAGGTCAGCATTCCTTTCTTGAGGCTGGGCGCGAAAATCATATCGAACCAATTGCCAGAGGCATGCGTATCCAAAAAGTTGCCAGCGCGTAGAACGATGGTGCGCACGCCTGCATCGCGGTAACTTTGCTCCATTGCGATCCTGATTTTGCCAAGCGGGTTTGTGGCATGGTGGGGGGAGTGTTGCGACCACGGGGCCTTGGTGATTGGGCCAAACACATACACATTGCCTGGAACGATCACGGTCGCATCATTGGCGAGGGCCGCGCGCTGGATCTGGGGTTGCATCGCCATCACCTCCTTGTCCCACTTGGGGTAGGCTGGATGCCAACCGTTCACGATAACGCCCACGCCACGCGCGGAGGTTTCTAAGGTGTCGCGCTTGCGATCAAAGCGGCGCACGGACCAGCCTGCCTTTTCAAACGCGAGTGCGACGTTGCTGCCAAAGCGGCCCGTGGGGCCAAGGACTAAAACTGTTTGTGTCATCTTCGTTCTCCATGATGTCTGAATTCAGAATGACCCATTCAATGAGGAACGCATATTTACCAATTTTCTACATCATGTATTCATTAATGAATGGATGATTCTCTTTCCCACCTCGGCTGGTCCCTTGTGCGCGCGTTTCTTGCGGTTGCAGAAACCGGTTCGCTGTCTGGTGCTGCACGCCAGCTTTCGCAAAGCCAACCTACGTTGGGCCGTCAGATCAAGCTGCTTGAAGACCAACTCAACCTACGCCTGTTTGATCGCCAACCGCGCGGTTTTGCGCTAACGCCAACGGGGGAAAGTTTGCTGGATCCTGCGCGCGCCATGCGCGATGCGTTCAGTCAGTTGAACCTGCGTGCGGCGGGCCGCGATGATCGTATGAAAGGCACCGTTCGCATCACTGCCAGCGAAGTCATGGCCCGTCATGTGATGCCACAGGTCATTGCGACGATCCGTGATGCAGAACCTGATATTCAGATTGAACTGGTCCCATCAGATGCCAGCGAAAACCTGTTGTTTCGTGAAGCAGATATTGCAGTGCGCATGTATCGCAGCACGCAATTGGACGTGATTACCAAGCAGATTGCAGAGGCGGAGTTGGGCGTTTACGCGGCCAAAGCGTATTTGGCCAAACATGAAGCGCCCGCAAACCTGGATGCGCTCATGGAGCACACGATGATTGGATATGACCGCGATGATCGTATCATCCAAGGAATGCGCGCAATGGGATGGCCTGTGACACGGGATTTTTTTGCGGTGCGGTGCGACGATCAAAATACATACTGGGAATTGGTGCGCGCTGGATGTGGGATTGGATTTACGCAAACTTTAGTTGCAAGAGGTGATTCAAATGTTGAGCAGATTTTCTTAGATATCCCGCTAGACCCCCTACCGATTTGGCTTGCTGCGCCTGAGGCGATGCGCAGCACGCCGCGGATCAAACGGGTTTGGGATATCTTGGAAGCTGAGATTTCAAGCATCTTCAAATCGACCAAACCTTGACCCGTCACGCCCTTCTCGCTAGGCCACGTCGCAACAGATTAACCCATTCAGGAACGCAGCTATGAGCAACCCATCCCTTCTAATTTTGGCCGGTGACGGCATTGGCCCCGAAGTTATGGCGCAGGTCGAGCGCATCATTGGATGGTACGGCGACAAGCGCGGTCTGAAGTTTGACGTCAGTGAAGATCTTGTGGGCGGCGCGGCCTATGACAAGCACGGCACACCTTTGACTGACGAGACAATGGCCAAAGCGCAAGCCGCGGACGCGGTTCTGCTGGGTGCGGTTGGTGGTCCAAAGTACGACGATCTGGACTTTTCGGTTAAGCCAGAGCGCGGCCTTTTGCGCCTGCGCAAGGAAATGGATTTGTTCGCGAACCTGCGTCCTGCACAATGCTTTGATGCGCTTGCGGAGTTTTCATCGCTGAAGACCGAACTGGTGTCCGGCCTTGATATTATGATCGTACGCGAATTGACGTCTGGTGTGTATTTCGGCGAACCGCGCGGTATCTTTGAAGAGGGCAACCAGCGCGTTGGCATCAACACGCAGCGCTATACAGAAGCCGAGATCGAGCGCGGCGCACGTGCGGCGTTTGAGTTGGCGATGAAGCGCGACAAACGTTTGTGTTCTATGGAAAAAGCCAACGTCATGGAAAGCGGCATTTTGTGGCGCGAAGTCGTGACAGAAGTGTCCAAGGACTATCCAGAGGTCGAGTTGTCCCACATGTATGCCGATAATGGCGCGATGCAGTTGGTGCGCGCGCCCAAGCAGTTTGACGTGATTTACACGGACAACCTGTTTGGCGATATCCTAAGCGATTGCGCGGCGATGCTGACGGGGTCCTTGGGCATGTTGCCTTCTGCCAGCCTTGGTGCGCCAATGGATAACGGTCGCCCGAAAGCACTGTACGAACCCGTACACGGGTCTGCGCCAGACATCACAGGTCAGGGCAAAGCGAACCCATCTGCTTGTATCCTTAGCTTTGCGATGGCTTTGCGCTATAGCTTTGATCAGGGCGTGGAAGCGGATCGTCTTGAAGCGGCTGTTGAGAAGGTTCTGGCAAACGGCATCCGTACCGCTGATCTGATGCAGGCAGGCGACGGCAAGCCAGTGTCAACCACTCAAATGGGCGATGCGATCTTGGCAGCGCTCAACGCGTCCCTCTAAAAGTTTAAGCATATTCTGGCCCAAGGCAGCCCGCAGGGGTTGCCTTGGCGTCGCGCTTCGTGATGTTTGCGGTAACACGCGCGCAGACAGGACACCCGATCATGAGCAGCAATACAAAAGGCGCTTTGCTTGCGCTTCTCGCTTTTGCGATTTTTTCGACCCATGATGTGATTGTCAAAATCTTGGGCGCTGATTATTCCCCCGTGCAGATCGTTTTCCTGTCCGTCCTTTTTGGATTTCCCTGGGTCACGTTGATGCTGATCCAAGACCCGAGTTCGGGCAATCTGCGTCCGCGTCATCCGTGGTGGACTGCCTTGCGCACTGCGGCAACGACGGCGACAGGTGTGTCGGCCTATTACGCGTTTTCCAAGCTGCCCTTGGCGCAAGTTTACGCAATCTTGTTTGCGGCCCCTTTGTTGATCACAATTTTGTCCATCCCTATCTTGGGTGAAGTCGTGCGTTTGCGCCGTTGGATCGCGGTCTTAGTTGGGTTGTGCGGTGTTCTGGTGGTGCTGCGCCCTGGCGCAGAGCCATTGGATTTGGGTCATGCCGCTGCTTTGATTGCCGCAGTTGGTGGGGCGTTGGCGTCGATCATCGTGCGCAAAATTGGCAAGGACGAACGCAGCGTTGTTCTGCTGATCTTCCCGATGATGACCAACTTTGTCATCATGGGTGCGGCTTTGCCCTTCGTCTACGAACCGATGCCCTTGGAGCATTTGGCTGGCATCGCGATTATGTCGATCATGGTGCTGATTGCGTCATCGCTTGTTATCGCGGCCTACAAGGCAGGCGAAGCTGTGATCGTCGCGCCGATGCAGTATTCGCAGATCATTTGGGCCAGCCTGTTTGGTGTGCTGATGTTTGACGAAACGATGGATACGGCGACATTGATTGGCGCGACGATCATCATTGGCAGCGGTATGTACATTGTGCTGCGTGAAGGGCGTGGCAACTCGTCGGAAAATACCCCTGTTCTGCGCACGCGAACACGGACGGAAACCGGGACGAGTCTACGCATTGGTCCTGTGATCCGTTGGCGCAAGAAGCAAGAGTAAGACGTGTTTGCTTGGGATCTTGTTGCGCGGATTATCTTGCTGCCCATATTGGCAGTTCAGGGTGTCATGGTGCGTCGCCGCACACTCGTTTTGCCAGAAGCGGACGGGGCGCGACGTGGGACGCTGGGGAACGGGCCCGCGCTGCGATTATTGACCCTAGGGGATTCATCTGGGGCGGGGGTTGGGGTTGCCCATCAATCAGATGCGTTAAGCGGTCAGACGATCAAAGAGCTGTCCAAACATTTTGAGATCACGTGGATTTTGATCGCCAAAAGTGGTGCAACGACGAAGGATGCGCAGGGCTTTTTGGAGGGTATCAAGGGCCAGCACTTTGATATCACGCTTGTTGTGCTGGGCGTGAATGATGCCGTGCGTTTTACGCGGATCGCGACATGGCAACGACGGCAAGCCCATCTTAGACAAGTGTTGCGCGAAGAGTTTGGTGTTAAGACGATGTTGCTGACGGCCGTACCACCGCTTCAACATTTTGCGGCATTGCCGAAGCTGTTGGCTTGGGTGATTGGTGCACATTCAACGCGGATGGATGAAGCGCTGAAACGTGATCTGCAAGCGGAATCTGATGCACATCATTTGAAGATTGATATCCCTTTTGAGCGCAGCGCGATGGCGGCGGATGGATATCACCCCAGCGCCAACACTTACGCGCTTTGGGGGCACGCGGCGGCGCAGATGCTTATTGAGCAACATAGCAAGTGAAATTGAGTGATTCTGAACGCCAAACACAAGCTGATGCGATCAATGCCCGTTTGGATTGTGCGGAATTGATCTGCAAACCGTCTCTTTTTCAGTCTATTTGACTGCTATCTCAAGTTTCTAACAAATGTGATGGCTTATTGGTTGCGTTGTGTAACCACCCGCGTTTTACTCCGCTGGGAAAATGCAGGGCTAACCTGCTGGATGTTTCAAGGGAGCCTCTTTTGGCCGATAGTCACACTGACGGCGCGTTTGTCGAATTCGACCGCGTTCAGAAAAGCTACGACGGGGAAAACCTCGTCGTGAAAGATCTTAACCTTTCAATGCCTAAGGGTGAGTTTCTGACGATGCTCGGCCCATCTGGCTCCGGCAAGACGACTTGCCTGATGATGCTGGCTGGTTTTGAAACGGCGACCCACGGCGACATTCGCCTTGATGGACAGCCGATTAACAACATCCCACCGCATAAGCGTGGCATCGGCATGGTTTTCCAAAACTACGCTTTGTTCCCGCATATGACCGTTGCTGAAAACCTTAGTTTTCCGCTGGAGGTTCGCAAGATCGCCAAAGCCCAGCGCGAAGCAAAAGTGAAGCACGTGCTTGAGATGGTACAAATGGGCGATTTCGGCGGTCGCCGTCCTGCCCAGCTTTCTGGCGGTCAGCAGCAACGTGTCGCCCTCGCGCGCGCTTTGGTGTTTGAAGCCGATCTTGTTTTGATGGACGAACCGCTTGGCGCGCTAGACAAGCAGCTGCGCGAGCACATGCAATTCGAAATCAAGCGCATTGCTGAAAATCTGGGCATCACAGTTGTTTACGTGACGCACGACCAGACCGAAGCGCTGACTATGTCTGATCGTGTTGCCGTCTTTGAGGATGGTCGCATTCAGCAGCTTGCCCCACCGGACGAGTTGTATGAAAGCCCCGACAACAGTTTCGTTGCGCAGTTCATTGGAGAGAACAACACGCTTGAGGGCGTGGTGAAAGAGATCAAGAACGGTATTGCGTTGGTTCAGCTTGATGGCGGTGGTCTGATTGATTGTAAGCCCGTGAACGTGACCAAAGCGGGCGAACGCACACGCGTGTCCATCCGTCCAGAGCGCGTCGAGTTTAACAAAGAACGTCTAAGTGCTGATGCGCATACGCTGAAGGCCGAAGTTCTAGAGTTCATCTACATGGGCGATATTTTCCGCACGCGTTTGCGCGTTGCTGGCAAAGAAGATTTTATCATCAAATCACGTAATGCCCCTGATCAAGTGCGTCTTGAGCCGGGCAGTGAGATTGAGATCGGCTGGATGGCGGATGATTGCCGCGCACTAGACGCATAATTCTTGGATAAGCCGTGGATCGCCCAGCGGACCGCGGTTTTCAAAGGGTTTGAGTAAAACCTATGACCCAAACCTCGAATAAAATAATAGGTAACTAGGGAGACTATAATGAAACTTAAAACAGCACTCTTGGCGACAGCCCTGACAAGCGTAGGCTTTGTGGCCGCTGCTCAGGAAGTCACAGTCATGTCTTGGGGTGGCGCTTATACAAAGAGCCAAGTCGAGGCGTATCACAAGCCATTCACAGCCGAGACAGGCATCGCAATCAACTCTGTTGATTCCGACAACCCAGCAACACCGATCAAAGCACAGGTTGAAGCGGGTAACGTCACTGTCGACGTTGCAGACGTTGAATTCTCTGACGCGGTTCGTCTTTGCGACGAAGGCCTTCTGGAAGAGATCGATCACTCCATGCTGCCAGCAGCGCCAGACGGCACAGCTGCAGCAGACGATTTCATCGACGGCGCGCTTCAGGATTGTGCAGTTGCAAACATCGTTTGGTCCACTGTTTTTGCCTATAACAAAGACAACAACCCAACAGCACCTGACAGCATTGATGACTTCTTCAACCTAGCTGACTTCCCAGGCAAGCGCGGTCTGCGCAAGTCTGCAAAAGCGACGCTTGAGATGGCATTGATGGCGGACGGCGTTCCTGCTGCTGAAGTTTATGGCATTCTGGACACAGACGAAGGCGTAGATCGCGCATTCGCTAAGCTAGACACAATCAAAGCCGACATCGTTTGGTGGGAAGCAGGCGCTCAGCCTCCACAGTTGCTTGCGGACGGCGAAGTTGTCATGTCCACAGCGTATAACGGCCGTATCTTCAACGCTGCCATTGCTGAGAACCAGCCTTTGGAAGTTGTTTGGGACGGTCAGATCCTAGACTTTGACCTGTTTGTTGTTCCAAAAGGTGCGCCAAACAAAGAAGAAGCTATGAAGTTCATCGCGTTCTCCACAGACACACAGCGTTTGGCGGATCAAGCGTCTTGGATCTCTTACGGTCCAGCGCGTAAGTCTTCTGGCGCTTTGGTTGGCAAGTACTCCGACGGCACAACAGACATGGCAACACATATGCCAACGGCTGCTGAGAACCTCGGCAACGCACTTGTCAATAACTTTGAATTCTGGGTCGACAAAGACGCAGAGCTGAACGAGCGTTTCAACGCTTGGTTGGCAAAGTAAGCTACCTTTGGCCCCGCCCGCTGGTTTCAGTCGGGCGGGGCTACCTTTTCAGCGATCATGCTGAACACAAGAATTTTTCGGTACAATGGGGACTAGCATGCTGACAACCGTAGACGGTAAGCCGCTCAAAGAAGCGCTGGCGTATGCTCAATCCAGAGCCAAGAGGCGCGCGTTTTTGCTCGTGCTGCCTTTGCTCGTGTTCATTGTCGTTAGCTTTATTTTCCCGATTGGGCAGATGCTGTACAAGTCGGTTAATAACACTGGCTTTACGATTTCCAAGGATTTCGGAACGGGTGTCAGCACGCCGATTATGACCAACCTTGCTGAGTGGTTTGAAGAAAATCCCCAAGGAACGGAGCCAACCGAGGAAGCCTATGCAGCGCTCGCCGCCGATCTGGTTGTGCTGCGCGAGTTGAAAGCGCCGGGTCAAGCGGGCACACGGATCAACTATGAGCTTTCCGGCTCGCGCTCCATGTTTACCAAGGCTGCCCGCCGCGCGCAAAAGCTTGAGCCGCCGTTCAAAGAAGCCCTTGTTGAGTTGGATGAAGACTGGGCCAATCCCAGCCTCTGGCAAGCAATGCGGACGGCGTCAAATGCGGTTACGGTCAACTTTTACCTAGCGGCGTTAGATCGCAAACGTGCGGATGACGGGTCGGTCACGATGGTTCCCGAGAACCGCCAAGTCTATGTGACTCTCTTCAAACGCACACTTTTGCTGTCGCTGATGATCACATTCACCTGCTTTATTCTGGCCTTCCCGATCGCGCATTTGCTAGCGACACTGCCACTGCGCAAATCGAACCTGTTGATGATCCTTGTGTTGCTGCCGTTCTGGACCTCTTTGCTTGTGCGTACCACAAGCTGGATGATCGTGCTGCAAAGCCAAGGTGTGTTGAATGATGCGATGGTTGCGACGGGTATCATAAGCGATGAAAACCGCATTCAAATGATGTACAACCAAACGGGCACAGTGATCGCGATGACGCATATCCTGCTGCCTTTCATGGTGTTGCCATTGTATTCGGTGATGAGCATGATCAACCCAAGCTACGTGCGCGCTGCGCGTTCTATGGGTGCGACAAGCTGGACAGCGTTCCGCCGCATCTATTTCCCACAGACGGTGCCGGGTATCGGCGCGGGTGCGCTTCTCGTGTTCATCCTTTCTGTTGGTTACTACATCACGCCTGCTTTGGTCGGTGGTGCGGACGGTCAGTTGATTTCAAATCTGATCGCCTTCCACATGACGAAGTCTTTGAACTGGTCACTTGCCGCCGCGCTTGCCGCGATCTTGCTGGGTGCCGTTCTGGTTCTTTATTGGCTCTATGATCGCCTTATCGGCATCGACAACCTGAAACTGGGGTAACGCGATATGGCTCTTCCTACACATGCATCCACGCTTGAACGTGTCTGGCACTATACGTATCTGACGATCTGTGCGCTGATCTTCCTGTTCTTGATTGCGCCGATCCTGATCGTGATCCCGCTTAGCTTTAACGCCGAGCCGTATTTTACGTTCACAGAAAAGATGCTCAAGTTTGATCCAACTGGATTTTCAACGCGCTGGTATGATCTGTTGCTGACGTTTGGCATGAACGAACCTGATGCGGTCCGCGATTCTAAATGGTGGGTAGATGCTTGGAACAATGCGGCGTGGATCAATGCGGCCAAGAACTCGATCATCATTGGCTTCTTCGCAACGGTGATTGCGACGACATTGGGTACGATTGCCGCCCTTGGTCTTTCGCGCCCTGAAATGCCGGGTCGTCGTATTATCATGGCGATCCTTATTTCGCCGATGATTGTTCCAATCATTATCACAGCGACGGGTCTGTTCTTTTTCTATTCATCGATCAAGATCCAAGACTGGGGCATTCCGTATCTTGGCGTGATCCTCGCGCATGCGACGCTGGGCATTCCGTTTGTGATTATTACGGTGACGGCAACGCTTGTTGGTTTCGATCACTCACTCACGCGCGCTGCTGCGAATATGGGTGCAAGCCCGACGCGCACGTTCTTTAAGGTGCAAATGCCTTTGATTTTGCCCGGTGTGATTTCTGGCGCGTTGTTTGCCTTTGTGACCTCATTCGATGAAGTTGTTGTGGTGCTCTTCGTGGGCGGCCTTGATGAGCAAACAATCCCACGCCAGATGTGGAACGGAATTCGCGAACAGATCAGTCCGGCGATCCTGTCGGTTGCGACGATCCTTGTGATCATTTCAATCGCGTTGCTGACAGTCGTTGAATTGCTGCGCCGTCGTTCAGAAAAGCTGCGCGGCATGAGCCCGCAGTGATCCGAATTTTCTAGAAAATTCGCAGCCCAAAAAATAAAAAGCCGGCCCATATAAGGCCGGCTTTTTCGTGTTCTAGAGTGAGGAGAGCTTACTCGCGAACGAGCTTCTCATACGCCTCAGAAATCTCACGCGTCAGCGCGCCAACTTCAAAGTTGTAGTCACCGATTTGTCCGACGGGTGTCACTTCTGCCGCTGTTCCAGTCAGCCAGCATTGCTCGAACCCTTCTACTTCTTCGGGCATGATCACGCGTTCGTTCACGGTGATGCCACGCTTTTTTAGCATGCCGATAACCGTTTGGCGTGTGATGCCGTTCAGGAACGCATCCGGCTTGGGCGTATGCACTTCGCCGTCTTTCACAAAGAAAATGTTCGCGCCTGTCGCCTCGGCGACGTAGCCGCGGTAGTCAAACATCATTGCGTCGGAACAGCCCTTCGCCTCTGCCGCGTGCTTGGACATGGTCGCGATCATATAAAGACCTGCGGCTTTTGCCTGTGATGGTGCTGTCTCAGGCGATGGGCGCTTCCACTTGGCAATGTCGAGCTTTGCGCCCTTCATCTTGGCGTCACCGTAATAATTGCCCCATTCCCAAACGGCCACAGCCATATGGACAGGATTGCGCGAAGACGCGACACCCATATCTTCGCCCGCACCGCGCCATGCAACTGCGCGCACATATGCGTCTTTCAGACCGTTTGCATCCAGTGCAGCCTGCTTTGCCGCTTCGATTTGATCCACTGTGTAGGGGATATCAAAATCGATCAACTTGCCAGAGGCGATCAAACGCTGGGAATGTTCGCGGGATTTGAAAATCTTGCCAGAATAGCAACGCTCGCCTTCAAAAACGGAAGAGGCGTAGTGCATTG
>Ga0233426_10001239_pt1 | contig 24039 bp, 25 predicted proteins | sample SI_118_April2016_6_FD_179875 | JGI IMG/M metagenome (GOLD analysis project Ga0233426, IMG submission 179875) | Seawater microbial communities from Saanich Inlet, British Columbia, Canada - SI_118_April2016_10_MG | ecosystem: Environmental > Aquatic > Marine > Inlet | place: Canada: British...
TATGATTAGATTTAATATTTTTGTACCTTTAAAATAATGTCTAATAATTCTAAAAATTGGTTTGTAGTTTATACAAAACCTAGAAACGAGTTAAAGGTCTTGCAAAGGCTCTCTATTCTAGGAATACAGGTCTATGTGCCAACAAAAACAGAAGTTAGGCAATGGTCTGATAGAAAGAAAAAGATATTGGTGCCTTTGTTGCCATCAATGGTCTTAGTGAGTTTACATGAGAATGAAGTAAACAAAGTATTTGATGCTCCAGGGGTTATTAGGTATATGTTTGAATATGGGAAACGTGCAATAGTATCTAATGAAGAAGTAGTGGCTATGCAGTATTATTTAGAGCATAGTTATTATCAAAAACAACAAGAAGTAGCCATTGGCGATACGCTACAAGTACCATTATTAGAAGAGGAAGCATTACTGCTTTCAAAAAAAGGAAAGAATTGTATTGCTCAATTAAAAAAAATGGGTGCTATTGTATCATTTCAACTGAATTAATCAGTTGTTTTTTTTTGGTTATGAATTTCCATTACTGTGAGTAGTGAGGGCGAAGCCTTATCATAGAGCAATGTTCATAGACTTTAAAAGAGCTGTAAAAAAATAAAAATAAACAAAACAGACTACCGGTGGTAGTCGAGAAAAAATATAAATTATGAAAGTAGGAATCACCTTTTCAACCTTTGATTTGTTTCATGCTGGGCATGTAAAGATGTTAGAAGAGGCAAAACGTCAGTGCGATTATTTAATTGTAGGCTTGCAGTTAGACCCTTCGATTGATCGTCCTGAGAAAAACGGACCTTCACAGTCCATAATTGAGCGGTATATTCAGCTCAAAGGGTCTAAGCATGTAGATGAAATTGTACCCTATGTATCTGAACAAGATTTAGAAGATATTTTACGTTCTTTTAAACTAGATGTTCGAATTATTGGCGACGAGTACAAGGAAAAAAACTATACTGGTAGAGATTATTGCGAAGAAAAAGGAATCGAAACCTATTACAACTCTAGAGATCACAGGTTCTCTTCGAGTGGACTTAGAAAGCAAGTGAAAGAAGTTGAAGAAAATAAATAAATTATGAATATTACAGTTATAGGATCTGGATATGTTGGGCTCGTCTCAGGAACATCTTTTGCTGAATTGGGAAACAGGGTTACCTGTGTAGATATTGATTCAGTTAAGATTAAAAAATTAAATCAAGGGATTATTCCTATTTTTGAACCTGGTTTAGAGACCATGGTTTTAAATAATGTAAAAAATAAGAACCTGTTTTTTACAACCGAGTTAGAAAAGGCTCTGCAGAATTCTGAAATTGCTTTTATTGCCGTTGGAACTCCCATGGGAGATGACGGTTCTGCTGATTTACAATATGTATTAGCGGTAGCGAAATCTATTGGGCAGGCCATGCAGAAAAGATTGATTGTGGTAGACAAATCTACTGTACCTATCGGCACTGCAGATAAGGTAAAGGCGACCATTCAAAAGGAGTTAGACATAAGAAATTCTGATTTACAGTTTGATGTGGTTTCTAATCCTGAATTTTTAAAAGAGGGAGCTGCGATAGCTGATTTTATGAAGCCTGACAGAGTTGTAATTGGAGCAGATTCTGAGTTTGCCTTTAAAAAAATGAAAGAATTGTATAGTCCCTTTCTTAGATCTCATGATCGTCTTATAATGATGGATATTCGCTCAGCAGAAATGACCAAGTATGCTGCCAATGCAATGTTAGCAACCAAAATATCATTTATGAATGAAATTGCCAATATCTGTGAAAAGGTAGGGGCTGATGCCAATCAGGTTCGAATCGGTATTGGTTCAGATCAGCGTATTGGATATAGCTTTATATATCCAGGTGCAGGCTATGGAGGCTCTTGTTTTCCAAAAGATGTAAAAGCACTCACAAAAATCGCCAAAGAAAATGGTTATACTGCGCAATTGATCACTGCGGTTGAAGAGGTAAATGATGCACAGAAATTAGTAATTGCTCAGAAAATTGTAGCCCGTTTTGGAGAAGACCTAACCGGATTTACTTTTGGTATTTGGGGCTTGGCCTTTAAGCCAGGAACTGATGACATGCGCGAAGCACCAGCTATTTATGTAATCAAAGAATTAGTGCGTAGAGGGGGTAAAATTAAGGCCTACGACCCAAAGGCAATTGAAGAAGCAAAAGAGCATTATCTAAAAGGAGTTCAAAACATAACTTATGTAGATTCGAAATATGAGGTTTTAAAAGATTCAGATGCATTGGTATTGCTTACTGAATGGAAAGAGTTTCGTTCGCCAGATTTTCAAGAAATTAAAACACAATTAAAAACGCCGGTTATTTTTGATGGGCGTAATCAGTACAATATATTTAGTCTTGAGGAAAAAGGATTTGAATATTATCAAATAGGGAAATCTAATAATATAATATAAACTAAAATTATGAAAAAAAAATTTGCAATAGTTGGATGCGGTCGAATTGCTCAAAGACATGCAGAACATATAGCTAATTATGGTGAGTTGGTAGCGGTTTGTGATAACGTTGAAGCAAAGGCAGATGAATTAGCTAAAAAATACAATTGTTTACCTTTCTATAGTATTGAGGATCTTTTAAAAGCAGAGATTAAAATTGACGTTGTCGCAATATGCTCACCAAATGGGCTTCATGCATCTCATTCCATATCTGCTCTAAATTCTGGGTATAATGTATTGTGCGAAAAGCCTTTAGCATTAAATACAGAGGATTGTGGAAGTATGATTCAAGCAGCTGAAAAAAACAATAAAAGGCTATTTGCAATTAAACAAAATAGATTTAATCCACCTGTTTCACATGTAAAAGAATTAATAGATAAAGGTGTATTGGGAGATATACATAGTGTTCAATTAAATTGTTTTTGGAATAGAAATGAAGATTACTATAAAAATTCATGGAAAGGAACTAAGAAACTTGATGGTGGAACACTATTCACTCAATTTAGTCATTTTATTGATTTATTATATTGGATGATTGGAGATGTTAGTGATTGCAGAGCAATATTTAACAATTATGAACATCAGGGTATTATTGAATTTGAAGATACAGGAGCTGTTATTTTAAATTTCAAGAGTGGAGCAATTGGAACAGTAAATTACACGGTTAATAGTTTTGGGAAGAATATGGAAGGTTCTCTAACAATTTTTGGTTCTAAAGGAACAGTAAAAATAGGTGGTCAGTACTTAAATGAACTTGAATATCAAAATATTCAAGATTATAAAATTGAGAATCTCCCCAAAGGAAATAAACCAAATTCTTATGGTAATTATACAGGTTCAATGTCTAATCACGATAAAGTTTATGAAAACGTAATAAATGTTCTTGAACATAATAATTCTATTAATACCAGTTCTTTTGAGGCTTTAAAAACAGTTGAAATAATAGAGAAAATTTATAAATATCGTACAATCTAATGGCACAGTTAGAAGTAAAAATAATTGATTCAAAAATTCATGATTCTGTAAAGATAGTTTTGCCTGTAAATATATATGGTTGTGAAATTGGACCAAATTGTTTCATTGGGCCTTTTACAGAAATTCAAAAGAGTGTCAAAATCGGAGATAGAGTAAAAGTTCAATCACATACTTTTATTTGTGAACTAGTTACTATAGGGAATGACTGTTTTATTGGGCATGGAGTGATGTTTGTAAATGATAAGTTTTCAAACGGTAAACCTGCTGGCGGAAAAAAAGAACTTTGGTTAAAAACTAATATTGGCAACAATGTTTCTATTGGTTCGAATGCTACAATATTACCCGTTTCTATTTGTGACAATGTTGTCATAGGAGCGGGTTCTGTTGTTACAAAAGATATAAAAAAACCGGGAGTTTACTATGGTAATCCAGCAAATTTATTAGGGTATGAAAAAAACAAATAATTTTTTAAGTCTTATAATAGTTACTTGTTGTATGATTTTATTTTCTAATTGTTATAAAGATGATCATGATATTTTAGAAACTGTAGTGGTAGATCTATCAAGATTTGATAAGAATATTTTAATCTTTACATCATTAACTGAACAGGAAAAAAAAATAATAATAGATAATAGTAACAAATATTTAGGCTATCTAGTAAGGGATATAGCTCAGTTGTATTTTGTTACCAAGGACGTTAAATATAAGAAATTATCAAAAGACATCTTTTCATTTATTATCACTAATTACAATTATAACAATATTATTCAATCAAAGCACTATCGAGAATTGAATGCTTGGTACCGAGATCAATTTGCAAGAGATAACTTTCTTCTTTATGAAGCTTATCATTACACAAACGATCATTTTATTTTAAGAGAAATTGAAGAACAGGTTAAGAAATGGATGATAATGAATAAACGTGAATATCATAATGGTTATTACATTTATTCATACGGGTATAATTTAGAAACAAACGAAACATATAGTTATGAGATAGATCCAAATCAGAATTTAGAAATTGCTTTATTGTTTTCATATTTATATTACGATTCTAACTCAATATACTTTAAAGATCCTTTATTTAAGAATATTATATTCAATGAGACAAATGCATCACTTTCTTTAATGGACGATTCAGGTGCTCTTCCAATACGAGAATATAAAAATGATGTTAAAGATTCAAATTATGGAGGATATGCATCTAGTATATTATATAGGGTAAACGAATTGTGGCAAAATGATCAATGGAGGACAAGTTTAAAATTAATTGGTCAATGGTTATATGAAGAATTTCCAATGGAACACCCATGGAATACAATCGATGATTATCCAAATTGGGATAAGGATAGGCATACTTTATATAATCTGATTGGGAGGGTTCCTGCTTTTTATGCATTTGGAGTTGATAGCGAATATGTGAAAACTTGGTTAAAATTCGCAAACAGTAAGTTTCCGGAATCAAATATGAGCCTCGAAACTAGGTGGCTTTTTTATAAAAGTATTCCAAAAAGTTATTATTTAGAGTAATGTTTTATAAGTTCGAATGTTACGGAATTACCAGTTTCTATTTGTGATAATGAAGTCATAGTAACTGGGTAATTAATTAAAACAAAATATAAACATACCAGGGGTTAATTTTGGTAATTCTCGAAAAACACTAATAATATGAAAATACCGTTTTTAGATTTAAAACTACAATATCTTAATCTCAAGGATGAAATTGATAAGTCAATTGCCGAGGTAATTGATCAAACCAGTTTTATTGGAGGAGAGCAAGTCAGTAAGTTCGCCAATGAGTTCTCTTCTTCATATGGTGTAGAAAAAACGGTTCCATTAGCAAATGGAACTGATGCGCTTTACATTGCCATGAAAATGCTTGGAATAGGACCGGGAGACGAGGTTATAACAACCGCTACATCATGGATTAGTACAAGTGAAACTATTTCCCAAACGGGAGCAAAACCTGTTTTTGTAGACATAGATGAATATTTTACCTTAGATGTAAAAAAAATTGAATCTCAAATAAATAATAATACAAAAGCTATTATTCCTGTTCATCTATACGGACAAATGTGTGATATGAATGAGATTATGAGAATTAGTTTAAAGTATAATATTAGTGTAATTGAAGATTGTGCGCAATCACATTTTTCAGAGTTAGACAATAAATTAGCTGGAAGTTGGGGTAAATGTGGTACGTTTAGTTTTTACCCTGGAAAAAACCTTGGAGCTTTTGGAGATGCCGGTGCTTTAATTACTAATGACATTGATTTTGCTGAAAAATGTAGAATTTATGCAAGTCATGGTGCCCCAGTTAAACACAATCACATAATGGAAGGAATCAATTCCAGAATGGATACCATACAAGCTGCAGTTTTGAGAGTTAAATTAAATCATATAAAAAATTGGACTGAAAGTAGGATTGAAATTTCAAATTTGTATAATGAAAAGCTTTCTGGTTTAAATGAACTTGAATTACCTAAAGTACGAGAAAATAGCAAACATACTTTTCATGTTTATGCAATAAGAACCTCTATTAGAGATGAATTGAAGTCTTATTTAGAAGAAAGAGGTATCCCTAGTCAGATACATTACCCTTTTGCAATGCCTTTTATGCCTGCTTATAAAGACCACCACCAAGATAAAACGTTATTTGTAAATGCTAAACTGCACCAAGAAACTGAATTATCCTTACCAATTTTTCCAGAAATGACTAAAGAACAAGTTGAGTATGTTTCTAGGAATATCTGTAATTTTTTTAAAATAAAATAAAATGAAAATACTTGATTGTACTCTAAGAGACGGAGGTTATTACACAAATTGGGACTTTGATAAAGACTTGGTTAAGACCTATTGTAAATCAATGGAGTCACTACCAATAGATTATGTAGAGATTGGATACAGAAGTATTCCTTTAGAAGGATACCTAGGAGAATATTTCTATTGTCCTGAATTTGTTATGAAAGAGTTAAAAGAATTAATGCCATCTAAAAAGTTGGTAATTATTTTAAATGAAAAAGACATCAGAGCATCTCATGTTCCAGAATTACTAAAGCCTTGTCTAGAGTATATTTCGATGGTTAGAATTGCTATCGACCCAGTAAATTTTGCAAGAGCTATTGAATTAGCAAAGGCTATTAAGGATATGGGGTTTGAAGTAGGTTTTAATGTCATGTATATGTCAAAATGGAAAGAAGATAATTTATTTTTAGATTTATTAGATGGATTAGATGACATTATTGATTATTTCTACATGGTAGATTCTTTTGGAGGAGTTTTTCAACAAGATGTAATTGAAACGATAAATCTAGTAAAGTCAAAAACCAATGTAAAACTTGGTTTCCATGGACATAATAATTTAGAAATGGCATTGGCAAATACTACTACAGCGATGAATGAAGGTTGTGATATTGTAGACGCTACTATTACTGGAATGGGCCGAGGTGCAGGGAATTTGAAAACAGAGCTATTACTTACATATCTAACTTCAAAAGACAAAATAAAATTAGATTTTAATATTTTAGAAAAAGTTGTAAGTGATTTTTGTTTGCTACAAAATAAGTATGGATGGGGTGCGAATCTACCATATATGGTTTCAGGAGCCAATTCTTTGCCTCAGAAAGATGTAATGGCATGGGTAACTACTGGACGATTTTCATTTAATTCAATAATAAGGGCCCTTCAAAATTTATCAAATGGTATTGAGGATAACGAAAATTTAGAATTATTAAATGAATCAATTCATGGAAATACAGTTTTGTTAATTGGTGGAGGACCCAGTGTATTTAAACATTACAAAGCTATTTGTATTTTATTAAAGAATAATACTTCAATAACACTTGTGCATGCAAGCTCAAAACATGCTAGTTTATTTAAGAAATTTCCTAACAAACAATATTTTTGTTTGGTTGGAAATGAAGGACAAAGAATGGAAGAAGTATTTGATGGTAATTTTAATCCTGATAGTATATGTGTTTTACCCCCTTATCCAAGATTAATGGGTACGTTCATACCAAAATCATTAATTAAACGATCTTTTCAGTTGGAAAAATATGATTTTACAAATTTAAAAATAGATTCACATACTTCTATAGCACTTCAATTAATTAGTAATATGAAGTCTAAAAAAATTATGATAATTGGTTACGACGGTTACAAAGAAGAAATGCTAGACGAAAGATCTCAAGAATTAGTTATTGAAAACAATAAACTTTTTAAAGATTTTATTAAAACAAAAAATATTCAGGTTGAATCTTTATTTGATACAGTTTATAATTTACATATCAATTCAATTTATTCCATTATCTAATGATAGGACTATTTTCTAAAACAACAGACAGTTCATTTGTAGAGGCCTCGGGTTTAGCTGGTTTTGATTTTATAATTATTGACCAAGAACACGGTCCAATATCTACCGAAAATCTAACAAACCATGTAAGAGCTGCAAAATCTTCGAATATAACACCGATAGTTAGAGTTAGTGAAAACAATCATAACCTTATAGGATCTGCTTTGGATTCTGGAGCAGAAGGAGTACAAGTACCAAACATATCTAGTTTAATTGATGCTGAAAAAGCAATAGATGCGGCAAGGTTTTTTCCCGACGGAAATAGAGGAGTTTGTCGATTTGTTGCATCAGCATCTTTTGGCGAAATGGATAAATTTACGTATTTCAAAAAATCTAATGAGAAATTATTAATCTTACAAGTTGAAGGGGTTGAAGGAATAGGAAACTTGGATAAAATTTTAGACTTAAAAGGTTTTGATATTCTTTTTGTGGGTCCATATGATTTATCACAATCTCTAGGAGTACCAGGAGATATAACTCATGAAAAGGTAAAAAAAGAAATAAATAAAATAAGAAAAATGGCATTAGAAAAAGGGGTTAAATTAGGGTCATTTGCTGATTCACCAGAAACTTATAAATTTTTAGTAGACAATTGTTTTGAATATATTGCATATTCTGTTGATATTAATTTGTTTATTAATGGACTTAAAAAAATAAAATCAGATTTATGCAGATAGCAGCTCTTTTAACAGGTAGAGGTAATAATACCTTAAGAAATAAAAATATTTTAAAAGTTCTAGGGAAACCTTTACTTTCTTACCCATGCTTAGCCGCAAAGAAATCTAAATATATAAATTCATTTTGGACTTCAAGTGATTGTGAACTTATACTAGAAAAATCCCTAAAATTAGATTTTAAAAGTATACTAAGGCCAAAAGAATTAGCTCTTCCAGATTCTCAACATATTGATGCAATCAACCATTCTTTAAAAGAAATGGCAAAACATTCGTGTCACCCTAATATATTAGTAGTAATGATGGCTAATTCAGTAACCATTAAGACTGAATGGATAGATGGATGTATTGAGATGTTAATTACTAATAAAGATGCTACTGCTGCGGTTCCTGTTTATAGAGAACTAGATCACAACCCCTACAGATGTAAAAAAATAAATAATGAAGGCTATTTAGATACTTTTTTTGATTTTTCAAATGAAGTTGTAAGTACAAATAGACAAGATTTACAGTCATCTTATTTTTTGTCTCATAATTTTTGGGTTCTTAATTTAGATAATATAGATAGAAATATAGGGCAAAAACCATGGACTTTTATGGGTGATAAAGTTATGCCTTTATTAGTTGAAGATGCATTTGATGTTCATTCAATTGATGATCTTAAAAGATCAAAAGAGTGGTTAAATAAAAATAATATATCATGATATTAGTAACAGGTGCAGCAGGCTTCATTGGTTCTAAAATTGCACAAAAACTTAATGATTTAAATTATGAAACCTTAACAATAGATAACTTATCTACAGGGTTTAGAAATAATATTCCTAGGGATACAATATTCATTGAAGGTAATTGTGGTGAAAAAAAAACAATTGACAAACTTAATTCCTATCCAATTAAAGGTATTATACATGTTGCTGGACAAAGTTCAGGTGAAGTTAGTTTTGAAGATCCAGAATATGATCTGGTTTCTAACACATTATCTACTTTACATTTACTGAATTTTGCATTAAAAATGAATATTAAAAATTTTGTTTTTGCAAGTACCATGTCAGTTTATGGTGATAAAATAGATTTACCTGTTAGTGAGGATATGTTGACAATTCCAAAATCATTTTATGCTTGTGGTAAGCTTGCAAGTGAAAACTATTTAAGGATTTATTCTGAACTAGGAATCAATACTACTTCTTTACGCTTATTTAATGTATATGGTCCAGGTCAAAATATGAAAAATCTCAAGCAAGGAATGTTAAGTATTTTTTTAGCACAAGCAATTGAAAAAGATAAAATAATTGTTAAAGGTTCAGGTAAAAGATTTAGAGATTTTGTATATATTGATGATGTTGTTGATTCATTCCTATTAAGTTATTTTAATAAAAACTATAAGGGTTATGAAACCTATAATGTTTGCAATGGAACTCCAATTTATATCGATTCCATGATAACAGATATGTTGAATATTTTGAATAAGTCAGTTCCTATTGAATTTGAAGATAATACCCCGGGTGACCAGTTTGGAATATATGGAACTGATAAAAAAATACAAAACAATCTTGACTGGAAACCCAAAATTGATTTCGAAAGTGGATTAAAGAAAATGGTAAATTGGGCAATAGAATGAAAACAATTTTATGGGATTTTGACGGAGTAATCCTAGAATCCATGAAAGTAAGGGATTGGGGATTTGAAGAAATATTCAAAGAATATGATCGCGTATTGGTAGACCAATTATTAGCTTATCATAGAATAAATGGGGGATTATCTCGCTATGTAAAAATCAGATACTTCTTTGAAGAATTGTTGGGCCAATCTATCACGGAGGAACGTGTGCTAGAATATGCTCAAAAGTTTTCAACCCTCATGCGTAAAGAATTAATCAACTCTAAAAACTTAATTTTAGATACGGTTAATTTCATTGAAAATAACCACCAAAATTATAATTTTCATATAGTTTCAGGATCAGACCAAGAAGAGTTGCGGTTTTTAAATAAAGAATTAGGAATCGATCAATACTTCATTTCTATTCATGGATCACCAACTCCTAAAAAACAATTGGTAGATACTCTTTTAAAAAAACATGATTACTCGATAGTAAAGACTTGTTTAATTGGAGATTCTATCAATGATTATGAAGCGGCTATAGAGAATGATATAAGTTTTTATGGTTTTAATAACTTAAGCTTAAAAAAGATTAGTAATAATTACATATCTTCTTTTAATAACTTTAAGTTTTAAAAAATAAATAAATTCTAAATAATAATGAGTGAAAAAAAAGATATTTTTTCCTTAGTGAGTTTTGCCTCTATTGGAAATTTAATTCCTATTATCTCCTTACCATTTTTAGTCAATTTGTATTCTCCTGAGCAATTTGGACAGGTTACATTGTATACAGTTTTTTTAATTATTTTTTCTAATATTTTGTCATTAAAATACGACCAAGCTATATTAGTAAGTAAAAATAAAGATGAAACAATTACTTTATTTCTTTCATCATTATTCTTAACTATATTCAGTTCAATATTAATACTAGCTATTGTTCTACTTACCTCTTTATTTTTAAATTTTAGTTTAGATAACATATTCTTGATTTTTTTTGGGATTATTTTTCAATTTTTAACAAGTACTATTTTTATTTATCATAATAGAAATATGAGCATAAGTTTTATGAATTTGTCACAAAGTCTTCCTCTTATTTTGTATGTATTGATTGCATTTATTTTACCTGTTTTTAATTTAGACCAACCTCTGGTATTTGCAAGATTAAGTTCACTTTTTTTTTCAGTTATTATTCTAATATTTGGTATCTACAGTGATTTTATTAATTATAAATTTTCTTTAGAAAAATCAAAGAAAGTATTAAAAGAATATATTAATTATCCGAAAAATATTTTGCCAAGTAAAGCAATAAATATGATTTCAATAAATTCAATAGACATATTTATATCTATTTTATTTGGAAATGCAATTCTTGGAATTTTTTCAATTAGCAGAAGGATAGTTTCAATACCTGAAATGGTGATCTCAAGACCTTTGGAAACCTACTTCAGAAGAATGGTTTTTACTAATAATACTTTAAATAAAAAAAAATTAGAAATAACTTTTTTTAAATATTTAAAAAATATATCTATATCCTCACTTTTTGTTTATTTATCGCTCGTATTTATAGCTCCTATAATTTTACCTTATATATTTACAGGGAAAGAATGGGGAAATATAATTCCTGTAGTTACTGTCCTAAGTCTTGGTTATACTGTTAGCTTTGTTGTTGTTCCCTTTATGAGTGTTTTTAGAATTTTAAAGAGAGAAAAATATGAGATGATATTTCAAGCTGTTTTCTTTTTCGCAATTTCAATATTGTTTATCTCTGTAATTGTTTTCGATTTAAAATACAATTATTTTATTGAGTTATTTAACATTCAAAGAATAATCGTATTTGTTATTTGCCTTATTTTAATTTTAAAACTAATTTTAAAAAAAAGAAAATGAAAGAATATAAATATACGGTAATAGGAGCCGGAATTATAGGACTTAGTATTGTAAATGAACTTCTTAAAAGAGGTGTGATTGGTCATGATATTTTATTAGTTGAAAAAGAAAACTTCATAAATCTTCATCAGACTGGAAGAAATAGTGGTGTTATTCATTCTGGTATTTATTATGAATACGGTTCTGAAAAGCAAAAAAACTGCTTAAGAGGATATGATTTAATGATAGAATATTTAAATCAAAATCAAATTGATTACAAGTTAACAGGAAAATTAATAGTTGCAACGAACGATCTAGAGGTTGATAATTTAAATAAGCTAATAATTAAGGCTAAAAAGTCAAATATTGATATAGATATTTTGGATGCTAATGATTTGAAAAAGTATGATAATCGTGTTTCAGGTTTAAAAGCTGTTTTTGTAAAAAAAACAGGTATTACTGATTATACTAAAGTAACAGAATGTTTGCTGAAAAGTATTATTGAAAAAAAGGTGACCATTGAATATAATTGTAAACCTATTTCATATGATAAAGATATTTCATTTCTTAAACTTTCAGATGGAAACGTTATTAAAACAGATAAAATAATTAATTCATCTGGTAGTAATTGTGATTATGTTTACGAAGTTCTGGAAGAAGAAAAATCGCCTATTAAAATATTACCTTTTAGAGGAGAATACTATTCTTTAAAACCAAGCATTAAATTTGATATACCTATTTATCCTGTTCCAAATCCTGATTTCCCTTTTCTTGGAATTCATATAACACCTTCAATAAATGGCAATAGTAGTGTTGGACCAAATGCAATCTTACAATTTAAGAAAGACAGTTATTATAAATCAGCTTTCGATTTTTCTTTTTTTATAAAAACTATATTCAGCGTTGGCTTGTTAAAATTAATAATTAAATATAGAAAAATAGCTTTGAAAGAATTGTATAAACAAAGTAGGTTTAGTTATTATGAAAAGGAAGTTAAAAAATATTGGCCAGGTTTTAATCAAAAATATATAGAAAGTTACTATTTCGGTCTACGAGCTCAAGCTCTAGATTCTAGAGGTTTAGTTGACGATTTTATTTTAACAAATAAAAATGATCAAATATTTCATATTTTAAATGCTCCATCTCCTGCTGCAACAAGTTGCTTTTCAATTGCTGAAAGTGTAATCAATAGAATATTAGAAAATGAAAAATATAATTAGTATTAGTGGATTTGGTTGGAGTGGAAGTACTGCGGCTAGAGATTTATTAAGAGAGTATTCAGAAATTACACATTTTACAGACAAAAAAAACTTTTTTAAAGAATATAGCTTAAGTTATGATCCTAATGGTTTTATTGATTTATATTCAAAATTAGTTCAAAATTGGAATTTTTTAAATGTTGATAAAGCAATTAAAGATCACGTAACATATTTTAATTCAATTTCTTCAAAAAAAAATTTTATTAATTATCATGGTTTACATTTAGATGATTTTTTTAAAGTAAACTCTAAATCGTTGCATAAACAGTTTATAAATAAAATAACGTTATTTAATTATACTTTTTCTTCAAGAGTGAATTCTTTATATAAAAGTATTCCTCAAAAATTAGTTTTTAAAATTATAAATAGAACAGGTTATTATAATCAAAAGTCGTTATTTTCAAATATTACAGAAGAGGATTTTTTTTTAGAATTAAGGGTTTTTCATAAAAATATGTTTAATCAAATTATCGAGAAAAACGACCTCATGTTAGAAAAGGCAGTTCCAGTGAATAATATTAATTTAGTATCTAATTTTTTTGACAACTTAAAGGTTCTAATTGTAGACAGGGATCCTAGGGATACTTTTGTTGAAATGAGTAAAAGAAAAACTCTTTTCTGGGGTGATACTAGAAATATAACTAATGAACAAGTTTTAAATTTTGCCCAATGGAAAAAGGCCATGTCAACTAAAGGTGGTGTTAATGAAATACCATTTAATAAATTGATTAGATTAAAGTCTGATGCATTAGTTTTAAAAATAAAATTTGAAGAATTAGTTTTGAATTATGAAAACATTAAGCCTTTAATCGAGGAATTAGTTGATAAAACTAGTAATGATCATATTTGTAAATATGATTTTTTTGATCCTAAAAAATCTAAAAATAATATTGGTATTTGGAAGAACTATCATAATCAAAATCATATAAATATAATTTCTAAAGTTTTTAGAAACTAATCTTTTGCTCAACTTCATTTAAATTTAGATATTTTAATTTTTTAAATACCTATTAATGGGTAGGTTTAAAGGATATGAGATATCAGTAGAGTATTTCTCAAAAAATATTTCAAACAATGATCATTATTATTTCAGTTATTGCATTTTATTTATCGTTCAGGTTATTTAAAGTAGCTGCCGGTACAATGGATTTAACAAAGATAAATATGATATCTTCCATGTATTATGCAAACATTCTTATACCATATTTCCTTTCCTCAATATTTATTTACTATAATTTAGATAATCACTATTTAATCAATAAAATTGATGATAACTCGAACTCCCTCAAAATAGCTTACTATGTTTTGATCTATACTATTATCGCTCTTCCTTTGGGTATGATATTAGCTAATATAATATTTAAAGTTAATCCTAAAGTATTTTATTTAGAATTTATAAATAGACCAATCACTTTTTTAAATTCTCCAAAAGATGCACACCATAAGTTTTTTTTAAACCTATCTGTGCTGGTATGCTTTATAGCTATAGCTTATGTTTTTCTGACAATCGGCAGCATACCTTTTTTAAATATTTCAGGTATGACCACAAACGAACTTTTATTTATCAGAAAAGAGGTAGGTAGAGGTTTCACGGGAATAGATCTAATAAAGGATTTATTTGCTTTGATATTAACGCCAATTTTAACTTATACTTTTTACATTAATTATAAAATATCAAATAATAAAAAACAATTAATCATGTTTATTATTATGTTTATGACTTGTGTATTAACTCTAACCTATAATTTTGCAAAAGCACCTTTAATAATATTTTTAATTAATTTTTTATTTCTAAAAGTATTAATTGATGGGCAAGTGCCTAAAAAAATTTTTATTTTTGGTGGATTATTTATTTGTGGTTTAATCATCGTAAATTATTTATTACTTACCAAATTATCTATTGATCAACTCACAGGTTTTACTAATGGCCCTATGGGGAGAGTATTTTTTACACAATCTGCGGGCTTTTATTTAACATTTGATGCATTTCCTAAATATCATGATTTTATTGGATTAGAAAGCATGTCTGATTTTTTCTCAAGTAACATACTTGGAACTGAAAAGCTTGCGAGGTCAGGTGAACAACTTCAAAGTATCTATAATAAGTCAGCTTATAAAGCTGGTTTAACAGGAACAATTAATTCATTATTTGTAGCGGAAGCTTATGCTAATTTCGGCTTTTTTGGTGTTTTATTTGCACCTATATATGTTGGTTTTTTAACACAGTTCTTCTTTATAAAGCTTTTTTCTCAAAAAAAAACACCAATTATTATAGCTATTATTACTTTTTTTAGTTTTAGAAGTTTAATTAATGGTGGTTTTAATGATTATTTATATAACCCTCTATATGTTTCATTAATAACTGTTATAGCAATATTGCTTTTTTTATCAAAAAAATTTAGATTCAATTCATGAAAAAAATTATATTCCATATTCCGTATAAAATTAATTTAAATATTTTTTCAACCCCCAATATTAGGCCTCAAAAATTAATTAATTCTTTTATTCAAAAAGGATTTGATGTTAAAGTAATTTCGGGTTTTCATAAAGAAAGAAAAAAAATTATTTATGAAATTAAAGAGGATATAAAGAATGGTGTAAAATATGATTTTTTATATTCTGAGTCATCAACAATGCCTACATTGTTAACTGATGAAAATCATCTTCCTAAATACCCTTTTCTATTAGATTTTAGTTTTTTTAGATATTGTAAGCGAAATAGTATCCCGATTGGATTATTTTACAGAGATATTCATTGGAAATTCAAACAATTTGAAATTGAAAAGTATTCTTTGAAATATTTTATTTCTATTTTTTTTTATAAGTTAGATTTGTTTTTTTATTCAAAATTGCTAGATGTACTATTTCTTCCTTCTTTAAATATGATGAACTATTTAAAAAATTTAAAAAACATTAAAAATGTTGTAGCATTGCCATCTGGACATGATAAGTCTACTCTACCAATAAATAAGGACAAAAATTCAAATTTAAGAATTTTATATGTGGGAGGATTAAATGAAATGTATGATCTTAAATTGCTAATTAAGTCTATTTATGAACTTAATAATAGTAAGATTTTTTTAGATATATGCACTAGAGAAAGTGATTATTTAAAAGTTAAAGATGAATACAAGTTATATTTTGAAAACAATAATAATATAAAGTTATATTTCTCAAGTGGTGATCAATTAGATTTATTATATTCTAAAGCAGATATTTGCTCTTTGTTTGTCAGACCACATGAATATTGGAATTTTACAATGCCTTATAAATTATTGGAATATATATCTAAAGGAAAACCTATAATTGTATCCTCAGGATCATATGTTTCAAAAATAATTAAAGATAATTCCCTGGGGCCTATCGTTATTTATGAAAAAAATCAATTACAAAGAGTTTTATTAGAAATTTTAAATGATAAATCGATCTTAGATAAATATAATGAGCCTATAAATAAGTATTTTGAACTTAACAAATGGGAAGAGAGAGTTGAAATAATTACTAATAATTTAGAATGAATATATTGATATTAGCTGATGCCAATTCAGCTCACACTCAGAAATGGATAAATGGTTTAATTAATGATGAAAACATAAATATATACTTATGGTCTATCAATAAATTTGATCCATCTTTTTATCCAATAGTTAAAAATTTAAAAATTAAGTCTTATGGAGATATTCAGGGTAACAAATCCTATTTTAAAAAAATACTTTATTTAAAATATTTTTTTAGTCTAGTGAAAATTAAAAACAAGTTTAATCCAGATATTATACACGCGCATTATGCTTCCAGTTATGGACTTATTGGATCTTTGTTGTGTTTTAAAAATTATATAATTTCTATTTGGGGTTCAGATGTTTTTGATTTCCCTAAAGATTCTTTTTTAAATAAATGGATTATAAAATATAATTTTAAAAAAGCTAAAATATTACTGTCAACAAGTGAAATAATGGCTAATGAATCTCTAAAATATACTAAAAAGAACATCACTGTTGTTCCTTTTGGTATTGATTTAGAAGTATTTAAAAAAGTTGAAGTTTTAAAAGAAAATTTCACTATTGGAACAATTAAAACTCTAGAAGTTAAATATGGTATAGATACTTTAATAAAGGCATTCAAAATATTTAAAGATAAATATCCAAATTTAATTACGGAATGTATAATAGTAGGTGAGGGTAGTGAAATTAATTCCTTAATTAGTTTGTGTAATAAAAACAATATAAGTAACGATGTTAAATTTGTTGGAAGAGTTAAATATTCAGAGGTACCTGAATGGCATAACAAATTAGATGTTTATTTATCTCTTTCACGTCTAGATAGCGAAAGTTTTGGTGTTTCTGCTATTGAAGCTGGAGCTTGTGAGGTACCTGCTATTGTCTCAAATGTTGGTGGTCTGCCATATGTAGTAAAGAATAATATTACAGGTATTGTAATTGAAAAAGATAACCCGGAAGAAGCAGCTGAAGCGATAGAGAAATTATATTTAAATAGAGTTCTTAGATTAGATATGGGTAGAAATGCTAGAATACGTGTTGATCAAACATATAATTTTAAGGATAATTTAAAACAGATGATCAATATTTATAAAAATTTAATTAATCATTTATGATAGCTGAATTAATTTCAATTATAACACCATGTTACAATTCAAATGATTTTATTTCTGAAACAATAGACTCAGTTATTAATCAATCTTATAAAAATTGGGAACTTCTTATAATAGATGATTGCTCTACTGATAATTCAGTTGAGATAATACAAAAATATTTAGAAAAAGATTCTAGAATTAAGTTATTTATAAATAATAAAAACAGTGGAGCTGCAGTTTCAAGAAATCTCGGCTTATTAAAATCTTCTGGAAGATTTATTTCTTTTATTGATAGTGATGACTTATGGGAGCCTCTAAAACTAGAGATTCAAATTAATTTTATGTTAAGTAATAACTGTCCTATTTCATTTACTAATTATAAACTAATTGATGAGAAAGGTGTTTCATTAAACAAAACAATAAAAGTTGTTAAAGAAATAGATTATTATGGGTACTTAAAAAACACAATTATAGGAATGTCTACTTCTATGATAGATTTGACTAAAACAGAAAATTTTGAATTTAAAAATATAAGAACTAGACAAGATACATATTTATGGATAACCCTTCTTAAGAGAGGATTGATAGCTCATGGATTAAATACGACTCTTGTGAATTATCGAGTTAGAAAAGATTCAATTTCAGCAAATAAATATAAAGCAGCAAAACAGGTTTGGAAATTATATTATAATTTAGAAAAATTAGGATTAATAAAGTCCACTTATTATTTTGTATATTATATATCTAACGCAATTAAAAAAAGAATTTTATAATGAAGATACCATTTTGCCTTCCATTAATAGATAAAGATGTAAATCAAGAAGTCCTTTCTTGTTTGAATGAAACAGGCTGGCTTACAACAGGACCTAAAGTAAAAGAGTTAGAGGACCAAATAACGGAATTATGTCAAACAAGTTCAACTATATGTGTAAATTCCTGGACCTCTGGAATGCTACTTTTAATAAGGTGGTTAGATTTAGATGAAGATGATGAAATTATTGTGCCTACTTATACATACGCAGCCTCAGCATTTTCAGTAATTAATTCTCGTGTTAAATGTGTTTTTGTTGACGTTAATAGTGATTTTACAATTAATATTGATGAAGTCGAAAAAGCCATCACTAAAAAGACAAAAGCAATTATGCCTGTTGATTTAGGAGGACTTCCTGCTGATTATATTGCACTTAATAGCCTCCTAAATAAAGAAAATGTTAAAAGTAAATTTAATCCAAAAACAGATTTTCAAAGAAAAATAGGTAGGCCTATCGTTATTTCAGATGCTGCACATTCTATTGGATCTTTAATTAATGGAGTTCCAACGCCCTTATTTTCAGATTTCAGTGTTTTTTCTTTTCATTCAGTTAAAAATATTACCACTGGTGAAGGTGGTGCAATAACTTTTAAAATTTTTGGTGAGGTACAAGATGGATTAATACTTAAAGAATTAAGATTATTATCCTTAAATGGTCAAAACAAAACTGCCTTCGAAAAAAATTCGATAGGTGGCTGGAAATATGATATTACTACCAATGGATTGAAAGTAAATATGCCAGATATTAACGCTGCTATTGGATTGGCTCAAATTAAAAAATATAAAAGTATTTTATTACCTGAGAGAGAGCAGATTTTTTTCAAATATAATTCAATTTTATCTCAATATTCATGGGCTATATTGCCAACCTTTACTGTTAATAATAGAAAATCATCATGTCATTTGTATCAATTACGAATTGAAGGTTTTGAAGAACAGCAGAGAGATGAATTGATAAGTAGGCTGGCATCTATAGATATAGGCGTTAATGTTCATTATATTCCACTTCCAATGCTATCGTATTTTAAAAGTATTGGGTTAGATATAAAAGATTTCCCATCATCTTATAAGCTTTATAAGAATGAGATTTCTTTGCCAATATATAATGATCTCTCTCTCGAAAGTGTTGAGTATGTCGCTGAAAAATTAATTGAAATTGTTAATAAAATAATAAAATAAATGAATATTAGTAAATTACTTTCTACGAGGGTTCGTAATATTAAAATAAATCCTTTTTTAGAAGATTTAACAGCACAAAAGAATTTTTTACATTCTCAAATTAATGATAAAAAAATTCTTGTAATTGGAGGCGCAGGAACTATTGGCTCCAGCTATATCAAACAAATTTTAAAATATAAACCATCAAAAATCACCGTAGTAGATATTAATGAGAATGGTTTAACTGAATTAACTAGAGATCTTCGAAGTTCTAACTTATTAGACTATGATCCTTCATACATCACATATCCGGTCAATTTATTGAGTACCACATTTGATAAAATATTTAAATCGGATACTTGGGATATTGTATCAAATTTCTCAGCTCATAAACATGTACGTTCAGAAAAAGATAAAATTTCTGTTGAAGCTTTAATTAAAAACAATGTTTTTGGAGCTATTAAACTTTTAAATTTGTGCGAAGAAAATCGTCCAAAATATTTCTTTAGTGTTTCTACAGATAAAGCAGCCAATCCTGTAAATATTATGGGAGCCTCAAAAAGCTTAATGGAAAAATTGATTCTTTCAAAGAAGAATAACTTTAGAGTTTCAACTGCTCGATTTGCCAATGTTGCTTTTTCTAATGGAAGTTTGTTAGATGGGTTTATTTACAGATTGAATAAAAAACAACCTTTAAGTTGTCCGTCTGATATTAAACGTTTTTTTGTGACTCCAGAACAATCCGGACAGATATGTTTATTGGCTACATTTTTAGGTGACTCAGGAAATATTTTCTTCCCGAAATTAGACTTTCATAAAGATCAAATCTATTTTAAGGACATCGCTTTAGATTACTTAAAAGAAGAAGGGTTCGAGCCAATATATATGAATTCAGAAAAAGAAGCGAAAGAGTATGATGTTGAAAATAATTCTGGACAGTATCCTATTTACTTTTTCAAAACAGATACCTCTGGAGAAAAAACATATGAAGAATTCTATACAGAAGCGGAAGATTATAATATAAAAAAATATGATTCACTAGGATTTATCAATACTCCAGAAGTTAAAATGTCTTTTCAACAGGTAGAGGCTGATTTTGAAGCTGTCTTTAGTGCTTTAGATTCAGGAAAATTAGATATAATAAAAGTTATTAAAAAGTATGTTCCAGATTTTATGCACATAGAAACCGGTAAACATCTAGATCAAAAAATGTAAGTTATGCCAAGAATTATCGATGTATTATTATCAATTTTAGCACTTTTATTTTTATTTCCGCTCTTTATGCCCATTGTTATTATACTCCTTTTAACTGGAGAACATAAAGTCTTTTATTTACAAAATAGAGTAGGTTATAAGAATAAGAATTTTAAAATAATAAAATTTGCTACTATGCTTTCAAATAGTGCAAATATGGGGTCTGGGAGTTTAACCCTGAAAAATGACCCAAGAGTTTTACCTTTTGGCACCTTTTTGAGAAAGACAAAAATAAATGAATTACCACAAATACTAAATATCATAATTGGTGATTTGTCTATTGTTGGTCCGAGGCCACAAATGCAAGTTGACTTTGAAAAGTATTCAGATGATGTTCAAAAAAAAATATATAATGTTAGGCCTGGTTTGACTGGTATTGGTTCTATTATTTTTAGAGATGAAGAGTCATTAATCTCAGTTGCATCTGAAAATGAAAATCCACATGATTTTTATAAGAGAGTAATTGCTCCATATAAAGGAGAATTAGAGATGTGGTATCAAAAAAAACATTCTTTAATTTTAGACTTTCAATTAATTTTTATGACTGCTTGGGCTATAGTATCTCCAGAAACAAGACTTTATGAAAAATGGTTTAAAGATTTGCCAAAAAGAAATTTTTAAATAATAAGCAATGCCATTCGATCCAAATTCAGCTAAAAAAGCAGGAAAAAAGTCCAAACGAGGACCTGCAAAAAAAGAAGGACCTTCCATCAAGGAAAAAATGGAAATGCTCTATGAAAAAGTCTTAGATGATCTCCTTGTAAACCAAGACAAGCTTACAAAAACAGAACGGGTAAAAGTCTTTGTTACTCTGTCTAATTATATCTTCCCAAAAACAAAGTCTGTAAGAGATAAATTCACCCTAGAAAAATTAAAAGAGAAAAAAGAAGATCTCTTTAATCAAGATCCAGATCCTACCAAATAATATTTAAAGTAAAAAATAATCAATTGAATCATAAAGAAACCCTATTTTTTGTTGCTAAATGTTTGACTATTTCTTTGGAAGCAAGGAATAGACAAGAAATAGAAAAGCAATTAAAATCAATGTCTATAGATTGGGATGCTGTTGTAAAAGTAAGTACAGCTCATTATGTCTTTCCTGCATTGTATTGTAATTTCAAAAGAGCTGATTTTTTAAAATACCTTCCCGCTGATTTGGTTGATTATATGAAGTATATAACCAATTTAAATAGAGATAGGAATGTACAAATCATTCAACAAGCAAAGGAATTAAATAGTTTATTATTAGAGAATAATATTAGAACATTGTTTTTAAAAGGAACAGGAAATCTTTTAGACGGTCTATATGAAGATATTGGCGAACGTATGGTCGGTGATATTGATTTAATAGTTTCAAATGAAGATTCTTTAAAGTCCAATAAGGTTTTAATAAATAATGGCTACAAAACTAAAATAAATGAAAGTTATTTATTTCCAAATTTTAGACACTCTCCAAGATTAATAAAAAGTACCCGGATAGCTGCTGTAGAAATTCATAAAGAATTGTTTATTGAAAAATTTCCTCATGAGTTTAATTATGAACTTATTAATAAGAAGGTTCAAAAAATAAATAATGTTAATGTATTAAGTTTTGAACATCAGCTTGCCTTATCAATCATTGCAAATCAAATAAATGACAATGGTTTTTATTACAAAACAATAGCCTTAAGAAATGCCTATGATGTTTTTTTATTGTCTAAAAAAACGAATGCAAAAGATGCGGTGAATTCCTTAGACAAGCTAACCAATCCTTTAAATTGCTTTTTAGCATCTTGTTATGCGGTTTTTAATACCGTAGATAGTTTGGCTTATAAAAACACAAAAAAATCAGCTTCCTATTTGAATGTTTTTCATCGTCAGTTTCTTAGCAGTAAAAAAACTAAAAGGAAACACAAACTTATCAAGATTTATCTTTTTATTAAATCTAGAGTAAACATTCTTTATAAGGCCATAATATACAAAGAGTATCGAGTTTGGTTATTTAAAAGAGTAACTGATAAAAACTGGTATAAAGAAAAAGGAATTCAGTTAGGAATAAAAAAGTAAGATTACCAAATAACTCCCGCCTGCTGCATAAATAAATCTGCTAAAGCATCTTTATTTTGATGCGTCCCAATATAAGTCAGAAAAGTACTCTCTTTAGAATGTCCCGTTATATTCATTAGCAAGGGTGTTTCAATTTTACCATAATAATTAGACGCAAATGAGCGCCTCATAATATGTGACGTCACAAATTCATATTTTGGCGCATTTACAATTTCCTTCCTTCGTGTCTTTGGGTTGTTTTTAAATCCAGACACCAATCCATTCATTCCAACTATTCTGCAAAGTGCTTTGATTTGTTTATTAAATGCCACTTGAGAAACTCTTCTTGGGAATTCATTCTCTAGAATTTGAATAACTAAAGGGTCTGCCACACCAACAGTCACCGCCTTCTTTGTTTTCTGCTTTAGTATATCTATATACAATCCAGTGGGTGCTTTTCTAAGATTATTCGGATTTAATTTTAATAAATCTGAGACCCGCTGCCCGATAGCTAATCCGATTAACAGCCAGCTATAACTATCAATATATTCTTCAGGGACATGCTGTAATTCCTTTAATGCTTTTATTTCCTGTGGATTTAAAATATGAAGAATTCGATCTGAACTTTTCTGCTTAAAAGATTCTATATAATTGGAATAAGGGTGCACTTCCAATCCACTTTTCTCGGCATCACGCAGAATAATCTTCAATAATTTTAAGAGTTGACCACAGTAATTATCACTACACTACTGCTCAATTTTTAGAAAACGGGTAAAAGATTCGGAGGTATATTTATCTATAGAATATAAATACAGTTTCTCTGATTTCTCAAATTCATAAGCTTACTGAGTAACTCAAAAGTTCCTTTTATAGTGTTTAAACTTTCTGGGTTATTTGATCATATCACCTTCCTTTTGTAAAGAAAATTGATTTTTTTATATATAATGGTGATTCCGATAAATTTCAGATATTTACTAAAGGTTCTAAAAGATCTTTATTGGGTTTGTTAATAGTAGTAGACTAG
>Ga0233426_10001242_pt1 | contig 24031 bp, 20 predicted proteins | sample SI_118_April2016_6_FD_179875 | JGI IMG/M metagenome (GOLD analysis project Ga0233426, IMG submission 179875) | Seawater microbial communities from Saanich Inlet, British Columbia, Canada - SI_118_April2016_10_MG | ecosystem: Environmental > Aquatic > Marine > Inlet | place: Canada: British...
TAAGTTGATGGTATGTGAGGAATGCATGAGCCGTATACGAGGTCCGTACGTACGGTTCTGTGAGAGGGATGAGGCATGAGCCTCACCCTACTCGATATGTCTTATATATCAGTATTAAAAGCTTCTAGTGCTTCAAATTTATTACGGAGTTTTAAAAAACGTTTGTATGATTCGCTTTCTGGAGAGAGGTGATTAAATTGTCTAATCAATATTCTAGCTTGTTTGAAGTCTTCTACTCTTTTGGGATCTGATTCAAATGAGACAAGCAGTACTTGAAGTAGGTTTAGTTTTACACCAAGGTGATTTGGGAAGTGGTATAGGGCTTGATTCAGTTTGTCGATAGACAAGGTGTAATGATTAGCTTTATATAAACTAACCCCAATTTCTAAAGCATTTTGTGCGGCAATTTTATCTTTTTCGCTGATAGGTCTGTCAGATAAATCAACAACTTGAGAAAGTATCTCCATATTATCTGGGTGCGCTTGAGATAAGCTATCAAGTAAAGCTTCAGCTTTTCCTCTGCGTTTTAACGCAATTAATGACTTCGCAATACTAAAAGTGCCACCAATGCTAATTTCATTTTTGTACCTTTCAAGTAATCTTTCTGCATCTTTTAACGTGCTATATGAAAGGGAATTATCATTTGCATTACTATGAAGTCTAGCTGTTAAAAACTGCGCAATTACTTTTAATTCATTAGCAGGAAAGTCTCTGACCATGTTGCCTAGGACTTCAAAGGCTTTGTTATTAAGTTTTCTAATCTCAAATTGACTTAAATTATCTGAGTTTTCTATTAATGCTTCTGCAAAGTTAATGGCATTGTCAGGTTTTTTATGAATAGAATGGTAAGCGAGGTCATTGGTTTTAGATAAAGCAGTTGTAGCTTTATGTAGTTTATTATTATTAATACAGAGCTGTGCATATTGCCTAAGCCGAGTGACGGATCTAGGCGAAACAAGCAAAGCTTTTTCTAAAGTTTCTTCCGCTTTTTCTATATCATTATTAAATTGGTAAGTTTTGGATAACCAATCATAAGCAGTTAAATAGAAAGGATTGTCATCGATAACGGCTTGAAAATAACGCTCTGCGCTATAATAGTCATTTTCAATGATGGCTATCTTACCTAAACCAATTGCAGCCCATTGGCAATTTTGCGTACCTAAGTAGGCAGAGTATATTTTTTTGGCTTTAGCATATTCTTTTAATTCGAAATGTTGTCTGGATTTGATACCTAGACATTCATGTTTATAAGAAGAGTTATTATGAATCTGCTCTTTGCATAACTCTATTACTTGTTGATGATTGTTAGCATCCATTGCAGCATAAATGTTTTGCATTGCATCATTCTTTTCAAAGCAACGAGTTAATCTAATCGTTAAATCTTTGTGGGTATAGGGTTTAGTAATATATTCATTTGGTTTATGTTCAAGAGCGGCTAGTACCATTGCTTGAGACACTTCAGCAGTGATCATGATGATGATACAGTTACGTGAAAGGTTACCTTTAGCTCGCAACTCTTCTAAGATTTGCTGACCATTTTTCTTGTTATCTCCTAAGTCGTAACCTAATAAAATAACATCAAATTTTGTCGATTCGCATAAAGCAAATAGATCAGGTGCATGACAACAAGTTTCTACACTTAAAACGCCAAGGCTATAGGCGAATATTTTTAGATTATCACGAGACTGTTTAATGTTATCGACAATAAGAAAGCGCTTCTTACCGTAATCAATGTTGCTCATGTATTCCCTTCAATATAAATTACAACATTGCTTTTAACGGAATTTTTCATTTTTGTCTAGTATTCTTAGTCGCTTGTATTCATTTTAGCGAAATATTTTATTAATATTTGAACAAATATATCAGCAATCGAGGTATTACAATAATTAAAAATACATAAGAGTGGTTATCAAATTTCTAGTGGGTACTTTATTACTGGACCTTAAGAAACAATTTTGGAAAGTATTGATATATCTACAAACAGGTATAAGATAAAACTATTATTGCCGTAAGAAAATTATAAGAATTTCTACCTAATGAAAAAAATCCTTATCATTGAAGATGATAATTTAGTTTCCTTTACATTAAAGACTCAATTGGAAAATCGAGGTTTTGAGGTCAGTCAGGTTTTTAATGGCTCCGCCGCCGTACGGAAAGTGATTAGTGTGAATCCAGATGTAATATTGTTGGATATCGGTCTACCTGATAAAAATGGTTATGATATTTGTAAGGAACTTAGGCAGTTTTATGAAGGTGGTATTGTTTTTCTAACCGCCTCTGAATCCGCTGAAGCTGAAGTTACTTCTTTTGGTTTAGGTGCCGATGATTTTGTCACGAAAGGCGCACCTTTTGAAGTGCTATACCAGAGAATAAAACGGCTCGGCGTAAGACCTCAAAAAATAGATGTAAATCAAGCTATATTGTTTGATGATATTGAATTTCGACCTAACCATTCAGATTGTTTTTTTAATGGTAAACCGATGGGCTTAACACAAGAGGAATATGAGTTATTTTATTTTATTGCGACTAAAAACGGACAAGTTGTTTCTCGCCAAATGATTTTAAAAGTACTAAAAGGTGCTGACTATAATGGTGTTGATCGCTCCATAGATATAAAAGTTGCACGTATTCGTAGTAAATTAAAAAAAATAGGCTTGCCGAGCCAAGTTATTCAATCGATACGCTCTAAGGGTTACCAGTTCATTTATCCTGTTCAATAAATTGCAGTTAAATACACTATACTGTATTCTTCACCGCCGCTGAAAATCAACCGATTTAACATCTAAGAGAACCGACATGAGTTTTTCCTCATTAGCTTTATCAAGCAAGATTTTGTCTGCAATTGAAAAAAAGGGTTACAAAGAGCCATCACCAATACAAGCTCAAGCAATTCCTGCAGTACTTTCTGGGAAAGATGTTATGGCGGCTGCACAAACAGGTACAGGAAAAACAGCGGGCTTTACCTTGCCTATTCTTCAGTTATTGTTAACAGGGCAAAAAGCAAAACCTAACCACGCACGTGTTTTAGTGTTAACACCGACAAGGGAGTTAGCGGCGCAAGTTGGAGAAAGTGTGGCAACTTATGGTGCTGAGTTACCCTTAACTTCAGCGATTGTATTTGGCGGTGTGAAAATTAATCCTCAAATGATGCGATTAAGACAAGGCGCTGATATATTAGTTGCTACACCAGGTCGTTTAATGGATTTGTTCAATCAGAACGCCATAAAATTTTCTCAGATTGAAGTGTTAGTGCTTGATGAAGCAGATAGAATGCTGGATATGGGCTTTATTCGTGATATTAAAAAGATTATCGCATTGCTACCAAAACAACGACAAAATCTATTATTTTCAGCCACCTTTTCTCCCGATATCAGAGCTCTGGCGAAAGGCTTAGTGAATAATCCTGTAGAAATATCTGTAAGTCCGGAAAATACTACAGCTAAAACAGTTCAACAAATTGTTATTCCAACAGATAAAAAGAAAAAAGCTAAGTTAGTGAGTTATTTAATTAAAGAGAATAACTGGCAACAGGTACTTATATTTACTCGAACTAAGCATGGCGCGAATAAGTTAACCCGTGACTTAGAATCTCAGGGTATTAATGCTGCAGCTATCCATGGCAATAAAAGCCAAGGAGCACGCACCAAAGCATTGGCTAATTTTAAATCAGGTGAGGTTAGAGTGTTAGTCGCGACTGATATTGCAGCCCGTGGTTTAGATATAGATCAACTACCGCAAGTGGTCAATTTTGAATTACCTAATGTTCCAGAAGATTATGTGCATCGTATTGGTCGCACAGGTAGAGCAGGTGCGGAAGGGCACGCAATTTCATTAGTTTGTGCGGATGAACATAAAGAATTGCAAGACATAGAATATGTTATTCAACAACATATAACACGTAAGATAGAGCCTGGTTTTGAGGCGACTAATGAACTTCCTGCTTCGCGAGCGATTCGAGCATTAAAAGCAAAAAAACCTAAAAAGGTGAAACAAGACAAACCAGAGCACAAAGACGGTCAACGTTCTGGTGAAAATGCTAAAGGTCATAAACCAAAAAGTAAAAACTCAAGACATACCAACACCAATAAGCTAGAAAATAGCAACGCTAAGTCTAAAAAAAGAAAACCAAACACAGCAAATTCTACAAAGAACAAAGCGAGTAAAGCTGTTGACCCTTATAGCGCGAGCCGTTAAGTTTAGTTAACAATTATTTATGTTTTGCCAGCCATTTGTCTAAATTATTTGCAAATGTTTGGCGGTCATTTTGGCTAATCGGCGGAACGCCACCGGTTTCTATACCACTAGAGCGAAGTGTATCCATAAAGTCTCGCATATTAAGGCGTTGCTTTATATTACTGGCAGAATAAAGCTCACCTCTTGGGTTTAAGGCAATACAGCCTTTTTCTATCACTTCAGCAGCTAAAGGAATATCAGCAGTGATCACTAAATCACCTTTGTCTGATCTTTTAACTATTTCATCATCAGCGACATCAAAACCAGCACTCACTTGAATGAAACTGATCACCTTTGAGGGTGGTGTTTTCAAATAATGATTGGCTAACAACGTAGTTTGCGTGTTAGTACGCTCAGCTGCGCGAAAAATGATTTCTTTGATCACAACAGGACAAGCATCAGCATCAACCCAAATTTTCATCATTAACCTTTTTAATTCACATTAAATTTAATACGCGGTTGCGCTTTTTCAGCAGAGTCTATTTGCGGTGTACAAAGTAATAACCTTGAGCTGGCAATGTGATATTTATTGACAATGTGATGCTTAAAGTTCTCTACTCGCTTTAGAGAAAGTTGGTGCAAGTTTTCAATAATACTGTTGTCGGTAATTTTATTTCCTAAGCTTAGGCCGGCATCTGCAGGGGTAGAAACTGCGCATAATGTCACTTGTGTCTCTGGCTTATCTTTAAGCAATGCAGCGAATTGTTTAATAAACGTTTGTTGACTCTCTGAGACCTCCGAATTCTTTGGAGCAAATGGTAAGTCGTTAAAACGCACTTTAAGCAACATTTTTCCTGCAGTCATGGCAACGCTCACCACATTGGCATAAGGTACAAAGGTAGTCATTAAATAGTCTTTAGCGGCCATCATTGTTGCTTGCTTAACTAATAGCGTCATAAATCCAGAAAGTCCAAATGACGGATCATTGATATTGCCAGATAAAGGTAATGATAAATCTACATTGCCTTGGCTATCTTTAAGCATGCCCAACGCAACAGAAAATGGAATCGCTGTTTGATCTTTAAGTGAATCAGCTTCATGATCATCTGCAGCAGTAAAATCAATGCCACGTAGTAATATATTAGAATTCCCTGAAATTTTATTACCCGTTAATGTTGTATCTATAGTGAAATCTAGTTGACCCGTTTTAATTTCATAATTTAACGCTTTTTTAATATAAGATGATACTGCGGGTAAACTTACTTCTTTAATACCACCTTTCATCGCATAGTAGGGTTTTTCAATGAAGGGTTGCACTACAGCATCGAAATCAAAGTGAGCATACCTATTATTCTTTCCGCGTAGTTTTAACAAACTTTCTTGTTGCGGTATACGGCTATCTAATTGGCTGAATTGTAATTCTTCTAATGTAAATACTTGTTGAAAGGTTGGTTGAACACTTTTGTCGCTAAAGTTAATCGTTGCGTTATTGCCTAAATGAAAGTTATTTAGGCTAAATTGAAAATTAGCTTTTGTGCTTTTCTCTTGTGTTTTAAATTCTTCGGGATCAGTAAGGGTATTTTCAGTATTTTGAATGCTTTGTAATGGAGTAAAACTTGTCAGCACTTTTTCAGCGTTAATATGTGTATCGACATTAAGGTCTGACAAAGTAATGGTATTAATATCTGCCGCTTGCTGAGAAACAACAACATTATTAAATAATAACAGACTAAACTTGGCGAAAGAGGGTAAATCAGTTTGTTTATCTTGAGAGATGTTTGCTTGCTCAATGGATACCTTATTGAGTGTTATTGTTGGTAAGCCTTCAATCGTTGCAATATCTATTTCACTGATGCCAATATTTGCTATTGATGCGAGCAATAAATGAGATTTTTCAGCATTAGACACATCGATACTAATTACATTGAATTCACCTTTAGCAGACACTTCTGGCGCCAAACCAGCTGTTAACGACACATCAACCTGTGCAAATTGAGTTGATGACTCGTCAATAGAAAGTTTCACTTTGTCATGTTCAGCAGAAAACTTGGTAAGTGATAGTGCAGTATCTGTTAATAAAATTTGTGTATTAGCCTCATTTAGTAATAATTTTTGTTTGCTATTCAAAGAAACAAAACCAGCTAATTCGCGTGTTTTTTCTGGAAGCCATGGCTGAGCTATAGATAAATCAAGTTGCTTAATCTCAACATTACTAATTATTTCTCCTTGGCCATTAACTAAACTTGCATCAGCCATTAGCTTAAAGTTTGACTCTTCTATATTAAGGTCGGTTGAAACACTAGCGGTTTGCGAATGTTCGTCAGCTAATAAATTACTTATCGTTAAAACATTAATGGCAATCGAAAGTTCACTGTCATTAAGTGATAAATCTAATTGACTATCTTTTATTGATAAAAGCGGCATAGCCAACTGATAAGACTTGTCACTTTCTGGTTTTTTCGATGGAACCTCGGGTTTTTTAACCGAAGGTTGTAAAGGTGTTTGCGGTATTTCGACCCCTGCGATAATGATACTGTCATCATTAATTGCAACGTGCCCGTTAATACCTTCGGCAATAAGTGATTTAATGTGCAGTTCTTGAAATATCAGCTGTAACAAATTCATTTCAATCGTTAGCTTTTCAATCGAAAAAACAGCCAGATTAGCTTTCTTTAAAACAAAATCTTCCACTTTTACTTGTGATATAAAAGGGTTATAGCGTACAGAACTGTTTTCGTTTAACACTAAACCATAACGGACAATATTTTTTTCAATAAAATGGCTACTGATCATTGGAGAAATTAGCCAAATCAGTAGATAGAGAAAAAAGACAAATATCGCTAGAATTTTAAGCGTAATGAAGGATATTCTTTTCATTGATGATTCCGAATTGTTTCAAGCGCACAGTCTTGGTGCGTAAAGGATTTTGATAATCTGAAGATATTTGTCAGTTTACTCTAAATGACATTGATTTATCTAGCTGATATCGCGATACACATTTAATAAAATTTTGGAATAGTTTGTGCTGTGCAATTCATTGGCAGTATTTGCATGATTAACTTAAAGAGAGAAAATAATGAATAAACCACAACGCGATATCACTTTACGATTCTTAGCTGAACCCCAAGATGTAAATTTTGGTGGGAAAGTTCACGGTGGCGCGGTGATGAAATGGATAGATTTAGCTGCTTATGCCTGTGCTGCTGGGTGGAGTGGTAGATATTGCGTAACCGCCTATGCTGGTGGTATTCGTTTTGTTTCACCTATTCATGTAGGCAGCTTAGTTGAAGTGGAAGCAAAAGTTATTTATACCGGTAACTCTTCAATGCACATTGCTCTGGAAGTAAATGCTTGTGATCCAAAGTCATTAAACCGAAGAAAAACAACACATTGTATCGTTATTATGGTCGCTGTTGACGAACATGGACAAAAAATTGCTATCCCAGAATGGATCCCAGAAAGTGAAGCGGATATAAAACAGCATGAATCAGCAAAAAAATTGATGGAAATGCGTAAACAAATCGGCGAAGAGATGCAAATTTTTGTAGAATAGCTAAGAGTTTCTCAGCCCTTTAGGAAAGTTCGATGGCACAGGCGATAGATAAAAATCAAATTGAAAGTATTTTAAAATATGACGATGAACAACGTGCTAAATATTTTCTGAAAGAAGTTGCCACTAATCACCAGATTTGGATTTTAAAAGATGAGCATGGTTGTGTGATGCTCACTACTGAAGATGAAGATTGTATTCCCGTTTGGCCAAATGAAGAGTTTGCTGCTGCGTGGATAACTGAAGAATGGAAAGATTGCCAAGCGGAAGCAATCTCACTGAATAAATGGTTCAGTCGTTGGTCTCATGGCTTGGCTGATGACGAGTTAGCAATTGTTGTTTTTCCTAATCAAGATGATCAAGGTTTAGTTTTCTATCCAGAAGAGCTTGAAGATGCGTTAAAAACACAACAGAAAAATCAAACTAAAAATGAGTCGAGATAATTAGATGAATTTCTCTGATTTTGCTTTAGATAAAGCCTTAACTGATGCAGTGAAATCACTAGGCTATAACAATCCTACCCCTATTCAGCAAAAAGCCATTCCTGCCATATTGGCAAGAAAAGATATTATGGCAGGGGCGCAAACAGGTACAGGTAAAACAGCCGCGTTTGCTCTACCCATTCTTCAATTACTTAGCGATAATTTTCTGGAACATCGTCCTGTTCGTGCGTTGGTATTAACCCCAACGCGTGAGCTTGCTCAACAAGTGTATAAAAGCTTTGTTGGTTATGCGGAAAATACGCAACTTAATATTGTTGTTGCTTATGGTGGTGTTAGTATCAATCCTCAAATTGAAGCATTAAACAAAGGTGCAGACGTATTAGTGGCAACGCCTGGGCGTTTACTTGACCATATTATCAATGGTTCAGTGGCGCTGACAGAACTTGAATGTTTGGTGTTCGATGAAGCCGATCGTATGCTTGATTTAGGCTTTAAAGATGAGATTGATAGAATATTAAATCGTGTCCCTTTAAAAAGGCAAACTTTACTGTTTTCGGCAACCTTTGATGATGCCATATATAAACTCAGTAAAACCTTATTAACAGATCCAGAAAGAATTGAGATTGGTGAACGAAATCAAGCGGCAGCAAAAGTTGAACAAGTTGTTTATACCGTTGACTTAGATCGCAAACGCGAATTGACCTCTTTTTTAATTGGCTCGAAGAATTGGCAGCAAGTGCTGATTTTTACACGCACTAAACAAGGCGCAGATGGGCTTGCCAAAGAAATGTGTAAAGACGGTATTAAAACACAATCTATTCATGGTGATAAATCGCAAGGCGCTAGAGAACGTGCTTTAGCCGAATTTAAAGAAGGAAAAACCCGAGCATTAGTCGCTACAGATGTTGCGGCTCGAGGTATTGATATTCATGATTTACATGTCGTGATTAATTATGAATTGCCTTATGTTGCTGAAGATTACATTCATCGAATCGGTCGTACGGGTCGAGCAGGAAAAGAAGGTCTTGCTATTTCATTAATGGCGCCAAGCGAAGAGTGGTTGTTAAAAGCGGTAGAAGAAGTACTTGATACTCGCTTATTACAGCAATGGTTACCGGGTTATGAACCCGATTTAACAAAAACTGAAGCGGTGATGAAGAATATCAGTAAAGGAAAAGAAAAACAGCGAGCGAGAAAGAAGGCGTTTGGAGATAAAGGCTCAGATAAAAAAACTCAGAAAAAACGCAATTTTCAACGAAGGTAATGTCAACTTTGAACCTATTGCGATCATTGAGCTTTTGTGAAATCACATCATATTAAGGTCAATTCTAACCAACATTTACTGCCAGTTTGTGTGGCTGGTTAAAGGCTCACTATTTACAGTGAAGAGAGTTCAAATCCTGATATTTCAATAATATCTGGATAGGGTTCATCATCCTGAACTTTATAGTCGCAAATCACTAGATTGAAAGGTGGTAGGTTCGAGTTAAAGAAGTAACGTTCAGATAATTCAGCATACTCAGAAACTAGTTCAGCAATCTCTTTGTACATTTTATGTCTTAAATCTTCACTGAGCAGCATGGGTTTTGCAATGACAAAAGGCTCATCTTCGCGAGGAGCAATTAATTTATCACTGACATCGATTAAGGCTTTTTGAATACCCTTTATTACATTTAGACTTTCACCCTCAAAGCCCATTGGCTCAGAGATTAGAACTGTTGGATTAGCTTTTTCTGAAAGGCTTATCAAGCCCAACTCTTCTAATTTGCGTAAGTAAATATGTGTCGAAGCAGGTGATATGTTCCAAGCTTGCTCGATCTGGCGAGGAGCGTTTTTGCTTAGCAGCTCTATGAAATATCTAAATAGATGAGGGAAATAATAAAATGCGTAATCTTGTTCTTTCGTAAAGACATTATGTTCAGCTTTTCTGTTTTCAACTTTCTCCCATATATTTGCAAAATCGACTTGTGCCGCATCACATAAAGCAAGAAGTTTTGACATGGAAATTTCGTCACCATTGAGTTGCCTCTTTATCGTGAGTACGGAAACCCCCAAACGTTCTGCAAGTTGTTGATAGCCGATTGAGTTTTTCTTTACGTGTTCTTTTACAAAACTTAAACAACATCTAACCTTATTCCGATACTCCATACCCACAATCCAGTAACAACTATTGATACCTATGAAATATACACGTTTTTTACTTTTAAGTGTTCAATCATTAATGTAATTTTTACGAACAAACCTACTGGAGAAAAATGATGCAATTAGATGAATTAACACAAGAAGAAATTAATAGATTATCAAAGCCAATTTGGAACAGTTTGATCCTTGCATCCAATGAAAGAGATTATCAAAAATTTTCAAGTAACTTTTCAACGGCAATGATGAAACATGCAACATGTGAAAATATTAATGATCAGTGGGAAAATTCACCTGTACTGACCAGCTTAAAACCTGAGCCTGAGTTTATGGGATATCTAAAAAACAAAGAGAGGCTTAGAGTGCTTTGGAAACAAAAATCGGCAGCAACGGATGATGAACTGTTAGGTCACTTAGAACTAATCATTGAAAAAGGAGAAGTAAAAGTTGATGGTGCTCAAATACTCTAAGTTTGTCTCCAATTACGTATATTTTTATTCGTAACCAATGATAACTATTAACATTGAAAAGTCTTCTTATTAGACACCAATTAAAACGCCAGAGTATAATCTCTGGCGTTTTTGATAGTGCTAATTACGATTCTTTTATTTAAGTGTTAATAAGTATGCGATGATGTTTTTGTATTCTTCAAGGAAGTTTTTAGGATCAAGCTCTTTTGAGTTGATAACATATTTACCGTTTACAACAAATGTAGGAACACTTTTTACATAGCGACCTTGAGATAACTTGTCTTGAACTTTTTTATTGCGTTTTGCTTGGCTTACTAATGAAAAGCTTTTCATGCCTTTGTCAAATTTAGCGCCATCGCCACCTGCAGCAATAAACATTTTACGCACATCTTCTTCGCTGGTGACTACTTCACGTTTAGTTTGAATATAGTTGAATACCTCAGCATTGAATTGTTTTGCGATGCCCATTTTTTCAGCAACCACTAACCCTTTACTCAACATAAATTGAATATCTGGCGAAGAAGCGCCCATAAAATCAACATGGGTTTTATTTAATTTTGTACCCGTAGGTAAACTTTTTTGAATGTCACCTAAATATGCTTCAAAGCCACGACAAGCAGGGCAGTAATATGAAAAGTATTCACGAACTTCAGGCTTGTTTGTCGCTTGTCCCGGAATCACTTGATAATGTTTACCTTCTTCATATTTAGCGGCATTGGCTAAAAAAGGGATTAAGGCAATGGCAAAAAAGGCAATGAAAAGTTTTTTCATAAAATAATTACTCTTTGTTGTAGTTCGATGTCTATTCGATATTTAAATATGGTTTGATAATATCACCTTAAATTAATAAGTAACATTATCAAGCGGGTTTATTATTGTCACAATAGACCTTAATAATAACTGAACAGTTCAAAGCAAATTGTAAAAAAGTATTATCAGGCCAATTTGATTGTGTTCTATTTACGTTATTCTGCTACATTGTTATTGATGAGAAATATAAGGAAATAAAATGAAAAGCCATGAAATAGACTATGAAATAATCGGTCAATCGATGCAAATGGTTGAAGTTGAACTTGACCAGGGTGAAACCGTTATTGCTGAAGCTGGCGCAATGAACTATATGGAAGATGGTATTGATTTTGAGGCTAAAATGGGAGATGGCTCAAACGTAGATCAAGGTCTTATGGGGAAACTCTTTTCCGCCGGTAAGCGTATGATCAAGGGTGAATCTGTATTTATAACCCATTTTACTAGTCAGGTAGCAGGCAAAAGAAAAGTTGCTTTTGCAGCACCTTTTCCGGGTTCAATTATTGCGATTAATTTGGCTGAAATGGGTGGCAGCATTACTTGTCAAAAAGATTCATTTTTATGTGCCGCATTAGGAACAAAAGTTGATATTGCTTTTAATAGACGCTTAGGAAGTGGCTTTTTCGGTGGAGAAGGATTTATTCTTCAACATTTGTCTGGTGATGGTAAGGCTTTTTTGCATGCTGGAGGCACCGTCATTGAAAAACAGCTGAATGGTGAAACCTTGCGTTTAGATACAGGCTGTTTAGTCGCATTTAGTGACGGTATAGATTACAGCATAGAAATGACAAAAGGCTTAAAAAGTATGTTTTTTGGTGGCGAAGGTTTTTTTATGGCGACTTTGAGCGGGCATGGTAGCGTTTGGATTCAAAGCCTTCCATTTTCTCGCTTAGCTGATCGCATTATTCAACATGCACCTAATCTTGGTGGAAATAATCAAGGCGAGTAATTGTCGTTTTATATAGATAATGGCTCAAGGTGGATTATTTGAGCCATTATTATTTGTTGTAATACTCCATTTGAATTTGTTCCTCTAATTAGGATACCCAAAAGATTCGTATGGATGCTAAGGCTTTACGTTATGCTTTTTTCTTCATTCTACGTGATGCTAAGCCAATCAAGCCTAGAGCAAAAATAGCAAGTGTAGCTGGCTCTGGTACACTTTGCGTGGGGCGTAACTCAATTGATGTTACAAAACCACTTAACCATGAATCATAACAGCAAGGATTAGTACCAAGGCTTAATGTATAGTCAAAATCTATATCTGAGAACGCCACTGGTGGTGTATGCCAATTCAGAGGTAATACACCATTTTGATAATTTTGCCCGTAATCTAAAAAGCCAATTTCAACAGACTCATGAATGTCTCCTGACCAATAATCACCATTTACATCAACAATATCACGGGAACTTTGATGAACAACCGATGCATTAACATCCCATTGATAAATACCTAAACCTACTATCGTAAAAGTACCGCTTGGCGCTATGTAATAATCAACATAATCATTTGTTGGAGAATCTTCAGTTAAGCCATTATCATAAGAAAAGCTTCCATGAAGTAATGAACCGACAATAATACTATCGTCAATAACATTGGCGTCATCTCTAAATATATCTTCAACTTGTATTGTAAAGTCCCACGTTATAATTGAGGCAGAAACGGAAGTTGAAAAAATGAAGGATAAAATGATAACGATAGATCGACATTGGTAAATGTATTTCATATAGCTCGACAGTCTTATTTGAATGTTAATTGTTAACGAAAGCAAGTTCCAGTCCAAAAATATAATGCTTTGATTTATAAGTGTTATATTTTTATTTCAAGGGTGGATGCATATTCACTGTAAAAAATTTGGACACTAACATTTAATAAACGTGATGATAATAATTAAATAATTCAGCACAGCTTTAAGTTATTCTTTATTCAATCAGGGTTAACTTGTCAAAAACATCGGCGGTAATGTAACCTAAATTTTTATCGCCGTTTACTGGGGTTATCGGGGTTGAGCCGATAAAATGCTCACGCTCTTTACTGCCATCGTTATCACAATATGCGAGCATAAAACCTAACTGCTTACCTTTAAATAATTCAACCGGCTTACCACTAAATTCTTTTTTCTTATCAATGGTTTGATAAGAAAAACTATCATCATAAACATCTATTGCTAATTCCCATGTCATAACATGGGGAGAAGTTTTGCTTCTTTGCCATTTATTATTAATATGGTCATTTAGTGCTAAAAAATCTGGTGAGCCATCCGCATTTTTATAACCAATATCGACGGCTTGGTTATCCAAAGCGACATGATAAGCAAAGGCATTAAAGCTAAATTGATGGTTGCCACCAGAAGCATCTTCATCAATAAATATCTCTAGACAATCATCATCCCAATAAAAGTGGAGAGGATTCGCGTGTTGATCAAAGAGCACATCATCTGTAATTTCTACTAATAGATAGAGTTTTTTTTCATCCCATAACATTTTAAAACGTCCTGAAAAATCTTCTTTTGTCGGCTGAGTGCCAAGTATAAGCTCAGATATAGGACGCCAATCAGCTTGCTGCCATGCAGAATCTTTATCTTTTCCATCAATTACAGGTGATATTTTAGCTTTAGGCACTTCAATGGCTAAAGCATTAGCGCTATTAAAAAAACATAGCAGTGAAATGATAAGTAGTAACGATTTCATTTGGAATTTCTCTGTGATGAAGCAAAGTGTGATGCTTGTGTAATTATATTCTCAAGAGGCTGATTAATATCTATTAATTTTATTCCTTCGTCATTTTTTTCAACGGGTAATTCTAGCGCATTTAGCTGACTATCTAATAATGTCATTGGAAAAAAATGTTCGGCTCTTTTTGTTAATCGTTGAGTAATAATTGCTGGTTCACCGTTTAAAAAAATACCGCATAAGGCCGTATCTAATAGGGTAAATCTTTGTCGTTGTGATTTTTTTAAACCAGAATAAGCCAATACAAAACGGGCGTTACTATGATGTTCATCGGCAAGAAAAACTAATATACGAGTTATCCATGCTTGACGAATTTCATCGTTAATTGCTTGGCCATCAGCCATCATTCTTTTAGCATCTTCACTATGAAAATCATCTGCATCAAGGTAAATAAAACTAAGTTGCTCAGCAAGTGACTTAGCCACGGTGGATTTTCCTGTGCCGCTAACCCCCATTACTAAAATTAACTGTGCGGGCATTTTTTGCCCTCTTTATTACCTATCGTAACATCAATATTATAGGTTTTCCCTTTTACTATGTTTGCAACGACATTCGAGGGTAATTGTTCGCCATCAACGCGAACTTTAGTTTCTTCTTCGTTATCATCTCGAAAATAATTGACCTTAAAAGTTGCACCTAAAAAGTTACGCTGTACTACTAGTGATTGCCATTGAGAGGGAAACTTTGGTGAGATGATAAGCTTCCCCGCTTCACCTTTTAAGCCACAAAGTTCTTCAATGATACAACGATAATACCAAGCCACGGTTCCCGTATTGAATAATTGACTTGATTTACCAGCAACCTCGGGCATTTGAAAATAAGCACCTCGATAGTAATTCGGCACGAAAGTCGGTAACTGCTGGCGTGTCAAAACATCATCTTGACTCGGTAGCATTTTTATCAACACATCAAAGGCTTTATCGTGTTGTTTGTTTTGATAAAGGCTGTAAGCATAAAATGCAGCGGCATGATTATAAACAGAACCATTTTCGGAAACACCGGGGAATTTTTGTGTCAGTCGACCAATATTTTCGTTCATTTTTGTATAACTAGGCGCTAGCATCATAATACCAAAAGGAGTGGCTAGGTTTTCGTCTATCGCTTTGAGTATTGTCAGCTGTTTTTCTTTATTTGCGGCGCCACTTAACATTGCCCAAGTTTGGGGATTTAAATATATTTTCCCTTCATTGTCACTTTCCACACCAAAGGCAATGCCATTGTCATTTATACCTCTCGCATACCATTTACCATCCCAAAAGTATTCATTCATCGCATTATTAAGCACATCAATGGCAGATAAATATTCCGACAATTTTGCTTGATTGATTTGGTGTTGCTGACAAATATTACACCAAACTTTTAAAGAATAGGCGGTGGCAACCGTCAACCAAGCAGAAACACCTTTGCCCTTATAGCCAACCATGTTCATGGGATCACACCAATCACCTTGTTCAATAAAACTTAAGCCAAGATCATTTCGGGCATTGAGTAAATAATCAAGAGTAAGGTTGATGTGTTCAACGAGAGATAGATGTTGCTCTGAATCTGAAAAAGGAATGAGGGATGTTAAAATGTCAGCGTCGTTAGTTTCACTCAAATAGCATTGCAAACAGAGTGTTAGCCAAATGCCATGATCGCTATGAGGCACTAAATTGATATATTTTAACTCCGCCTGTTCATGCAATAAAATTCCGTCGGGCATCGCACCAGACATTGCTTGTTGGGATAGGGCCTTGATTAACGCATGTTTAGTTTTTTCTGGTGCAATAAAAGCCATACCCATGGCATCTTGTAAGTAATTTCTGGTTTGTGGATCTGTCGATAAGCGGTTTACATCACCATGATAAAAGACTTGCCTAGGAAGCCAATGATTAACAAATTCATCAAACGCTTTATCTGGTGAAGTCACGTTAATGTGTCCTTCACATTGAGATAGATAATCTTGGTAATCATATAAGGCCTTATTAAAGCTATGTTGCTGACCAAAATACTTGTCTTTAATTTGTGCTATTTCTTGATCATTGTTTGCCGGACCAAAAAGGAATTGGTGTTTTACTTGTTCTTGGTAGTTTAATTGATGATCAAATTGTAAAGCGGCTACGGGAGTTTGATAAAGTGCCTTACTCTGTGGCAGTAGAGTAAATTGCAATGCATCCGGATTATGCAAACCACCTTCACCCTCAAAAACCGGTTGATTTGCGCACCAACTGGTTGGTTGATGTTTTGATAATAAAAACGTTTTGTCTTTTAAGTGTTGATTTTTAAAATAATCTTCTACTTTCTGATAAGGTGTTATGCTGCTGGCGACAATCCCATTTAACTCCTTATAAAAATCAGCAGATTGATTCATCCACGACATATAACCGATAGAAAAATATGGATAAATGGCAATATTTCTTGTTTTTTCACTATGGCTAATAACACTGAGTTCCCACATTTCCAGGGCATCATTTTTTGGTAGCGACAAGCTTAATTGAATGTCCAGCTCTAAGTGATTGATTCGCCAAATTAGATTGTCTTTACCCACTGAAAAGTTAAATGAATCGAGCGTAGATCGAACTGGTTCGTAGGGGATTGAAAATATCTCACCTGTATCTAGACACTTAATGTAAAAAAAGCGGCCACTATGATGAGCAAAATAACTTTGCTCTGGCTGCATAAACGTTTTAGCTTCCATATTTAGTGCATGAGAATATTTACTAGGTTCGGGTTGCATAAATTGCGCTACAGAGTACCCGCGACAATTCATGTGGATCATCATGTTTTTATTCCATAAAAAGCCACTGGCTTGTGACATTTTTATCGGGTCGTTGATATCAACACGTTGGTTGATAAAATCATGTTGAAACATTTTCAATCTTACTCACTTACATTGGCTGTTAATTTACGGGTAGCTAAATCTTTTTGAATATCGATGACGGCGTCATCTGATAGGGCATAAAACCTCACGACAAATACTGACAGGGCGGCAAAAGCCGCGGGTATTAACGTCATTAATAATACGATGCCGGTTTGAGAATCATGACTTTGAACTTGATTGGCGATATAGCCCATTGATGCCAATAGCCAACCGATCATTGCTCCAGCAATGGCGCCACCTAACTTTTGTGCAAATGCGGCTGCAGAAAAAACCATTGCGGTAGCACGTCGCCCATGTTTCCATTCAGAAAAGTCAGCAGTGTCTGCATACATAGAAAATACAAGCGGAGACTTAGGCCCTAATGTAAAACCGATCGCAATTTGAAGTATATACATCAACATGATTTGGTCTTTGGGCACAAAATAAAAAAGTAATGATAAAATCGTTACCACTGTCATTAAGATCATTAGCAGTCGACGTTTATCGATAAACTTTGTCATAATAGGGGTTGAAGCTGCACCTAGGGCTAAGGCAATCATATAGGCAAAAGAAAAACTGCCGATAAGGTCTTCTCGCTCAACAAAATATTTGAAATAAAAAGTCCCTGTACTACCACGAAGCGTGATAGTCATCATAATGATTAGGGCAAGACTAAATAAAATTAACCAAGGCTTGTTCTGGGTTAAATCTTTAATGTCTTGTAAAATAGGTGTTTTTTGTTCTTTAGGCGGTGCGATACGCTCTTTAGTGCTCAAAAATGTGATTAAAAATAATATTGCTGCAACACAGCCATATAAGCCCATAGTAAGTTGCCAGCCAAAAGCTTCATCCCCTTGGCCAAAATATGTGACTAACTTCGGTGTTAAGTAGGCAACCAAGCTTCCTCCAGAAAATGCCCCTATAAAACGAAAGCTCGTTAATGTTGTTCTGTCTTGACTGTTTCCAGTTACTACACCGAGCAATGCTCCATATGGAACATTTATGAATGTATAAGCGAGCATCATCAAAATATACGTTGCATACGCCCATATCAATTTACCGCTATCATCAAGATCGGGCACTGTAAATGTTAATACTCCAGCTGCGGCGATAGGAATAATGCCCCAAAGTAAATAAGGACGGAATTTACCAAATTTTGTTTGAGTACGATCTGCTAAGGCACCCATTAATGGATCAGAAAATGCGTCAATTAAACGAGTGACTAACATCATGGTACCAACCTCTGCCGGATGTAAACCAAAAACGTCTGTATAAAAGATAAAAAGGAAAACATCAAAAACACGCCAGTAAAAGTTCGAGGCAACATCACCGCATGCATAACCGACTTTTTCTTTAAGAGATAAACTCGCCATATACTGAGACCTTATTCATTTTTAGTTTAGTTATTAGTCTTATTAATAAACTATAACAAAATGAAAGCGCTTACAAATATTTATTGATATATGCCATAATTTTATGTTTTATAGTTGTTAATATAAAATAAATTAATTTTATATTGTTTAATTTATCATTTAATAACAATAATTTATAAGTGTATCGACAATAATTTTCAAAATAATGATTGACGATAATATGAACATAATCTAACTTAATGTAAGCGCTTACAGAGTATTTAGGGTTTTTTTTCCCTTACACACGGTAAAAACATTCGATAGCTTTGTAAGCGCTTACAAAAAATAAATTATAAAAATAGCGATAATTGTACATAAAAAGTATCGAGGGTGAACATAATGAAAACATTTAAAAAATCTCAAATTGCTACCAGTTTATCGGTGGTTTTAGGTATGGGAGCATTGAGTTTAGCTCAAGCTCCAGTTGCATATGCAGCAGAAAATGCAGAACAAGAAATTGAAGTAATTGAAGTGACTGGTATTCGTGGCTCTTCAAAAGCAAGTATAAACGGTAAACGTTTTGCTGATTCTCAAGTAGATGGTATTGCCGCTGAAGACATTGGTAAATTACCCGATGTTACTATTACTGATTCTTTACAACGTATCTCAGGTGTTCAAGTTGAGCGCGTTGCTGGTGAAGGTGGACCGGTCCAAATTCGTGGTTTACCTCAAGTAGACACCACAATGAATGGCGAGTCATTTTTATCGGCTACAACTATTGATACATCGGCTGCCGATTTAGGTGACTTACCCGCGCAATTATTTGGTGGTGTTGACGTATATAAATCAGCAACAGCTGGAAATGTAGCTCAAGGCATTGCGGGTTCAATTGATCTTAAAACTCGTCGTCCTTTTGATATGGATGAAGGTTGGACGTTTGCAGGTGGCATTGAAGCTACTCGCGGTTCAATAACCGAAGAAACAGACCCTACATTACATGGTTTAGCTGCATATAATAATGGCAAAATTGGTGTCTTAGTTTCTGCTGTTACTCAAGAAGCAACATTAGCAACAGATTATAATGGTCATAACGATACATCTGAAAATGGTGGAATCGGTTGGACGCAAAATAACCATGCTTGGGGCGAACCAAGTGAAGGTGGCGATGTTTATACCATCGTACCTCATGGTTTCACTGCGTTTAACAAAACTGAAGAACGTGAGCGTGATGCGATACAGCTTTCTGTTCAAGCTGATTTAGAGGAAGGTTTTGTTTTAACGGCCGATTACTTCTATACACAACAAGATCGTTTTAATAACCGTTCAGGGTTTAACCATAATAACCGCTGGCAAACTTATAACGAGTATGCTTTTGCCACTAACTATACAGGTGATACGTTTACTGATTCAGCGGGTAACCCTTGGAAAGGTGCTGATGCATATAAAATGAATCCTTATCGTATGCAAACATTTACCCAGGTAAACGTAAATGAAGAGAAATCACAAAATTTTAATCTTCAATTAGATTATTACAATGGTGGAGCCTTAACTGGTCAAGTTCGTGCTACACACGCTCGTGCTACTGCTAAAATGCGTCATGCTTATGGTGAAGGTGATTTACTTAGTATCGATGAAGGATCACGTGTTACAGGGCCGGGTGGATTTAATCCTGCTATGTACTGTACAAATGGTGAAGAAATCATTGGTTCAGAAGGGGGGTGTAATGCGCAATACTCTACAGGTATTACAGATCCAAACTTCCAATTAACTTATGATGCACGTGGTGAACATCCCGCTTTTGGTGGTTTTGACCAACAAGTTATGGGTGGTAAAGGTATGATGTCTGTTGACGACTATATGGCTGACCTTGATTCATATCATATTGGTGCATTTTCATCTGAAGGTAATACTGATGATGAAGGTGAATTAACTACGTTTAGCACTAAGTGGAATTACGCATTAGACGATCATGACTTTATTACTAGTGTAGATTTTGGTGTTCGCCTTAGTAAACGTAAAGTGGATCATGACCAATTCACTTATACTTCTACCTTTGGTAACGGTTGTGATATCGCTCAGTGGAAAGCGGTTGATCAACAATACGGCCCAGACTGTGCAGGTCAAGCTGGCACAGGTGAGTATGTGACTGATGATGAAGGGAATGAAGTATGGACCCCTTACACGTTATTAGGTCCAACAGCTCTGGATCAATACACGTCAGTGAAATGGCAAACTGATTTCGGTGGCGTTACTGGCATTCCTGGTATTTGGGTCATTGATCCAGAAAACTTCCGTGATCCAAAATAATGGCATAAAGATACCTTTGGTAATGTACAACGTACCGAAAATGGTGGCCGTACTTATGATGTTGGTTTAGATGAGATTTCTTACTTCACACAAGTAAACTTCGAATATGAAGCATTAAGCGGTAATGTAGGTCTTAAAGTTATTCAATCTGATTTATATGTTAAGCAAAACCTTGTTGGTCCTAACTTACCACACTCAGGTTTAGGTCCAGATATTGGTGATTCAGTTACTGAAAGAAGTTTTACTGATGAGTTGCTATCTTTGAATTTAGCTTATCAAGCTGCTGATGATGTTGTTATTCGTGCAGCTTACTCTGAAAACATGCAAGCATTAAACTTATCTCAATGGGGTGATGGTAAATCTGTAGGTTCAGTATTTAACAATGACTGTAACTGTATGCGTGTGCAAAACGGTACGTTAAATGGTAACCCTGAGTTAGACCCGTGGCGTTCAGAGAATTACTCACTTTCTGCTGAATGGTATGCGGGTGATGCTTCAATGTTCTTCATCTCTACTTACGGAATCGACATTGCAAGCTTTACAGAGTCTTCAACTGTATTCATAGATGAGCCTGATTCTGATGGTGTTCGTCGTGGTCCTCATCCGTTTACTGCGAATGTTCAAGGTGTTGGTGGTGAAGTATCAGGTTACGAGTTAGGTGGTAAAGTTGCCTTTAGTGACTTCTTAGGTGAAGACAGTGTTTTAGCTAACGTAGGGGTTGATTTAAACTATACGTATGCTGATAGCTCTCAAGAAGCTAAAGATATCAATGGTAAAGATTTGCCATTTGGCGGTATGTCAGAAGATACTTACAACGCGGTTGTTTGGTACGAAAATGATACATTCTCAGCCCGTTTAGCATGGAACTCACGTAGTCCTCGCTTAATGACGGCAGGTAATGCAAATACTGGTAACCAAGCATTGTACCAAGACGATTATTCTCAACTTGATTTCAATGCAACTTATAACTTCAGCGAAACAGTTAGCTTTTATGTGAACGGTTCAAATATCACTGAAGAAATTCAACAAACGTATATTGAATTTGCTAAGCAAAAAGCTTTCCAAAACGTATATGAAGCACGTTGGACAGTTGGTGCACGTGTAACTTTCTAACTCCCTGGAAGGTTACTTTTTACATAAAACGCCGCATGATTTGCGGCGTTTTTTTGTGCTAAAAAATCATCATGATTCCTCGTGAAGTTTCAGGTGTATTAAAGACTTCACTCTTGATATTCCAATACTTGATTTAAGACTTATTTGTTATTTATTGTTGGTCTTAGCGGCTAAGATGCTAGCTTAACTTTATTAACGATAGCAAAAGTTAAGCATCATTCATTCGCGACTGTATATTAATCCTAAAAGAACACCTTTCTAGAATATTAACGCAAGTTTGTCGCACTATAGATGTTTCAATGGATTCATTATCATGTAAAAAAATAGCGTTGAATTGTTGTTTGATTTGTGAATGAATGGGGCTCTCTGCTGTGAACAATTATCGTTGGATATTATGGCAAATAAAAAAGGCACTATTCGATGAATAACAGTGCCTTTTTATTTATTACTAAGAGAGGTTAATTTAGCTCAGGTTTACTCCCTTTTAAGCCATAATAAACGATAAATACATAGCATATAATAGGTAAAACAAATGATATTTGTAAACCAATAGTATCCGCTAAAAGACCTTGTGCATAAGGAATAATAGCTCCACCAACAATAGCTAAACATAAAATACCTGAGCCTTGACTGGTATGTTGTTTAAGCCCATTAATCGCTAAGGTGAATATTGTTGGAAACATAATTGAATTGAATAAACCAATAGCGAGCACAGCCCACATTGCAATAGCACCAGAAGATAAAATGGTGATCATCAGTAATACAATTGCTGCAGCAGCATTAAAAGCGAGCACTTTTCCACCGGCTATTTTTTGCATGACAGCAGCACCAATGAATCGACCAACCATAGCCCCACCCCAGTAATATGCGATGTATTTTGCTGCTACCGATTCTTCCATTCCTGCAATTGTTGGTTCGGCAAAAAAGTTCACTAGAAAACTGCCAATAGCGACTTCAGCACCCACATAAACAAAGATACCAATAGCACCTAACACTAAATGTTTGTATTGCCATGCACTGCCAGAGATTTCAACGGTTTCCGTTGTTTGCTGATGCTCAATAGTGGGTAATTTTAAGTAAGCAAAAATAGCCGCTAGTATTAGTAGCATTCCCGCTAAAAACAAATAAGGTATTTGAACAGATTCTGCTTGCTGGGCAGCAGTTAACACTTCAGTTGCTTCATTTAATATTAATAATGCGCCAAAAAAGGGGGCAATTGTTGTACCTAATGAATTGAATGCTTGGGTTAATGATAATCGTGATGAAGCCGTTTCAGGGTTACCTAGAATACTCACATAAGGGTTTGCTGAAACTTGTAAAATAGTGATTCCACTTGCCAAGATAAATAAGGCAAATAGAAATACTGGATAACTTTGCATTGAAGCAGCCGGATAAAAGGTCATACAGCCAGCCGCCGCTATAATCAAACCTAAAACAATCCCTTTTTGATAACCTAGCTTTTTAACCAATGTGCCCGCTGGCAATGAAACAATAAAATAGGCGCCAAAGAAGCAAAATTGCACGAGCATTGCTTGGCTATACGATAAATCGAAAATTCCTTTTAAATGAGGGATTAAAATATCATTCAAGCAGGTAATAAACCCCCACATGAAAAATAAAGAAGTAAGTGAAGTTAAGGCGAAAGTATAATTGCCGCCTTGACTCTGATTATTGTTTTCTTGCGCTACCCCAGCGATACTTGCCGCCATAAATTCTCCTAATTTATTTAACTTTTTGTTTGTTTAATTATTATTCGTCAATAACATCTAATGAGATTAGAACATAGACTATCTCATTATTAATTAGCTGTTGATCTTTTATTTAATTCAATCTAATATCGTTAAATGTAAGCGCTTTCATTTATACCACGTTAAAATAAAAGTGCAACAATTTGCATACGTATGTTTGCACTGAATTTGTAAAAACCTTGTTTAACTGTTGAAAAGGAAACTTGAGATAATATGACTTTCTCTTTACCAAAAAACTCACCGATGCGTTCATCTTCATTTTTATACGGTGTGGCTACTGCGTCATTTCAAATAGAAGGGGGAGTAGAACATCGGTTGCCTTGTATTTGGGACACTTTTTGTGCAACAGATGGAAAA
>Ga0233426_10001243_pt1 | contig 23998 bp, 27 predicted proteins | sample SI_118_April2016_6_FD_179875 | JGI IMG/M metagenome (GOLD analysis project Ga0233426, IMG submission 179875) | Seawater microbial communities from Saanich Inlet, British Columbia, Canada - SI_118_April2016_10_MG | ecosystem: Environmental > Aquatic > Marine > Inlet | place: Canada: British...
CTCAAAAGTTCCATGTCTAAATATCCTTTCTCACTCATTTAAAATTTTTTAAAAATAACCTTGTTTTTTTCTGTCTTCCATTGCTGCTTCCGAACGCTTGTCGTCGGTTCGTCCTCCTCTTTCTGTAATTCTAGTTGCAGAAACTTCTTCAATAATTTCTTCTAGTGTAGTTGCTGAAGATTCTGCAACTCCGGTACAAGTCATGTCTCCAATAGTTCTACATCGAATTAATTTATTTTGATACGATTCATTATCTTTAAGAGTAATAAAGTCGTTTTTAGATAGCAAAACCCCCTCTCTATTAACTACTTCCCTTTGGTGAGCGAAGTACAGAGATGGTAATTCTATGTTTTCCATTAAAATATATTGCCAAACATCCATTTCTGTCCAGTTACTTATCGGGAAAATTCTAAAATGTTCCCCTAAATTTTTCTTACCATTAAATATATTCCATAGTTCGGGCCTTTGGTTTTTTGGGTCCCATTGTCCGAATTCATCTCTGTGTGAGAAGAATCGTTCTTTAGCTCTTGCTTTTTCTTCGTCTCTTCTAGCTCCACCCATTGCAGCGTCGAATTTTTCTTCTTCCAATCCTTCTAGAAGAGTAACAGTTTGCAGACCATTTCTAGAGGGGTTTGGTCCTTTTTCCTCCACTGCTGTTCCTTTGTTTATAGAGTCTTGAACGTATTTAACGATTAACTGTTCCCCAGAATCTTCAATTAGTTTGTCTCTAAAGCTTAATGTTTCACTAAAGTTGTGACCTGTGTCAATGTGCATTAGTGGAAAAGGAATTTTCCCTGGGTAAAAAGCTTTTTTAGCTAAATGAAAAAGTATGATAGAATCCTTTCCGCCAGAGAATAAAAGAACTGGTCTTTCAAACTGAGCAGCTATCTCTCTAATTACGAAAATGGCTTCAGATTCTAATTCTCTAAGATGGGTTAGGTTATATGATTTCATTTAATATGTAATTTTATTTTTTATTGCAGTTATAATTTTTTCTACGCTTTGTGAAACCGTTAGATTATTAGTGTCTAAAACTAAGTCAGCGCTAATAGGCTTCTCGAAAGGAGCACTAATTCCTGTGAAGTTTTTTATTTCTCCTTTTCTTGCTTTAGCATACAAGCCTTTAACATCTCGTTTTTCGCAAGTTTCTAAGTCGGCATCTACAAAGATTTCAAAAAAAGATTCTGGACCAATAATATCTTTAGCCATTTTTCTTATTTCAATAGTCGGACTAATAAAGCTATTTATAGTAATTATACCTCCGTCAATAAACAATTTAGAAATTTCTGATATCCTTCTTATGTTTTCTATTCTATCTTGAGTAGAAAAGTCAAGATTATTGCAAATTCCTATTCTAACATTATCCCCGTCTAAAACTTTAGTAATGAAGCCATTGTTTGCAAGAGACTTTTCTAGATGTTTTGCAATGGTAGATTTTCCCGAACCTGATAGTCCAGTCATCCAAATAGTAATTGCTTTTTGATTTAATTGAGACTCTTTTTCCCCTTTGTTTAATAAAGAATTGTGTATTGGATGAATGTTCTTATTACTGTTGGGCATAAGTCGCAATATAATAAATTGTTTTTTGGATAAAAACTATAATCAATGCCTATCTTATTTTTTTATATTTGTAGATAGATATCCCTTCAATGCAAGCAATTCAATCTTATTTAGACTCTACTTACCTTAAAACAGATTATGAATCTGGAAGTGAGTTTTTGCAAAACTTCATTTTGGAAGCTATAGAACATGAGTTTAAGCTTGTAATGATTAGACCAGAAATTGTTTCGTTTGCAAGAACATTAATTGATAATAAAAATTCGAAGACTTTAGTAGGAACTGTAATTGATTTCCCTTTAGGAAATTCTAGTTTAGAAGATAAAATTTCTCAAGCAAATATTGCAATAGAAAATGGAGCTGACGAGTTAGATTTTGTAATAAATTATGAGGCTTTTAAAAACGGTCAAGAAGCCTTGCTTAAAGAGCAAATTTTGAAATGTACCTCACTTTGTTTGTCAAACAAAAAAACAATTAAATGGATTATTGAGATTGCAGCTTTATCAAAAGCAGAAATTAAAAATATTTGTTTATTAATTAGGGATACTGTAATTGCTAATTTTGAAAATTCAGATTACAATAAAGTATTCGTTAAGTCTTCTACTGGCTTTTATAAAACTAAAGATAATTTAGCAAACGGAGCAACCCTAGAAGGTATAAAATTAATGGTCGAAAACGGATCACCTCTTTTGATAAAAGCTTCTGGAGGAGTTCGTAATTTAGAAGAGGTTTTAAAGATGATCGAATTAGGTGTAACTAGAATTGGGACTTCATCCGCTCTCAATATAGTAAACGGAAAAACGAATAATACTGATTACTAATGGAAGGGTTGATACAATTAGCAAAACTTGCTGCATTCGAAGCTGGAAAAGAAATCTTGAAAGTCTATGAAACAGATTTTTCGGTAGAAACAAAAAGTGACGATTCTCCACTAACTCTGGCTGATCAAGCAGGACACGAAAAAATTGTATCGTTTTTAAATGAAACTAATATTCCGGTTTTGAGTGAGGAGGGCAAACATTTACCCTTTAATCAAAGGAAAGAATGGGATAGCTTTTGGTTAGTTGACCCTCTTGATGGGACAAAAGAGTTTGTTAAACGAAATGGCGAGTTTACTGTTAATATTGCTTTAATTAAAAATAATATTCCTATAATGGGCGTGATATATGTTCCTGTACAGGATGTAATGTATTATGGATTCGATGATAAAGCATTTAAGGTCGAAAATTATTCCACTAAACCAGAAATTCAGTCTTTGCCAATAGAATATAAAAGAAAAGTATTCACCATCGTAGGAAGTCGTTCTCACATGAGTAATGAAACAGAATTATTCTTTGAGGACATGAAAAAAGCTCATGGAGACTTAGATCTGCTAGCTGTAGGAAGTTCTCTTAAATTATGCATGGTAGCTGAAGGAAAGGCTGATGTCTACCCAAGATATGCGCCAACTATGGAATGGGATACTGGAGCGGGTCATGCTATAGCAAAGGCTGCAGGCTTTAAAGTCTTACAATACCAATCGAATAAAGAACTGGTCTATAACAAAGAAAATTTATTGAACCCTTGGTTTTTAGTCAAAAAGTAAAAAATCTATTAGGTAATGATATTCATCTTCTTGAGTTGTTAAAAGGGGGTGGAGCAACTTTTTTGATGAAAATTTTTGGAATGGGCTTTGGTTATTTGTTGGCAATTCTCATTACCAATAATTATGGGGCTCAATTTTTCGGTCAATACGTAACGGCACTTCTAGTATTAGAGATATTAAGCATCATTTCAAGGCTTGGAATCGACACTTCTGTAATTCGTCTTTTATCTTCTTTTGTAGTAAAAAATGAAACTGCAAAAATTCATAAGTTATATTTGAGAGTCTCTATTATCTTGTTGTTGTCAAGTTCAATTTTTGCTCTCTTTACATATTTATTTTCCGATTTAATAGCACAGTTGTTAAATGCTTCATCTTCTCATATAAAGCTTATTTCATATGTTGTTGTACCTCTTGTTCTATACTATCTAAACGCACAAGCCTTAAGAGGACTAAAAAAAATTGCTGCTTTTTCATTTTTAAATAATGTGGCACTAGTTCTAGGAACTTTAGTTTTAGTTTTAACCGGAGATGCTATTTTTAATAGCAAAGAACTTCCTATTTTCGCTTATGTTACTAGCGTTATTTTAATGGCGTTCCTGTCTTTTTTCTTATGGTATAAATATAGCAGGCACTTTAAGTTAGACCTTAGTCAATCTGTAATTGGCTCCAAAACCCTAATCAAAATGTCAATTCCATTGCTTCTTGGCCAGTCCATGATGTTAATAATGGGAAAGATTGATATTTTGATGTTAGGTGCTATTATTGATCAAGAATCAGTTGGTATTTATAATGCAGCTCTTAAATTATCTATGTTAGCCTATGTGGGTCTGATGGCAATAAATAGTATTGCGGCCCCTAAGTTTGCAGAACTTAATGAGAGTGGCAACTTTGAAGCCTTGCAGAGTTTGGTTCAAAAGTCTACTAAAACTATATTTTGGATTACTCTGCCTGTAGTTTTAATTTTTGCCTTCTTGCCAAGTCAGATTTTATCCATTTTTGGAGAAGAATTTCAGATAGCAGCTTATAGTTTAATTATTTTGTCTGTAGGTAAAATGTTTAGCGCTATTTGTGGCTCCGTAGGAACCTTGCTTCAAATGTCTGGAAACCAAAAGTATTTTCAAAACGTATTAATAGCAGCGGCAATTTTAAATGTAGCTTTAAATTATTTTTTAATTCCAGATTTTCAACTGTTGGGTGCGGCTTTAGCTAGTTTAATAAGTAATGTTTTCTGGAATGTTTTGATGGTTATTTATATCAAGAAAAAATTCGGATTTTATACCATTTATTTACCTTTTTTAACAAGATGATTAAACCAAACTTTTTTATTGTAGGAGCTCCAAAATCAGGAACTACTTCTTTGTTTCATTTTCTTGAGCAACACCCAGATATATTTATTCCTTCGATAAAAGAACCAAGGTATTTTATAGCTGACCATATTTTACAGACTAATGATCAAGACCCAATTAAAGAGTATTTGCTTCGTACTTCAACTCTAGAAAAGAGCGATTATTTAAACTTATACAAAGATAAATCTCAAAAGGTTTTAGGGGATGCTAGCATCCAGTATTTGTATCATTACAAAGAGGTAATTCCTAAGATGAAAGAAATGATTTCTCCAGATGTGAAAATTCTGATTATGCTTCGCAACCCTGTAGCAAGAGCATTTTCTAACTATTCTCATAATACTTCTTCTTATGAAAACACTAATTTCAAGACAGCATTAAGCTTAGAAGATTCTAGAATCAAAAACAGGTTTAATTCTTTTTGGCATTACAAATCAATGAGTTTGTATAGCAAACAGGTAGAAGCTTTTATCAAGGAGTTTAAAAATGTTAAAGTTGTTTTTTTCGAGGATTTTATTAAAGATATCGACGGCACAGTTTCCGACATTTATAACTTCTTGGAAGTAGATGCCAACTTTAAAGCTTCAAGCTATTTGGTCAATAAAAAAAATACTGGTAGTCCTAAAAGTAAATGGTTTAAATCATTTTTTTCGACTATTAAAAAGTGGGTGTTTTTAAAGAAAATAGCCAACAGAATTTTGGGAGAGGATAAGTTGAAATTATTTAACGAACTAATTGATAGGGCTAATTTGAGTAATAAGAAAGTTATCTTAGACCCAGAAATTAAAAAGGAATTGCAACACTTTTTTAATAAGGATATAGTGGCGCTCGAAAAATTGATTGCTAGAAAATCTAATTGGATAAATAAGGATGGAAAAAATAATTAAGTTTCACGTTAAAATAAAGAATAAGTTAAATTCTCTGCTTTTTAGTCTTACTTTAAAAAAGATGGGTAAAAAGTCTACTTTATGCTATCCTTTTAGTGTCGATAATGGAAAAAATATTGAAATAGGAAATAACGTTTATATTAGGTCTAACGCTTGGTTTATTTCGATTTCGTCTAATCTTAAAGACACTTGTTTGGCAATTGGTAACAACACTTATGTCGGCAGAAATGCACATTTCGTTGCTCTAAAAGATGTTAAAATTGGCAGCAATGTTTTAATTGCTGATAATGTTTATATTTCTGATAATTTTCATCAGTACAAGGATGTTGGTAGGCCCATTAAAGACCAGGCGGTAAGCTTTAAGGCTGCCGTTTCTATAGGCGAGCATAGTTGGTTGGGAGAAAATGTTTGTGTGGTTGCCTGTTCGATTGGCAAGCATAGTGTTGTCGGAGCTAACTCGGTAGTTATTTCAGATATTCCTGATTATTCGATTGCTGTTGGTTCTCCAGCTAAAGTGATAAAGCAATACGATTTTGAAACGAAAAAATGGTTAAAGGTTTAAAGAATGAATAAAACTCTACTAAATAAATATGTGGAAATTTTTTCTGTTTTTTTACTGCTACTAAGTGGTGGAAGCGTTCCTTTCTTATTTTATAGAAAGGAATTGTTTTTTGTTGTACTTGTTTTTTTTGCTTTACTTTTATTTTCCAAAAGACTTAGCTATAAAGAGCTTCGCCAACTTGTATTCATACTAGTTTCCATTTCTCTTTTTTTACTGATTAATTATTTGTTTGCTATTTCTGAGCAGTCCATTCAAAAAGTGTCAGCTAATTTAACAATTATGTTTTCTGCCACATTTGTAGTGATGTATTTCAATAGTTCTAATAATAAAAATAAGTTTACCGACTATTTATATATCGCATTGTTAGTTGTTTTGTTCCATTCACTTATTAACTTTTTTTTATACCCTTTAATTTCAGGCAATCTATCTAGCATTAGCAATTGGCACTACGAATGCTCTTCTTTTCTTAATTTATTCTTTTATAATCCTCAGAAATATTCATTTGATATCTTAGGTTTTTCTATGGTTAGGAATCAAGGCCTGTTTTGGGAACCTGGAGTATTACAAGTGTTTCTTAATATATTGTTGTTTTTAAGTCTATTCGTAAGGCGCTTTAAGCTTAGTATAGTTGGTTTAATCTCTCTTGCAGTTTTGTCTACTTTATCTACAACTGGGTTGCTAATTATGATCTTACAGTTTGTTGTTTATTCAACAACCGTAGTAAGAAAGAATATATTGTTGTTGCCTTTATTTATTGCTTTGTTATTGGGCTTTTATACTCTTGCATCTTTAAACTTGTCTGATAAAATATTAGGGGATGGGGCAACTTCGTTTCAGGTTCGATTTTTTGATTTAGTTCAGCCCGTTTTAATAGCTATTGATTATCCTTTAACAGGTGTAGGGCTTGATGACCAGCGCTATATTGAGGTCCGAAACAGAATAGATTATAACTTGTTGATTGATGGGATAAACTTTGACTCTCTTGAAAAAGGAGCTACTAACTCTATTATGTTTTTTTTAGCAACAACCGGATTTCCTGCTACTATACTTTTGCTTTGGATGATTTATAGACAAACACTTATATCTAATAATAAAAAGTTGTTTTTTGTATTGATGATTTTCAGTTTAATGACTGAGCCCCTTTTATTAAAACCATTCTTTTTTATATTTGTAATATCGGGAGTAATTTATTCACTTAATAAATTTAGATGGAAAACGTATTAATTACTGGTGGGGCTGGGTTTATTGGATCTAAACTTACTCTTTCTCTTATAGAAAAAGGACATAAGGTTACTGTATTGGATAACTTATCCCCTCAGATACATGGGGAGGATGTAAATTTATCCCCTCTTTATAACTCAATTAAAGACAAGGTTAACTTCATACATGGTGACGTTCGTAATCTTTCAGATTGGAAAAAAGCAATTGTAAATCAGCACATTGTTGTGCATTTAGCTGCTGAAACAGGAACAGGTCAGTCTATGTATGAAATTAGTAGATATGTGGAAGTAAATATTTCTGGAACTTCACATTTGTTAGATTACATGGCTAACGAGCAGCATCAAATAAAAAAAGTAGTAATTGCGTCTTCTCGTGCAATTTATGGAGAAGGAAAATACCAATGTGATGAACATGGTTCTGTTTTTCCACAAACAAGAAATGAAAAAGATATGGAAAGCGGTCAATTCGAGCCAACTTGTACTAGTTGTTCAAAGATTGTAAGTTTAGTTGCTACCGATGAAGAGTCCAAGATTAATCCTTGTTCTATTTATGGAATTACTAAGTATAATCAGGAGCAAATGGTTCTTGTTGCATGTAAAAGTTTAAGTATTGATGCTTGCGCTTTACGATTTCAAAATGTTTACGGTCCTGGCCAATCTTTATCCAACCCTTATACTGGTATTTTATCAATTTTCTCTACTAGAATACTCAACAATAATCCGATTAATATTTTTGAAGACGGACTAGAATCTAGAGATTTTGTCTATATCGATGATGTTGTTGATGCAACTATCCTAGCAATGTTTAACACTAATGCTAGCGACACTTCTTTTAATATTGGATCAGGAAAGTCTACTGACGTAAATACAGTAGCCCAATTGCTTAAAGGCGCCTATAATTCTGATATAGATATAAAGGTTTCAGGAGATTTTAGAGTGGGGGATATCAGGCATAATAAAGCGGATATTTATAAAGCGAAAAGGATGTTGAACTTTGAGCCTAAAATAATGTTCGAACAAGGCATTAATCTTTTTACAACTTGGGTAAAAAAACAAGAAATACAAAAAGATAATTTCGATCAATCCATACAAGATCTAAAGTTAAAAGGATTGATGAAATGAAAATAGGATTAGTCACTGTAACATTTAATAGCGAACAGGTCTTGGTTGATTTTTTAAAATCGGTTAAAGAGCAGAACTATAACGATTACTGTTTGTATGTCGTAGATAACGATTCTAAAGACAATACGATCGAAATCCTAAATGGAGAAAAAGATAGCAAAGTTATTTTTAATGACGAAAACTATGGGGTTGCTTATGCAAACAATCAAGGGATAAAATGGGCATTAAAAGATGGCTGCGATTTTGCCCTGATAATTAATAATGATACTGTCTTTGAGAAAGAATTGTTGAATAAGTTAGTTGACGCTCATCATAAATATAAGGCCAGTATTGTTGTTCCTAAAATGAAATATTTTGACTCTAATCTTATATGGTTTGCTGGAGGTTTTTTTGATCCTAAAAAAGCATATTTAAATTACCATATAGGTCAAGGAGAAGAGGACAAGAGGCAATTTAAAAATGATTTTGTAGACTACTCTCCTGTTTGCTGCTCTTTAATTCATAAGAGTGTCTTTGAAGATATCGGCTTTTTTGATGAAAAGTATTTTGTTTATTTCGATGATGCTGATTTCTTTTATAGAGTGAAAAAGAATAAAGTTCACAAAACTTTATTCATTGAGGACGTAGAGTTTTATCATAAAATTGGTAGTCTTTCAAAATCAAGAGAACAGATAGATAATAGTAAGTATAGTCCGTTTTTCATACAACAAATGACTAAAAACCATGTCTATTTTTTAAGAAAACAACAAAAGCTATTTTCATTTTTTTTACTTTTTTATGTGTTTGTTTATTTTATGCTAAGATTTCTGATAAGCACTAATTACCATAAAGACGTTAAGACTTTTAAGTTGATATTAGTCTCTTATTTAAATGGATTAAAAATTAAGGTATGAAAGTAAACACATTTATTGTAGGAGCTCCTAAGGCTGGAACTTCATCCCTGCATTTTTATTTAAATCAGCATCCAGAAATCTGTATGAGCTCTGTTAAAGAGCCAAATTTTTTCTCTGCGAAAGAAGTCGAAAATCTGTATTATAATTCTCAAATAATTACTTCCACTAATGATTATAACTCCTTGTTTGAGTCGAATGTTAAAATTAAAGGGGAGTCCAGCGTTTCATACCTTTACTATAGAGAAGTAGCTAAGCGAATCTATGAATATAATGCTGAAGCTAAGATTATTATCATGTTACGAAAGCCTGCTGAAAGGCTTTTTTCTCATTATTTGATGGATAAAAGGCTGGGGCTCTGTTCTGTTTCTTTACAAGAAATTTATGATAATAGAGTAGTGCATTCTTTATTTTTTCAGCAATTTTTTTCTCTAGGAAATTACAGCGAACAGATCAAAAAATATCAAGAATTTTTTGATAAATCTCAAGTTTTAATACTGTTTTATGATGATTTAAAATCTGATATTGAGTCTGAAGTTGATAAAGTTTTTTCTTTTTTAGGTGTTGAAAAGAAAGAGGTTGATTTACAAGTAAAAAATCAAATGCTTGTTACTAATAATCTTCTCCTGTCTGCTTTGTATAAATATAGGTTTTTCCGTAAATTTTTGAGATTCGTCTTTCCATCTAGCTTAGTTAAAGCAATTAAAAAAACATTCTTCAATTCTAAAAATAAGGATAAGTTATCCCTTAGCGAATTAAAAATGATTTCTAATTATTATGAAGATGAGATATCTAATTTAGAAGTGCTAATCAATAAAGATTTGAGTGCATGGAAAAAATAGCATTGATAGATCCTGTAGGAGCAAAAGCGGGCATGGATTATTATGACTTAGGATTAGCTTATGGCTTTCGTGAAAATGATGTGGAGGTGTTATTGTTTTCTAATTTTAAGGATTCGAAGTCATTAATTAAGACTTACACCGTTTTCGGAAAATTCTATTCTAATAAACTTTTTCAAGCAATTAATTTTGTTGTTGGCATGATTCGTTCTTGCTTACTGTGTAAAAAAAAGAATGTCAAGACTGTTATTCTTCATCTTTTTTCTACTCAGTTAATGTCTTTTTTGTCTTTTTTTATTTGTAAAGTTTTTGGCCTTAAAATTATTACTATCTCCCATGATGTTTCTTCTTTTGCAAGCGATGACAACGCCTTTTTTAAAAATCTGATTTATAAAAAATGGAGTTCAGAAATTGTGGTTCATAATCAGTTTTCTTATAACGCTCTTTGTGTTTCAGTTGCTGGCATTAAGGATAAGGTATTTGTTATCAAGCATGGCTCATTTTTAGAAATGCCTATTGATAAAATAAATAAGCCTGATGCCTTAAAGAGCTTAAATCTCGACCCTAACTTTAAATATATTTTATTTTTTGGACAGATTAAAAAAGTAAAAAAATTAGATGTTTTGCTAAAAGCAATGGTTGATGTTGATTCTTCTACTAGGCTTATTGTGGCTGGAAAAGTATGGAAAGATGATTTCTTAACTTACCAACAAATAATTGATGAGAATAAGCTTTCAAACAAGCTTATTCTTGATATTCAGTTTATTAGTGATCATAAAAGAGAATTGTATTTTAAATGTGCCGACTTAATGGTTTTACCATATCAAGAAATTTATCAAAGCGGTGTATTACTAATGTCAATGTCTTATGGCATTCCTACTTTAGTTTCTGATATTCCTCCATTTAAAGAAATAATATCAGATAAACTAAATGGATTTTTCTTCCTAAACAATAACGAAAAAGATTTATCTCAGAAGATAAATGCCATTATTTCTAATGAAGACCAGTTGAAGTTAGTTTCTATTAAGGGAATTGACACAATGAAAAGCCATCATAATTGGACTAAAATTGCTAAGTCCTATTTAGAATTTATCTAAAATAAGCAGTCGTCATATATTATTCTTATTTAGCTCATTTAACTTATTAAAAATTGATAAATTTGTACTCGATAAGAACAAGTTATTATTGCCTTGTCAAAACCACTAATTAAAAGGGTTATAAATGTCAATATCTGACGTCATTCAACTTTCCAAAGTACGCTTAACTTCAAGCGTAGTTTTTTCCGCTATTGCAGGATACTTTATTGCTGGAGGCTCTTATGATTCATTACATTTATTCTATTTAATTGTTGGTGGATTTTTGGTTGTTGCATCCTCCAACGGCTTTAATCAGTTAATAGAGATTGACCTAGATTCAATGATGAAAAGGACTGAAAATCGTCCGCTTCCCGCTAAGAGAATGAACCCTAAAGAAGCTCTTCTTATCTCATTATTGATGGGTTTAATAGGCGTTTCTTTATTGTTTTTAATAAATTTTCGATCGGGATTTTTAGGTGCTTTTTCTGTTTTCTTATATGTTTTGGCTTACACTCCGCTTAAAAGGATAAGCTCAATTTCTGTTTTTGTAGGTGCTTTCCCTGGGGCCTTTCCATTTATGTTGGGTTGGGTAGCAGTAACTAACTCTTATGACATTGAAGCTTTAATTTTATTTTCAATTCAGTTTATTTGGCAGTTTCCTCACTTCTGGGCAATTGCTTGGGTGTCAAGCGAAGATTATCAAAGAGCAGGCTTTAAAATGTTGCCTGGCCCTAAAGACAGAAGTACTGCTTTCAAGGCTTTAATCTATACCATTTTTCTAATACCTATTTCTATTTTACCTGTTTTTGGGATTGCTGGAAAGCTGCAGCTTTCTCTTGTTGCTGCTCTTTTGGCTGTAGTTGCTGGTTTGTGGTTTTTGACAAAAGCAGTTAAATTATTTAAAACACTAGATGACGCCGATGCTAGAAGGCTAATGATATCATCTTTTATATACTTACCAATCTTACAATTAATTTACGTTTTAGATAAGTTATTATGACAACATTTGAAGAGCAAAAGAAAAAATCAGCAAAACCTTTACTTTGGATTTCCATGGTTAGTATGTCCATGATTTTCGCAGGTCTTAGTAGTGGTTATATTGTAGCAAAATCAGATAATTGGCTTTTTTATGAAATTCCTATTTGGTTTTATATCAGCACCATTTTTATTGTAGCATCTAGCTTTACTATGCACAAGGCCAAAGGTCTTATTAAAAATGATCAACAGCTGGAATCTGTTAAATGGATTAAAATCACTATTGCCTTAGGATTGTCTTTCGCTATTTCTCAATTTTTAGTTTGGTCATCTTTAATTGATCAAGAATTTTATTTTACTGGCCCGGGCTTTAAGCCTAGTAGTGGATTTTTATATGTATTCACTTTACTTCATCTTCTCCACTTAATTGGTGGATTAGTTGTCCTTTTTGTGTGCTGGTATAAGGCGGTAAATCTAAAATACTCGAATGGAAATAGTTTAGGATTCGAATTGGCATCCATCTTTTGGCATTTTCTTGACATTTTATGGGTCTATTTATTCCTTTTTTTACTATTAATTCGTTAAAATTGCAAAACTTTTCAATCAATTAAATAAATGGAAGAAAATAATACGACAACAAAACCTTGGAAAGGAGGAGATAAACCATATCAGGCTAGTTACGGTAAGCTAATGATGTGGTTCTTCTTGATTTCTGATGCTCTAACCTTTTCAGGTTTCTTAGCAGCATACGGATTCATGCGATTTAAATACGCTAGTGTTTGGCCAGTGGCTGAAGATGTATTTACTCACTTCCCTTTTTTACACGGAGACCATCCTTTGCTTTTCGTTGCCCTAATGACCTTCATCTTAATTATGAGTTCGGTTACTATGGTGTTGGCAGTAAATGAAGGCCACAAAAACAATAAAAATGCAGTTATCCTTTGGATGGGTTTAACCATTATTGGAGGATTTACATTCCTTGGTTCTCAAGCTTGGGAATGGGGTCATTTTATTCATGGAGACAAGGGTGCTATTGAGCTGTCTAATCATGATATCATTCATATCGTTGATCAAGACGACAAACTATATTCCATTTATGATTTAGTAGGTGTAGATTCTCACGGAGACCACGCTCACGATATTACAATGGAGCAAGTAGAAAAAGCCTTTTTTGCTAAAGAAGACTTTGGTCTTAAAATGTCTGATAAGACTATTGTTAGTAAAGAGTCTGCAGCAGCTTACTTTAATAATTCGGAGCTTGTATTTGGAGCTAATTTGATTAAAAACGAATACGGACATCAGCTTTTCGCTAACTTCTTTTACTTTATTACTGGTTTTCACGGTTTTCACGTTTTTAGTGGTGTGATGATATTGGTTATCATTTTTATTAATGTTATCAAAGGTACTTATGAGAAAAGAGGTCATTACGAAATGGTCGAAAAAGTAGGTCTTTACTGGCACTTTGTCGATTTAGTTTGGGTATTCGTATTTACATTCTTTTACCTTGTTTAATTATTCAAAAAAATAAATTATGTCAGATCAAAAAGGAACATGGTGGATTTGGAGAGTTTTCTGGATTCTATTAATAGTAACAGCAGTAGAAGTTGTTTTAGGAATTATCAAGCCAGCGGTTTTAATCGAGAACTCTATTTTAGGAACATCGCTTCTTAACATGATTTTCATCATCTTGACAATCATCAAAGCAGCATATATTGTAATGGAATTCATGCATTTAGGTCACGAAGTTAAAGGCCTAAAAATCACGATTCTTTTACCAGGAATTATTCTTATTCCATATTTACTTTTCATCTTATTAAATGAAGGTAATTATGTAATGGGAATGCTATAGACAAATCGTATGAAAAAGTTTAATGGATATTTATTAGTTTTTATAATTCTGATACTCCCTTCTGCTATCTATCTTGGTTTTTATAATAGCAATCATAATTTTGTTCATTTACCTATTGTTGGTCCACAAACAGATTCTACTTTTCATCACATCCCTGATTTCTCTTTTGTAAACCAAAATGGAGACACCATTACTCAAGAAGATTATTTGGGTAGCGTATATGTAGCTAATTTCATTTTTACTACTTGTCCTACCATTTGTCCTGTAATGACCTATCAGATGAGAAGAATTCAGCAAAAAACAGCTGCTCTTCCTGGTTTCAACGGCAACTTTAAAATCTTATCTCATACTGTAAACCCACAATACGATACTCCTGAAGTTTTATTGGAGTATTCTAAAAATATGGAAGCAGACTTATCAAACTGGAATTTTGTTACTGGAGATAAGAGTTCTATATATTCTATGGCTCCTTATTATTTTGTTAACGCTATGGAAGATAGTCTTGCTGAAGGTGGCTTTTTACATTCTGAGTTTTTTGTTATAGTCGACAAGCAAGGTAGGGTTCGTGCTAGAGATGACGATAATGGAAATAATATTGGTGTTTATGATGGCACCAGTGATTATGAAGTTGGTCTTTTAATTAAAGATCTTAAAATTTTGATTGCAGAATACAACCTAGCTAAAAAAGATAAAAGTGAACAAAAGAGATAAATTTTTTATTCCACTAATTGTTGTTTTATCAATCGTTATTCCCCTTGCAGTAACGGCTCTTATGCTATTGCCTGATTCTATGCGTTTAGAGTTTGGTGGAGCTGATCTAAGATCTTTACCCTTCCTTCATGCGGTAATCAATGGAAGTACTGCTGTTTTGCTTTTCGTAGGCTTTGTGATGATTAAAAATAAAAAGATTGCTTGGCATAGAATCTCTATGATGAGTGCGTTTATTTTATCTGCTGTCTTTTTAGTTTCTTATGTAATATCTAAATTATCAAATTCACCAGTTCCTTTTGAAGGAGAAGGGTTTGTTAAATATTTGTACTTTTTTATCCTTATTACCCATATAGTTTTGTCTGTTCCTGTTTTACCTTTAGCTCTTCTTGCAATTTATAGAGGAGTAACTGGCGAGTTCGAGAAACACGTGAAGATTGTAAAATGGACTTTCCCTATCTGGATGTATGTTGCTATAACTGGAGTTTTGGTTTATATCTTTATGATGCCATATTATGCTTAACTTTGAGCTATGTTAAAAAAACTATCTTTTTTATTTCTTTTCTTTTTGTACTCTGTTCAAACTTTCTCTCAGTGTGCTATGTGCAAATCTGTTGTAGAGAGTAATATTGAAGGAGGAAGTAGTATTGGTGTTGGCCTTAACGATGGTATATTGTTTTTAATGGCTATGCCATATTTAGCGCTTTTAATTATTGCCTTTGCTTGGGTTAGATACAATAAGTCAAGTAAGAGGGTTATATCTTAAACCCACAACCATGAGGAAGTTCCTATTTCTAGTCTCTTTTATTTGTATTTCTTTTTTTAGTTTCGGACAAAAGATGTGGTCTTTACAAGACTGTCTTTCTTATGCTCAAGAAAATAATTTAGATATCAAGCGAGTTTTTTTGAATGTAGAATCTTCTAAGAAAAACTTGTTTCAGTCTAAGGCCGCTCTCTTACCAAACCTAAACGGATCCGTTTCAGAATCTCGTAGTTACGGAAGAAATTATGATCAAGTTAGTGACCAGATTGTTTTAGATAATGTGAAGTCAAACAACTTTGGCATTAGCTCAAGTGTCAATCTTTTCAACGGTTTTCAAAGTATAAATACCATTCGTAAAAATAATTACGATTATCTAGCATCAAAATACGATGCCCAAAAAGTTGCAAACGATATCGCAATTAATATTGTTACCGCATACCTCCAAGTTCTGTATAACAAAGAACAACTTTCGGTAAGCCAAGAGAAACTAGACCTTTCAACATTACAGTTAGTCAGAATAAGCAGTATGGTAGAAGTAGGCCAACTGCCTCAAGGAAGTTTGTTAGAGGCTGAGGCTCAATTTGCTCAAGAAGAATTAGCATTAGTAAACTCTTCTAATCAATTAGATATTTCATTTTTAAATATTAAGCAATTACTCGATTTGAGTAGCCAAGATGAGTTTGATATAGTAGACCCCCAGATAGAGCCAACGGTTTTAATTAACACTAGTGCAGACCAAATGTTTGAACAGGCAATGATTAATTTGCCAGACGTTAAAAAAGCTAATAATAATTTAAAAAGCGCTCAAAGAAGTTTAGCAATAAGTCAAGGTGCTAGAAGTCCGAGATTAAACTTAAGTACCAACTGGGGTACTGCTTATTCTGATGCAAGAATGAAGTTTGATGGATTTGATGATCAAGGGTTGCCTACTTATGTTGACTATCTTTTTCAAGATCAATTTGAGGATAATACCAGCCAGTCTTTAATACTGTCTTTAAGTTTGCCTTTGTTTAACGGATGGCAGACTAATAATTCTATTTCTCAAGCAAAAATTAATGTAGAACGTTTTAGCCTTAATTTACAGCAGACTAAAAATGCTTTGCAAAAAACTATAGAGCAAGCTCAAGCCGACGCTGTTGCAGCAAACAAGCAATATGTAGCAAGCTTAAAATCAGTTGAAGCACAAACCGAATCTTTTAGATATACAGAGTCTAAGTATGACGTTCAGCTTATCAATTCCTATGAATACTACGATGCCAAAAATAAATTGTTCTCTTCAGAAAACAGTTTGTTGCAAGCAAAATACGACTACATCTTTAAACTAAAGATGTTAGATTTTTATATGGGTAAAAAACTAAACTTTTAAAAATGGCAATAGCAATAACAATATTACTAATAGCAATTGGCTTATTTTACTTTAGTAATAGAAAGCAAAATAAGGTTCTCAAATATGTTTCTATTGCTTTAGGTTCATTAGGCTTCATACTAATTTTAGCCAATTCGTTAGGATGGATATCCTCGGAAGAAACGGTTTTGGTTTCTACTGATTTTTCTAAAAAGGCTAACATTATACAGACTGTGTCTGCAAGTGGAAAAATTCAGCCCGAAGTGGAAGTTAAAATTTCTCCCGATGTTTCTGGTGAGATAGTTTCTCTTTTGGTAAAAGAAGGTGACCAAGTAATGCAAGGCGATTTATTGATTATGATTAAGCCTGATACTTATAGGTCTATTTTAGAAAGAAGCAGGGCGGCATTAAACACTACTAAGTCTAATTTAGCTAAGTCTAAGGCACAATTAATTGAAAGCCAAGCAAATTATAATAGAAACGAAATATTGTTTAACAACGGAACGATTTCGTCTTCTGAGTTTGAGAAAATTCAGTCTTCTTATACTATCTCTCAATTAAATGTAGACGATTCTCAATACTCAGTTTCTAGCGCCCAAGCTTCAGTAAATGAAGCCCAAGAGAATTTAAATAAAACAAATATTTATGCTCCAATTAGCGGAACTATTTCCAAACTTTCTGTTGAGTTAGGTGAAAGAGTTGTTGGTACGGCTCAGATGGCAGGAACAGAATTGTTACGATTAGCAAATCTTAACTTCATGGAAGTAGCTGTAGAGGTTAACGAAAATGATATAAACTCCATCAATTTAAACGACACCACTATTATTGAAGTAGATGCTTTTGGAGAAAGGGAGTTTGTCGGCTTGGTTTCTGAGATTGCTAATTCGGCAAACGTAATGGGAGCAAGTGCTGATCAGGTTACCAATTTTGAAGTGAAGATTAGAATCATTGACTCGGTATACTTCAGACCTGGAATGACTGCAACGGTTGAAATTCAATCTCAAAAAGTATTAGATGTTATTTCTGTTCCTATACAGGCGGTAACTACTAGAAAAGATACTTCCGATAGTTCAAAAAAGATTGAATGTGTTTTTGTTTATCAAGACGGAATAGCAGTTCAAAGTATTGTAAAAACAGGAATTCAAGACGATCAAAATATTCATATACTTAGTGGCTTAGACGATAGCACTCAAATAGTAGTTGGTCCTTATAGCGCTGTTTCTAGAGGTTTAGAAGATGGAGATAGGCTTTTTACAGAAGATGTTAAAGGAAAAGGTAATGCAATTGGAATAGAGTGGAAGTAATACTTTGCATAGAAACAGCTACTAAAAGTTGCTCGGTTTCTTTGTCTCAAAACGGCAAGACCTTGCAGACCATTGAATTAGTATCCGATCAGTATTCCCATTCTGAAAAACTAACTCTTTTTATAGAGCAAATTCTTAAAGATCAACAAAAATCTTTTTCTGATTTAGATGCTGTTGCTGTAAGTAAAGGCCCTGGCTCTTATACTGGTTTACGCATTGGAGTATCTACTGCTAAAGGAATATGTTACGCTATTAACAAGCCATTAATTTCTATTTCTACATTGGAGGCAATGGCTTATGGCATGTCTTTACAGTATCCTGATGAAATATATTGCCCTATGCTAGACGCTAGGCGTATGGAAGTTTACTGTGCTTTTTATGGCAACAAAGAGTCCGAGATTGAAGCTAAGGTATTAGATGAAAATTCCTTTAATAAAGAACTGGATAAGCATTCTATTATATTTTTTGGAGATGGCTCTGATAAATTTAAACAAATAGTGAAGCATTCTAACGCTAAGTTTGTAGATGATATTTTTCCTTCTGCTAAAAACATGAGTGTTTTAGCTCAATTGGCTTTTGACCAAAAACAATTTGAAGATGTTGCATATTTCGAGCCTTTCTATCTAAAAGACTTTGTGGCAGGCCCCCACAAAAAATAATTTTTTATTGTGTAAGATTTTTCTAACTTTGATAATCTTTATTATAGTACCATGAAAACTACTAACTCCCAGCGAATATATTCTTTGCACGAATCCATAAAAAAAAATCGTTACAATTCTATGTATTCTTTTAGGCGATCTTATGAGTCTATAGAAATAATGAAAACCGATCTGCAAACTTTAAAAGATTTGGGTGGTCCAATTTCCTATTGTTATATTCAGAAAATGTATTATTACAAAAAGCCGTTTGACTTAAAATTAATCTAGTTTACTTTTTTGCAAGCAGCTCTCATAGCTTTTTCTAATTGTTTATGGTTTTGGCTGCCAAACAATACTTTTCGTTCGTTTTTTAATAAAATTTGTAATCCTTGTTCTCCGCTAACATTATAGGCTTTGCTTTCGAAACCGTAGCGTATTCCCCAACCTCCAAATTCTTTCATTGGCGAATACGTACGTGCTTTAAAGCTTTCCATATCCTCAAACAAGATGACTCTTTCTTTAAGATGAATAGGAAAAAACTGATAGTGTAATCCTTTGTTAGTCACTCTTGTTTTTAATTTCATATTCCAAAATCCTAATGGAAGTCCTATTCCCACAATAATAGCAAAAGCTATAAGTCCTTCATCGCTCATTGGTTTGTCGCCAATAATGTTTCCTAAAATTACTTGCTCATAAATTCCGTAAGCCGAAAAAGCGGGAAAGAATAAGATTATTATCCAAAGCCATTTTTGTCTAAAATATTGTTGTTCCGAAAAAGTTGTCATATTGTTAAACTTTAGTTTTCTACTTATTTATATAGTCAGATGCTTGAATGTGAGAGGGTGTAGGAAGCAAACAACTTTTGTTTTGGCAAACATAAATTATCGTTTTTCCATTTACAAATTTATCTTTCAATAAAGGCATATTGCTTTCTTTATCACTTCCGATATATAATTTATTAGGATGATAAAAGCCATTTAAATCTAATGTTTTTTGCTTAGTATCTTTCCCTACTATTGCTATTTGAAAGAAAGGTTTTGTAAACTTCATCATTAAATTTGCCCAGTTAGAATGTCCAGCTCCGTATTGGGCCATACCATTCTTTACATTGTTGAGCTGCACTTCAGACCTTTGTAAATAATCTTCGTTTTCTAAAAATTCCGAAAGCAAAAAAAGATTGTTGGCCATAGTAGAACTAGAAGAAGGAATGACATTATCAAAGACTTCCATTTTCCGAGCTACTAAAGGAGCGTCTAAATTAGACGTGAAAAAATACATGCCGCTTTCGGAGTCATAGAAATGGTCGTTGCAGTACTTAGTTAGTTGTTCGCTATATTCTAGCCATTTTGTGTCGTAAGTAGCCTGATAGAGGTGTATGAATGCTTCAATAGTAAAAGCATAGTCTTCTAAGAATCCGTTTATAGTCGACTTGTTTTGCTTGTAAGAATGAAACAAAGCTCCATTATCTTGCAGTTGCTTATCGATTATAAATTGAGCATTTTTAATTGCTACATCTAAATATTCTTGTTTAGAAAAAGCGAAATAGGCATCTACATATCCTTTGGTCATTAGAGCATTCCAAGAGGTTAAGGATTTGTCGTCAAGACCTGGTCTGATTCTTTTTTCTCTTTCTGCTAATAATGTTTTTTTCCAAGATTTTACTTTTAATTGTAATTCTTTAAGATCTATTTCCTCTTTCTTACAGAACTGAAGGTCGCTCAAGTCTTTGAGTAAAATATAATTGTTATGCTCCCAATATCCTTTACTATTTACATTGTAATATCTAGCGAATAAATCGAATTCATCTTTTAAAATAGATTTTAATTCATCTTTTTTCCAAACATAAAACTTGCCTTCTTCACCTTCGCTATCGGCATCAAGAGCTGAATAAAAAGCACCACTTTTGTCGCTTAATTCTCTACTTACAAACTCTAGAGTCTCTTCTACAATTTGTTGGTATTCTGGATTTTTGAAGGCAATAAATGCTTCGCTATATAAGCTTACTAATTGGGCGTTATCATAAAGCATTTTCTCGAAGTGAGGAACTTTCCAAAGTTTATCGGTTGAGTACCTCGAAAAACCACCACCAATCTGGTCATATATTCCTCCGTGAGCCATTTTGTCTAAGGTTAGTTTAGTGTAGTCTTCAATTATTTGATCTTTAAAAAGATGGGAGTATCGTATTAAAAATTGGTAGTTGTTTGGAATAGGAAATTTTGGAGCTCTGTTTGGGCCTCCTTCATTGTAGTCAAAAGTTTTTGACCAAGCGTCAACTACTTCCGTGATTTCTTTATCGCTAAACTGAGCCGGAACTTTATTATATTCTATTAATTCCGATTGCCTTATGCCGTTCGCAAGCTTATCGGCGTACTCTTCCATATCTACCCTATTACTTTGGTAATAGCTCGCTACCTGACTGATTTGTTGTACCCATTGATCTTTAGGAAAATATGTTCCTCCCCATACTGGTCTTCCATCTGGTAGAGCAACGCAGTTTAACGGCCATCCTCCTCTTTGAGACATTAGCTGAACGGCATTCATATAAATTTGATCTATATCTGGTCTTTCTTCTCTGTCAATTTTGATGTTTATAAACTTGCTATTCATTACCTGTGCAACATCTTCTTTTTCAAAGCTTTCGTGTTCCATTACATGGCACCAATGACAAGCAGAATAGCCTATACTTATTAGTATAAGTTTATCTTCTTTTTTAGCTAAGTCTAATGTTTCTTGATTCCAAGGATACCAGCTTACTGGGTTGTGAGCGTGTTGTAAAAGATATGGACTGGTTTCATTTATTAAGGCATTGGTATGTTTGTGCATAGTTTTTTCTTGTCCGTTGCAGGCTAATGTGATTCCGATAAGTAATAATAAATAGTAGGGTAGTAATTTCATTCCATAAAGGTATGTTAATTAGATACGGTAAGTGGACTAGAGGTAATGGTATTGCTTTGGTTACCTGCTCTGTCTATAACTCTAATTTCATAGCTAAATGTTTGTTGATTGCTTCCGTCTGTAATAGATGTGTTGTTTAATTCTATTTCGAAAGTTCCTTGAATCGCGATACTTGAGCCTTCAGGTGCTAACTGCTGCAGACGGTATTCGTACTCGATATTATTTCTTAAATCTTTTAAAAACAGATTTTTCACATCAGGAGTATTTTCTCCTAAATCTCCATCACCGTCTGTGTACGATACCGTAAAATAAATAGGGCCTTCTGATTCGCTTATCGTTGTCGGATTAAGACTCACAAACTCGATTTGTGGCAATTCGCTTATCTCTGGTTCATTGTCTTTTGTACAAGAACTCAACAGGATGATGGCGCAAAATAAACAGCTTACTGAACGATAAAGGACCATATAGATTTGTAATAAGATTCATCTTCTGTTTCAGGAAATTCTGTCAACTCATTTATGCTAGTGTCAGAAGTATAATAACGCATAAAATACTGTTGATTGCTTTCGAACAAATTGCTGTTAAAGTTAACGATAAACGGATAATCAAATTCTTCATTAACAAGGCAGCTAGCAGTTAACTCTATTGCGTTTGTAAAGTCATCCGCATCTGTTGATATCTTGATTTTGTTGTATAGAAGTTCTAAATTCGGAGTTAGGTCGTCTTCCACATTTATAACCATATTTAAGTCCGTGTTTTCTGGCATAATAAATGGCATATACCACAAGTCATCAATTCTATTTTCACTATAAGATGTGTCGTACTCAAGATTATAAACTCCAAAATCATTTATATTAGGTAAGGTGTTAGGAGCGCTCATAGAGTTGCCGAATATATCTGGTGCTCCGGACATTATCCAGCTTCCTATTTGATCAATTGCTGTTTGAGGCATCGCGATTCCAATGTTATCTTGTGGCATTCTGTCGTTTTGGTTGACAAAGCAACAGTCGGTTATCCTTTGCCAAAGAACAGAGTTTGTAGTGTCTCCTGGGATTACTCTAAATTCGTATTCTTCTTGAGCATTGTTTTTGATTATAGAATGATATACCAAGGTAGAATAAGTGCTTTGTGGTGTTCTAAAATCTGGCTCAAACGATCCGTCGTGGCATCCTAAAACATTGCATTTGGGTTGAAAGACTTCGTCGTGGGTTCTAGTTAAAGAATTAGGTTCCTCCTGATTTACTGGCTCAAAATTTACTTCATAAATAACTGCGTCATACGGATTGTAAGGCTCTGGCAATTCTTCCTTACAACCAATAATAGTGATAAGTCCGATTAATAAAATAGATAAATAATATCTCATTAGTTGAATGCTTCTGTTAGTACCCTTCCTTCTAGTAATCCCGCTGGTATATCATTGTCGAAGCCTAAAATATTAGCTACTGTTGGGACGATGTCGACACTTTCCCCTGCACTGTTGTTGATAATAGAGTTTGCAGCTACCGAAGTATCTGCCTGATGACTTAACATCATACAGAAAACCTCTCTACTCATTTGATCATCACTATGATCAGTTCCTTCTCTACCGTACTGATCTAAAATTCCATTTCCTTGAGCGTTTCTTCCGTGATCGGGTAGTGCTATTAAAATAGTGTTTTCCATTCCTGGGGTATTCTGTATCGTCTGCCATAAATGATGAAGCGAATAGTCCGCTCTTTTCATATTGTTTAAATACTCGGTAGTTTCGTTATGAGCAGTATCGACATTTTGCATATTGACTACTAATAACTCTGGTTGGTATTCTTTGATTATTTCTTCTGCAAAATACATAGTATACATGTCGCCATTATACACGTCTCCAAGTCCCCAAGGATCTTGTATTTGACCACTTTCTACGTTTTGAAAGTTGGATTTAATAAACTGATTTAATAATTCTTTTTCTTGCAAAGTATTTACAACTCCAGCGCTACTAGCAAATTCTTTGCTGAAATTATCGTCGCAAAATCCTCTTATAGCATTTATTTTATTGTTCAATTCTTGTGATCCTGTTAAAGGATCGTTTGCAGTATAAACAGAATTGTAACCAGAGGATAAAAAGTTAAGAGGTTGAATATGGTTTGCTCCGTATTGCGAGCCGTAACCAGGATAGCTGCTGTAATTTAATTGAGGATATGGGCCAAGAGAATTAGAAACCCACCAGGTGTTTAATGCGCTCATAGAAGGGGAGTTATGTTTTCTATATAACTCAAATAGAGTAGGGTTTCTCGGATTTGCATTTATGTTAACATTTCCGTTTGCATAAACTCCAGTAAGAACTGTAGCATGTCCGTTATAATGACCTGTTGGTCCGTTTTTTAATTTAAAGTCATTAAAAAGAGTTCCTTGTTGTTGTAGGCTTTGTCCTGAAGGAGTCCCAAGGACGTTTCCGATATCTACTCCT
>Ga0233426_10001244_pt1 | contig 23993 bp, 31 predicted proteins | sample SI_118_April2016_6_FD_179875 | JGI IMG/M metagenome (GOLD analysis project Ga0233426, IMG submission 179875) | Seawater microbial communities from Saanich Inlet, British Columbia, Canada - SI_118_April2016_10_MG | ecosystem: Environmental > Aquatic > Marine > Inlet | place: Canada: British...
ATTGATTTAATATTAACAGTCGGTGTTGATTATGATGGAACTAAAACAACTGCTAAATTTGATAATGGGTTACTCACTCTCCTTATTGATAAGAAAATTAACAAAAAGGCAAAGTCTTTAAAGATTTCTTATTAACCCATAATCATTCAAAGGAAGGGGAGAGTAAAATCTCCCTTTTTTTATATCTTAATATTTATACTTACACAATAAACTATATCAAATGAAAGATATTTACAAATCAAAAGTAGACGATACAATCGAAATGATGGAAACACGAATCAAGATTGTAAAGGAAATGGTTACAGGAGAAAGACCTGCTGATTCTAAACAAGCAGATATTTATCTACGAGAGGTACTTCAAGGATTAGAGAAGGTACGAGAGATTGTAATTAGGGGGTAACCTTATGAAATTTAGAACTTTTTTATTAGGATTAGCGGCATTGTTTGTAGCGTTTAACGCTGCATTCTTTTCGGTTAGTGGTTTATCTAAACTATTTGCTGGAGCAGCATTCTCTGTAATTATAATGGCGAGTTCATTAGAACTTGCTAAACTTATTACTGCTGGTTATCTATACAACTATTGGGATAAGATAAACAAATCATTTAGAATCTATCTAAGTGGAGCAGTACTTATCTTAATCCTTATAACATCATTAGGTATCTATGGATTCTTAACTTCTGCATTTCAAGATACATTTAATCAATTCAGTATAAAAGAAAAACAATTAGCATTCCTACAACAAAAAGAAAAGTTTTGGGGTGATGATGTAATAAGATATGATGAAGAACTTAAAAGAATTAGCGGTAACATTAGTACTCTTTCTAATGCGAAATCTCAATCAATCCAAGTACGAGACACCTCGGTGGTTGGGGGCGTTAGAACAACCATCTCTACTTCCGAACTTAGGATTTCTCAAAAACGTATCGAAGTTGAAGAACAAAATCGTAAGGGTGTTCAAGCGAAAAGAGAAGTAGCAGCAGATTCATTACAATCAATTCAATTAAAAATATTAGATGTTGAATCATCAGAGGGTGTATCATCTGAATTAGGACCTTTAGAATATCTTAGTGGATTATTAGATAGACCTATGGATGTTATTATCAATTGGTTTATACTAATCATTATATTTGTATTTGACCCGTTAGCAGTTGCACTTGTAATCGCATTTAACAATGCCTTGCAAGTTGATAGGGGTATCGTAGATAAACAAAAAGTAATTCGTAAGAGAGAACTATATGATGAAGACCCAGACGATTTAGATGAAGATGATACAGATGGTTGGGAAAATGATGAAGATATTCAAGATTTCTTAGAAAGAGAAGATTCATATGAAAGTGATGATAGTGATGAACTATTTACAGTTGCTGGAATGACAAATGATAAAGAACAATCCTTTAATGATTTTCAAAAGAAACAAGATGAGTTTGATAAAGCCGATTTAAATAAAGATGGTATTGTAACTAATGAAGAAGCAAGAGAACATTATGAGAAATCTTGGAGAGATGCTTACAAGGGAGATCCTTTCTATAAACACCCATGGTTTGATTGGGGTAAAAGAGAGAGATGGATTAATGATAGAGATGCAACTAACTACTGGTTAAACAATAAAGGTGGTAATCGTATCACCCTTGAGGGGTACAAATCTAAGTATCCAACCGATTTCAACAAAAAAACTTACTAAAAAATTAGGTTAATTCAAATATTTTTCGTATATTTACATTGTAAATAAACCGTAAAACTATATATTATGAATTTAGGTTATGCCTGTATCAATTCCACATTAGGTTCTCAGAAACCAAAAGTAACAACAAATCGAAGTATGATTAAACGAACCTTTATGGAAAGGGGCATTGATTATGCAAGTGAATTGGGGTTACTAAATGCCAAAGATTTATTCACAATACTTCAATGGAACAACGAACACAGCATAAAATGTTTTAGAACATCATCAGATATATTTCCGTGGGGTTCTGAATATGGATTGCAAAATGCTCCTGATTATAAGGAAATAAAATCTATACTACAATTGTGTGGTAAGTTCGCAGATGAACATGGTATTCGTATTACATCACATCCTGGTCCTTTTAATGTATTAGTTTCTCCTCGTGAGCACGTGGTAGAGAATACTATAAAAGATTTAGAGTTACATGGTGAGGTATTTGATATGATGGGATTATCTCGTACTCCTTATAATAAACTAAATATACATTGTAATGGTGTGTATGGTGATAAGATTTCTGCTATGGATAGATTCTGTAAGAACTTCGAAAGGTTATCAGAATCCGTACAGACACGTTTAACGATAGAGAATGATGATAAAGCATCTATGTACTCAGTAAAAGATTTGATGTACATACATGAACGTATCGGTATCCCTATTGTATTTGATTATCACCACCATACATTTCAAACAGGTGGTTTATCAGAACAAGAAGCATTAGAACTTGCAATCAGTACATGGCCTAAAGGTATTACACCAATGGTTCATTACTCGGAATCTAAAAGATTACACGAGGGTAATGATAAATTGAAAGAACAAGCTCATTCAGATTACATTAATGATTTACCAAACTTATATGGTAACAAAGTAGATGTAATGGTTGAGGCAAAAGCAAAAGAACTATCCATACTTCCATATATTAATTCAAATAAATGTGAGTATAGTGGATTATTAAGCACATCAAGTTATGAATAAAAAAGAAAAAAAAGTAAGACAGTATAGAAGCAATCAAGGAAGAAGTCCAAGACAACAAGAATCAAATGAAAAGATGATGTTTATAAGTTGTATGGGATTATTAGCTACAATGTTAGGTATGATTTTGTATGGTATATTTTCATAATGGGACAAATTAATAAACCAGACACAATTGTTGTTGTACATAAAGGCACTCGTAAAAACTCTAAAATTAAATTAGAAATATTTACTAATGGAACAAGAGTTGATGATATTATTAATCTAAGAAAACTCAAACCAATAATACCAAAGGAAAATGATATATTAGATATTGGTGTTGGTGAATCTTTTATAGAAAGATATAAGAAAAAATACAAACTTTGAAGTTACGTGAAAATCAAATAGAACCAGTAGCAATTGGTGTGGAGTTTATGAGAACTCCTAAAATGAAACCTTCGATTATCGTTGCCCCCACGGCATTCGGTAAATCGATTGTTATTGCTGCAATAGCCAAAGAACTTGGTGAAAAATTATTAGTTCTACAACCATCAAAAGAATTATTAGAACAAAACTATAATAAGTTTGTTGCACTTGGTGGAACGGCATCAATCTACTCAGCATCAGCTGGTAGTAAAGAGATGGGTAGAGTTACATATGCAACGATTGGTTCTATAATCAATATAGCTCAAGAGTTCAAACAAATGGGAGTTACCAAAATCATTATAGATGAGTGTGATAGATACCCAAGAAACAAATCAGGACAATTGAGAAAATTCGTTGATGGGATGAAAGCAACTCATGTTCTTGGTTTAACTGCCACTCCATTGAAGTTACAAACGAACATGGGAGATACTGGTCCTTATTCTAAATTGGTAATGTTAACCAATAGGAGTAAACATGGAATGTTCTTTAAGTTCATACTTCATGTTTCTCAAATTCAAGATATTGTTAAGTTAGGATATTGGTCTCCATTAGAATATCAATCATATGATTTCGATACTGGTGCCTTAGTTTATAATTCGAGTGGTGCAGAATACACAAGTGATTCGATTGCTCGTTCTTATGAGAATCAAAACATTGGTGATAAGATTGTAAAGAAGATTGCAGAAGTACAAGATAGAAAATCTATATTAGTTGCAGTACCAACGATAGAACAAGCTACTAATCTTGCAAAAAGAATACCACAAGCAGCAGTAGTTCATGGAGGAACTCCAAAAGAAGAAAGAAAACGAATCATAGAAGAATTTAGGAATCAACAGATACGAGTTATTGTACAAGTTAATGTACTAACAGTTGGGTTTGATTATCCTGAATTAGATTGTTTGATTACAGGTAGACCAACTGCATCTATATCTTGGTGGTATCAGTTTGTTGGAAGAGGAACTCGTATACATGATGATAAGAAAAACTGTTTAGTAGTTGATTTCGTGGGTTCTAAGGAACGTTTTGGAAAAGTGGAGGAATTATACTACAAACAAGATGGAAGTGAAAATTGGGAACTCTATGGGGAGGATACAAAACAATTAACAGGCATTCCAATGCATGAAATTGGTATTCACTTAGAGGGTGGTATTAATCTTTCTGAAAAGAAAAATGCTGATGGGGATATCGAAAAGGTATATATGACCTTTGGTAAGTATAGTGGTAAGCCAGTTGCATCTGTTCCACCGTATTATAGAAAGTGGTTGATTGATAATATTACGTGGGGTCCCTGGAATATTAAGATAAAAAATGAAATAGAACGTTTAGCTGGATTTTAATGTATAGAAAATTATTATATAATAATGATTGTATTTTAAATATATCCACCAATACTGTTATTTTTAATTTTGAAGAAGATTGGAAGTTATATTTGGAATGGGGAAATTCTAACATAGAAGAAATTAAAAAAGATATTCTTCTAAAAAAGAATACATTACTTTGGAATGGGGGATTGCCTCAAAAAGAAATCACAGAAACAGGATATATATCAACTCTATATAATAAGGTAGGTGATATACAAAAGAGAACCACGGTATCCGATGATACCACAACAACCGAAGTGTTTCATTCAAACTCATCAGTTCGTATTAAAATTGAATGGCTTTCTACGAATATTATAAAGGCATCAACGTATTATTTAAATGGAAATATACTAACTGATATGGTTAGTCCCCATGATGGTAACTACATAACCGAAACACATTATGATCCAGATGGTATTAAAACCAAATCTATAACAAAAGATATTAACCTTAACACAAAACTCGTAAAAGTTTTTAATGAACATGGAAATCTACTTACACTAACCAACTACAAGAATGGTATACTAGATGGAGTTCATCAATCTTTTGATAAAGATGGAAATTTAGTGAAAGAGTGTTCATATTATACCAATAATAAAATACAATTAATAAAATATAAATACATTTACCATAATTCCCCAAATGGTGTGGTTCTATCCGAATCATATAATAAACGTTCTGATGGCAATTATGATGTTGTTGATTACTTCCATGGTACGGAACTAATTCGTGCAAAGGGTATTCAAAAATTTAAATCGGTTGAATTAAAAAATGGTACTATGTTAGGAACTTGGACTTTCTATCACTCAAGTGGTACTAAAGAATCGGAGCACACATTTTTAAAAGGTAAAATTATGACATCAACAATTTACTATGAAGATAACACACTAAATCATAGTATCAGCCACGTTTAGAACAAATTAAACTTTATATATTTATTATCTGAATTCATATTAATTAAAAAAAACAATAAATGAATATTAGAACTTTTATAATTACAATAAGTGGTAATGAAAAATCTGTAAAATCAACTGAAAACGCACTCCAAAGTGCAAAGAATGTAGGATACGATACACCTATTGAAAAATTTGAAGCAATATTACCAAATGATTGGCACAACCATATTCATCATGATGGAAGAGATTATTTTCACATATATAGAAGACCTGATAATGTAGCTGCTTGTTTTGCATCTCACTATCTACTTTGGAAAAAGTGTGTAGAACTAAACGAACCAATATTGATTTTAGAACATGATGCAATATTTAAACAGAATATTCCAGAAATCGATTTTGATATGTGTATCACGTTTGGTAGACCAAGTTATATTAGACCATGGCAGATGGTGTATGATGAGCCAAAAGATGGAGTACAACCATTAGTTCAAGAGAACTTTTTAGGTCATCATGCATATGCAATTAAACCTGAAGCGGCTAAAATATTTTGTGAAGATGTAGAATCAAGAATGTTATGTGCAAATGATATATGGATAAGCAAAGATACATATCCGTGGTTACAAGAGTATAACCCACATCCAGTTTGGGCAGATACACAATTCTCCACTATTCAAGAGGATTGGAGAGAAGAAAATGATAATACTCTCATGGAGAATTATGAATTTTCATTTCCAAAGCATCCATGTTGGGTAGATGGTACAAAAGAAAACAAATATATAGAGAAACACTATTCACATTGTTTGAGATCACCACAATCACTTTCATATATAGATGTATAAATGAAATTATCAAAAGAATGGATTGAAATGATTCCAGGTTATTGGGAATATAAAAAAGATGCATGGTTAGGACAGCCTATTGAATCTAATAAATTTCTTTTGGTTAGTTGGAGAATGTCAGGATCGGAATTTTGTAAAGAATTAATAAGAGAGAATTATCCAGAAACAACACAATTAAATAATTGGGCAAAGAGTCATATTATATTAGATGATGTAATATCAGATAATTTAATCAATAATGCAAACACTAAAGTGTTTATGATAATAACAGACCCACGTGAAGTTACCATGAATTTGGCTCATTTTGATAATGGAATACATGGATATGAACATGATTATACAAGTGGTGTACGTGCAAATTTTGATTCTGTTAAATTTTTAAACGAAGTAGCAGATAAACAAATAGAACTGATTGATTACTATACTAAAAAATTTGGTAATAATTGTATTGTATTACGTTATGAAGATGCATTTCATTATCAAGATATCTTTCACAAAAAAGTATCCAACCTATTAGGAGTAGAACCATTGGGTATTGATGATGTTAGAAAATACAAACGGTCGATATATAAGAACGTTGGAGATTTTAATCACTTTTTTAAAGATGAAACTTTAGCTGAGCACTATAATACGTATAATTGGTTTTATAAAAAGTGGAACTATCCCATTGAAGGATTGCCTGTATTAAAAATAGATTGGAATATAAATCATACTGATGTGACTGGTAGACAAAAAACAGAAAAGTATATAGAGATGTTGAAAAGAAATGGAATAGTACATTCTAATAGAACAAAGAACCTAGATGAATTCTAAGAAAAACATCATAGTAGTTTCAGCAAGAAGAAGTGGAACACATTTACTTACTGATTTAATAGTTAACAATTTTGGATACGAAAGCATTAACTACAACTATATCGATTACCCCAAGTTTACAGATGAGATGCCTATTTTTGAATCATCAATGGATGAAGGTAATAAGATTACTTGGACTCACTCACATGATTATAAAGATTACCACAAATTTAATCATACTATTGAAGACCAGACTAAATTAGATAGATACTTTTCTGAATCTAAAATAATACTAGTTTATAGAGATATCAGAGATATAATAAATTCTATCTATAACAGACCACGATATAAAAACAAATATAAATCCTTTTCTGATTTCTATGATAACTTTGATTTCGATGGTTACGAACTTATAGACCAGAAGTATGATAATATTTCTGATTTACTAATTCAATATTATAAGAATTGGTTTTCTGTTTATATGGCAAAAGAACTTCTCGGATTAGATATTGAGATTGTATCATTTGAAGATGTCATGGTTGACTATGATACAACTTTAGAAAAAATTGGGTTGTTTTTAGAACAAACACCAAGTGGTATTGATGTTAGATTGCCAAATAAAGATAAGAATATCATATACACAACCAATGATTTCAGAAGTGGAAAAACAGGTGAGTGGGTTAATACTATGAATACTGAATTTGGTAAACAACTAGGTGAGAAGTATTATGTTGATTTGGGTGCAGGGTTAAATTGTTTTATAAATGATATACAGATACACAAATATCATACACCTAATAGAGATAAGTTTAAAAACATATCTAATTGGAAACCAATAGAAGGAGATTTAAATCTACCATTTAAATCATTAGATATTGATATCGAAAAAAGATATGAAGAAACACTAGAGAGATCAAGAGATTTCAGATACTATCACAAAGTTTTTTATTATGATAAATATGTACTGAAATTTCATTATCCATGTAAAGCAACATTAGATAAACAAACATTTGATTCCGTAATTCCTACTGCATCTAAACAACAACTTTTAACTATTCTTAAAACTGATGAATTTTTGTATAAGAATGGAATCATTCCTAAATTATATAATGCAGGAATTTATAATGGAATTTTGTTTGTTGTTCAAGAAAGATATCCAATAGAAAGTGTACTTTATGAAAAATATAAGTTTCATCCTAAGTGGGGAGATTGGAATTGGGTTGTTGATATGGGATTCTATACAACAATGTTAAAGTATTTTTATAAGGCATTAGATAATAATATTCTATTAACTGATTTATTTAATGTATCTAATTGTGCTATCGATGAAAATGGTGATTTAAAATATTTTGATTTAGATGGAATCGCATATTATGAAACCAAAGAAGATATGATAAACTCAGAAGATTATAAAAATTCAATGGGTATGGTGAATGAACTTAAAATTTACTATGAAAAATTTGGTAAATCCAAATAAAAGTTGTATATTAGTAACTAATAGTTTATAAAATAATGAAAGGGTATATAATACATTTACCAAAATCAAAAAAAAGTACTAAATCTGCTATTGATGTATTAGATTCGGTGCATGCAAACTCACTAATTAAATGTGAACTATGGGAGGGAGTTGATAGATATAACTCTTGGAAGATGGTAACCGATGGTGGGTTTGGATTTAATACTACATCATTTGGTGGAGGGGGTGGAGATGTAGCAGCAGAACTTGGTATATTTTTATCACATTATAGTTTATGGAAACGATGTATCCAACTAGCTACACCAATAGCTATTTTCGAAGATGATATAAAATTTACTAAATCAGTAAATTTAAATAATTTCCACACTATATTTACAGGTGATGTTCTTAACTTAGGTAGACCTAATTGGGGATTGAAATATAAAGATGAAACAGAATGTCCTGATGTATTGCCAACCGATTCTAAGAGTGGTATTATATTACGAGATAAATGTAATAATAAACACAACCCTTGGGTTGTTTATGATGAACTATCAGCAGATGAGCAATCAGAATTATGTGATTGTGATTCACAATGGTTGTTTGGTGCACATGCATATATCATAACACCGTGGGGAGCTACTAAACTCGTAGAACATGCAGAAGAAGAAATAAAACCAGCAGATGTTTTTATTAATCAATCAGTTGTGAATATACATGATTTTCATCCACTAGCAGTTAAACAGATAGGCAATGGAACATTAATACAACCATCACTAAATAATAATTGGGATTATTAATAAGAGAAAATTAAAATGATAAACTTTATAATAGCATTCGCTACTTACGATAGTACCAAACACATTAATCACGCAGAGTGGGTGGATACAAATGATGGTAAGATAATATTATCTACAATACAGGCAATTCGTAATATTAATACAATACATTCTGATATTGATAAAAAAATTATATTAGTTGATAATACAAATACATTTCCAGATATTGAATTACCAAATTTAGAAATTATTAAGGGGTGGCAATATCTACCCGAAGTTGAGGTAATGGAATTAGCTAAAATTAATAATTTAGTAATCGATAATATTAAAACACAATCTATGTGGGCTTCACTTGCATATAATGTTGGTATAGCTCATGCAAAAAAAGATTCTAGATGTAGTTATATAATACTCCAACACAATGATATAGTTTACCATTCCGGTATATCTTTATATGATATGGTAGAGGAAATGCAAGAACGAGATTACCATTATATCTCAGCAGATTTTAAGAAGATAACTCTATCTGCATATGCTACACATAAAAAACTATTTGATAAATATACTAATAATTTAAAGGATACCGATGGGATTAGTCCTTTAGATGGTGGGTATATAAAATCTAAATATTTAGGAATGGCCGATTGTTATTTCTTTTTAACACATAAAGAATTTTATAATGATTATAAGGTAGATTGGGAATATGGTGATTCAAATCATGGAGCAACCATAAAATGTTTAAAGAATAATTTAAACATTATGCACTTGCCTCCTTTTTATGATAATCCAAATTACTCTACAGATGGTACAAGAACATATGAATGGAGAATGAAACCATTTATTACTCACTTAAAAGGGGGATTTTCTGAACACAAAATGTCTAGTTCTCTTTATGAAAAAGAATTTGCAAAATATCTTAATACATTAGATTTAGAAACTAATAAAACTAAAATATAATTATGGATATAATTTTAGGAAATGCATTACGAAAGTTTATAGCTAATGGGAATTATTTAGAAAAATATAATTCTAATGTATATACACATACATGTGTGATAATAAAAGATGGTAAAGTAAACATACAAACTAATGCAGGTTTGGATAAAAATGCAATTCGTATTATTAGAAATTTTATCTATGTATCTAACTATGATAATATAATACTTTCGGTACGAACAGATAAAGAACCATTTTCGAGTAATTATCCAACTAGTAATATGATTAGAAAACTATTAAATAGTCGTAATAATAAAAATATTGTATTATTTAATCAAGAACCATGGCCTAACGAAGTTCCTAATTTCTCTGATTCTAATTTAGTTATTAGATTTGGGTTTGATGAAGGATGTAAATTTGATAAACTACAATTGGATTCTCCTTTGCCACTTTCTGAATTTGGAATAGACTCAAAAGACACCAACTATCAGAATGGAACTTATCATTATTTAGTAAATAATCAAGAACACTAAAACCGTAATATAAAAATAAACATAATTTAATTAGGATATTCCAATTATTTTTCGTATATTTGTATTCAAATAAATAGCTTATGAATAGTTTAGATTTAAGATACCAAGCGATATTACAAGATATCTTATTGGAAGGAAGCGAAAAAACTGATAGAACAGGTACAGGTACTATATCTGTATTCGGTAGACAAATCAGACATGATATGAGTGAAGGGTTTCCTTTACTAACCACAAAGAAGATGGCTATCAAAACTATGATGACTGAATTGAAATGGTTTCTTAAAGGAGATACTAACATTAAGTATTTGGTTGACAATGGATGTAACATTTGGAATGGTGATGCTTATAAGAATTATTGTAAAAGTGCTGGTGGTGTAAAAGAGCCGGATTATACAATTCACATAGATGACCCCAATAATAATTGCACTCGTTTGATGACCCAAAAAGAGTTTATACAAAAAATAAAATCAGATTGGAAGTTTGCAAGAATCTATGGAGAACTTGGACCAATCTATGGTAAACAATGGAGAGAATGGTCACCAGTTGCAGGTGAGATAAACAAAGGTGGTAAAGACCAAATCAAAGAATTAATTAAAAATATAAAAGAGAATCCTGATAGTAGAAGATTGATGGTATCAGCTTGGAACGTAAGTGAGTTACCTCTAGTAGTTCTTCCTCCTTGTCATTATGGATTCCAATGTTATGTAAACGATGGTAAGTTATCTCTAATGTGGAATCAACGTTCAGTAGATACTTTCTTAGGGTTACCATTTAATATCGCATCCTATGGTACTCTACTACTCTTATTATGTGAAGAAACAAATTTAAAACCAGGTGAACTGATTGGGAACTTGGGTGATACTCATTTATATAAAAATCATATTGAACACGCAGAAGAACAAAGATTACGAAGTTCTTTTACATTACCAACAATAAAATTATCTAACGTAGATATTTTAAGTGGAGAATGGGATTATGAAATAGAAGGATATGAATATCATCCAACAATAAAAGCACCATTAAGTAATTAAAATATGAAAGTAACAATACAACAGAGAAGTGTGTACCACAAATACGCAGAACTAGAAATTGAAATACCAGATTCTATAAAGGCAGATGATATATCAGATTATCTAATTGAGATAGAAGATACTTGGGTAGATACAATCGATGAGAAATTAAGTTTAGATTCGGAATATATCTTCGGTTCTGGTGTGGATGATTATGATGGTATGAATGATGATACTGCAGAATCAGAGTGGAGATATGAATGTGATGAATTAAAAATAGGAGGACATATATGAAAAAGTATAGATTAGAATTATATGGTTGGGAAGTTGAAGCAGTAGGTCATTCCTTAACAGATAAACAAGTAGAAGGTATTCAATCTTTAATGAAAGAAAAAGAATATGGTGAACTATGGGAAGCTAGATGGGATATAGAAGAAAACGAAGAACTTGGATTAAACGATTGGTGGAGTCCGGATTTGTTTCACGAAACATCACCACTAGATAACTCAGCACTTTATTGTTATCTATATGAGGATGATGTAGAGATAGCAAAATGGCAATTTCACGATATTCCTCACGCATGGGAAATCATAGGAGATGATAAGGCAGATGAATTAAGTTCAGTACATTGTGCTATGCCTGAATATATAGAAGGTGTTGATAATATATTATGTTCATTTGATGAGAGTAAAGGTTGTCTTCAAGAATATGAATTTGAATCAGACACAATACCAACCGCCAAAGATTTCTATTATACTAATGGTTGTATAGAAACCGATGATGGTGATTGGGATATAATAGATAAATTCTTTTTCAAAGGCACAGAGTTAGATGCAGAGTTTAATGGAGATACCACAGGTAAAGCTTCAACAGTAGAAATACATCGTAGAGGTAAACCAACAATTAGTTAATAACAAAAATAAAATGATTAGAACAGCAGAATGTGTATCACCGATGCACCCAGATAAAATGTGTGATAGAATATCAGATAGATTATTAGATTTACATTTACAACAAGACCCAAACTCACGAGTAGCAATTGAAACTTGTGGAGGAATTGGAATGGTGTTTATTACAGGAGAAGTTACTTCAAATGCAGTAGTAACACGAGAAGATATCGTAAGAGCAGTACATAATATAACTACCGATGATACGATTGAAGTTATTATTAACATCAACTCACAATCACCAGAGATTGCAAATGGAGTAGATACTGGTGGAGCAGGTGACCAAGGAATAATGATTGGTTATGCTTGTAGAGATAATGAAGAATTCTTACCACAAGAATATTATCTATCAAGAGAATTAAATAAATTTATATTTGATAAATATCCATATGATGGTAAAACTCAAGTTACGATGAATGGAAACTCACTTAGAGTTGTATGTTCATTTCAGAAATCACCAACTCCGATACTTGGACAATTAGTAATGGAATACTTTAAGAAGTATCCTCAGTATCACATTGAAGCATTACATATTAATCCAGCTGGGGAGTGGAACATTGGTGGGTTTACAGCTGATGCAGGATTAACTGGTAGAAAATTAGCAGTAGATAATTACGGACCGAGAGTTCCACTTGGAGGTGGGGCATTTAGTGGTAAAGATTGTACTAAGGTTGATAGAAGTGCAGCATATATGGCAAGAAGAGTTGCAGTAGATATCTTAGAACAAAGACCAGAGGTACAAGAAGTAATGGTTCAACTTGCATATGCAATTGGATACGACCAACCTCTTCAAGCAACTGCTATCGTTGATGGAGAACACGAATTTATCAAAGGATATGATTTATCACCTAAAGGAATAATTGAGTTCTTAGAACTTAGAAATCCAATATTTGGTAGAACTGCTGGGTTTGGACATATGGGTGCCGGATTTAATTGGAAATAAATTAGGAATAATCAAATATATTTCGTATATTTGTATAACAAAACATATAGTAGAAGAATGAACATAGAACAAATAGTAAAAGATAACCCAAATGATATGGAGTTGGGAAGAGTGATACGAGATTTATACATAAAGGAATATAATTATTTTAAGAAATATTCTGATGTAAAAATATACGAATCTCCAGATAAAGGAAATACAGTTTATGAAAGACCTTTTGGTGGGGATATAACAGAAAGAAAATTAGTAACAAAACAATTAACAATATTCGATGATGAAGCTTATAAAGAATCCAAGTAAATTAAAAACACAACTCTTACCAAGACCGATGTCTCAATCAGATGTTGATTCTATTACAGAAAAACTAACAACCGAACTAACTAAACATGGTGGATTGGGATTATCTGCAAATCAGATAGGATTAACCGATAGGGTTTGTTTAATCAACGTAAAAGACCCATTGATACTAGTTAACCCAAGAGTTATAGAGGCATCAAAAGAAACGGTTGTATACCTAGAACAATGTTTATCTTTAGATAAAACAATGGCAAAGCCAGTTAGAACAATAAGACATAAATCATTTACAGTAGAATGTGATAATTTAGGAACAGTTATATTTTCATCTGATAAAAAAGAAGGAGAAGATTGGAAAAATTCTGAAGAATTCTATGCAGATGAGGGGTTATTGGAATGTGTTTGTGCACAACATGAAATAGACCACCTTAATGGAATACTTATAACAGATTCATCAAGAAGATATAATACAACAGTTATACGAGGAAGAAAATACGGTAGAAATGAAAGAGTAATGGTAAAACTATCAGATGGTTCTACTGAATTTATGAAGTACAAAAAGGCTGAAACACTATTAAGTGCAGGAGCAGAAATCTTATAAACTTTTAGAAAAATGGCAAAACTTATATTTAGATATACAGAGGAAGACTTCGTTAATGAAATTAGAGAAGCAAAATCAGTAGAACTTGATGTTCCTGGTGATATGAATATTCACGAATTTAAAGTAGTGTGTATTAGATTAGCAGCCTCTATGGGTTATGGAGAAAAAAGTATTACCAAAGGATTCGGTGATTTGATTTACGGAGAAGAAGATAAACATAACTTAAAAGATTTATTAGATGAACTTGGAATCAAAAAAAATAGTAAGAGAACTAACAAATAAATTACTTACACAAACTTTACTTACACAAACTATCATAGATTTATTATTAGATAAGGGACTCTGTACTTCTAAAGAGTTTGATGAGCGTTTAAAAGATTCCATAGAAATTATGGAAGATAGTGTTATAGAGAATTCAGATTTTATGCAAGATATCAATAGTTTCTTAGAAGAAACTTCCGATGAAGAATTGGGAGAAGAGTTGGTTATGAAAGGAATGTTCTACGGTCCTATGGGCGAAGCTTAAAAAAACTTAAAGAAAGCTTGGATATGTGAATTAATTTTCGTATATTAGTAGTATAGTTTAATCAAGAGGAAAAACTGATGAGAAAACAACTAATATTTGCCACCATCGTAACACTTTGTTCGTTTGGGATGATAGATACGGCACAAACAGAAGTAATTAATAACAATAAACTTACAAAATACGATTTAGATAGAGAACTAGAAGCACAAGAAGAACTCTGTAGAATTGAAGAAGAAAAAATTAAACAACACCATAGTGAAGAGTTGGAACATTTCTTAAATGCTATTGGACATAGAGAATCAACAAATCGATATGATGTTGTGAACAAATGGGGATATATGGGAAGATACCAATTTGGTAAATCAACTCTAAAGGGATTAGGATTTGATGTAAGTAAAAAAGAATTTCTAAATAATCCACAACTACAAGAAGAAGCAATGATGGCTTTATTACTACACAACAAAGAAAAATTACAAAAGTACATTGATATATTCGATGGACAAACTGTTAATGGAATGTTAATAACAGAAAGTGGTATATTGGCAGCAGCACATCTCGGAGGACAGGGTTCTGTAAAGAGATACTTTAAACACGGTAAAGTTTTCAGAGATGGTAACGGAACAAAAATCACTTCTTATATGAATAAGTTTAGTGGTTATGAAATTAAATTAAAACCAAATTCATGATAGAATTAATAACTACCTATAACATTGTTATGGTAATTTCTGTAGTCATAAATATTGTACTACTAATAGGAGTTCGAAACCTACTAAAACAAAATGAACAATTCGAAGATAATCTAATTCAAGTTAGAGGACGTATTGCAAATACTTTAAAAAAAATGAGAGACCTTGATAATAGAGAGGTTTTTGAAAAAGATGATGAAGTAGGAGTTACCTTTTCAGAACTTAAAAAATTAATAGAAGACCTTAACAACGAAATATAAAAATATGCCAAAACCTAGAAGAAAAAAATCCAAGATATATTTTGGTACACCTGCACAAGAAGCAATAATTGAATATAACAACTCAAACGATTCAGTAGAACGGTCTAAAATATATGAAGAACGAATTAAATATCCATTCGAAAAACTTGCAGAAAATGTTCTTAATACTTTCAAGTTTTCATATTTCGATGTATCAAAAAAAGATATCCAAACGGAAGTAGTTTCTACTATGGTAGAAAAGATACATATGTTTAAGGCAGATAAAGGTAGGGCATTTTCTTACTTTACTATTATAGCAAAGAACCATTTGATTTTAAAGAATAATGGTAACTATAAAAGATGGAAACAAAATTCTTTATTATCAGCAATGCCAGAAACTTGGAATCCTGAAAATGATTTTCATGAAGAATCCGAAAACAATGAGTTTAAAGAATTTAAACAAATAATGTTAAAGTATTGGGATAAAAATTTAAATTTTATTTTTACTAAAAAGAGAGATTTACAAATAGCAGATGCTATACTAGAATTATTTCGTAGAAGTGAGTATATAGAAAACTTCAATAAAAAACACTTATACCTTCTTATTAGAGAAATGACTGATTGTAAAACACATTATATAACAAAGGTTGTAAATGTAATGAAGACTCATCAAAAGAAAATGTTAAATGATTATCATGAATATGGTGAATTCAGAGAACCTAGAAAACAAGACTTCTGGTCAAGTAAAGAAGAGGATACCGATATTGATTCGAATCCATATATAGATAATGAGTATTTGTAATATTTATATATAAATGAATATATGGTAAATGGTTATATTTTAGGAATAAGTTGTGGGTATCATGATTCTGCTGCATCTTTAATTAAAAACGGCAGAGTAATCGCAGCATGTGAGGAGGAAAGGTTTACAGGAATCAAACATGATTCTTCTTTTCCAATTAACACTATTAATTGGTTGATGGAGGAATTTAAAATTACACCCAATGATTTGGTGGCAATTTGTTTTTATGAAAATCCCAAATTAAAATTAGATAGAATAGAAACTTCCACAAAAAAAGGTGGATGGAATCACTTATTCAGTAGATTAAAAATAATATCTAGAAATAAAAAAGTATACAAAGATACAATATCAAAATTAGAAAGTTTAAGAGGAAATAAAACGGAACTAATATATTGTGACCATCATTTATCACATTTAGCATATTCATATTATACATCACCGTTTACCGAATCAGCTTTATTATCAGTTGATGGTGTGGGTGAATGGGAAACTACGGCACTTGCAATTGCATCGAATGATATTAAAAAAATAGGTTCTGTTAAATTCCCACATTCGTTGGGAATGTTATATTCTACATTTACTGCATTTTTGGGATTCAAACCAAACGAAGGTGAATACAAGGTAATGGGATTAGCTCCATATGGAGATTCAAAAAAATATTTAAACAAATTCAAACAACTATATACTACTACTAAAGATGGAGGATTTGAATTTAATATGGATTACTTTACTTATGAGTATTCAACTACTAGTATGTTTAATGAAAACTTATCAAAATTATTTGAACTACCAAATAGGTTACCGGAAGATATATTAGAACAAGAACATAAAGATATTGCAGCATCTTTACAACACACATATGAGTTCTTATTTTTTAGATTATTGGATACATTATATAAACAAACAAAATCAGAGAACTTATGTTTGAGTGGAGGTTGTGCTTATAATGGTACAGCAAATGGTAAAATTTTAAAAAGAACAAATTTCAAAAACCTATACATTCCACCTGCTCCATCAGATGCTGGTTCAGCAATTGGATGTGCATTACACTATGCATATAGTACTTCGGGTGACCGAGTTGATAATTCCAATCCATACTTAGGACCAACCTTTACTACCGATGATGTGATTAATGCTCTTAAAGTATATGAGAAGGATGTTTGGAGTGAACGAAAATTATATGAACAGATATCTGAAATAGTTGCAGATGAAATTGTAGATGGAAATGTAATTGGTTGGGTAGAAGGTAGGATGGAGTTTGGTGCAAGAGCATTAGGTAATCGTTCTATACTTGCAAATCCAAGAGACCCTCAGATGAAATCTCGTTTAAATCGGGTTATAAAAAAGAGAGAAGGTTTTAGACCATTCGCTCCAATGGTTTCGGAGGAATCATCTTCAATATATTTTGATTATCAGGATACTGTACCATTTATGAATCAAGTTGTAAAAGTACGAGATGAACATAAACATAACTTACCAGCGATAACTCATATAGATGATTCGGCACGAATACAAACAGTTAACAAAAGACAACATAGAAGAATGTATAACTTACTTGAAAGATTGCGAGTAATAAATGAGTACCCACTTGTTATTAATACTTCTTTTAATTTAAAAGATCAAACAATGGTATTAACACCACTTGATGCAATTAAAACATTTTTAAATTGTGAAATGGATACTCTAATACTTAATAATTATATTGTAAAAAAGAAAATAATTTAAATTTTAAATTAATTAAATTATACTTATTGTAAGAAGAGGATGACAATAATAGGTTATATCTTCGACATTATAGATATATAATATAATTAATTTAAAAAATATGTTAGTCTAGCATCTAACACCTAAATGTATTGTGCCTGACTTGATGTAGTATATGAAATACTTCAAATTATACATCCTGTGTTTTATCTTGGCGATGCCTATCGTCCATGCACAAACTACTACAGTAAATTTAAGGTCACTTAAAACTCACTATGGTGGAAGCCAATCAGGTCAGAACTATTCACAAAATGCTAACAACCATACAGAATTTGATGCAATGGTTAATCTTGCTGATGCCGGTACTACACTTTATTTAGATACAACTGTAGATATAACAAGTTACGAAGGACCAAGAGGTGGTAATCATACTCCTTATCAACTATGGAATCCACCAAGATGGAGCTACAATCCTAGCAACGGTGGCCAAAGATATGCAATTATCTATTCTGGTTGGTTTAAACCTAATAAAACAGGTACATACGGGTTCAGAACATTCACCGATGACTCACATGAGTTTATGATTAAAGGTATTGGTAAAACTAATGATATAGTTACTAAATGGTATGGGTGGAATACATGGGCTTATGGTACAGCAACACTAGACAAAAATACATGGTATGAGTTTGAATATAGAATTCAAAATTTTGGTGGTATAGGTGCTGCAAATTTTCAATATAAAATACCAAGTAGTAATACATACAACCAACTTAGTCCTAATCATCCATTTGCAGAATGGACTAATACCAATCCTAATACTGAACCTATAACTCATACTGGATATGTTTACGGAGCAGAAGAAGAAGCTTTAGCTGGAGTTACGGTACAGCTAAAAACTCAAAATAAAAATCAAGTTGGTTTCTCATATACAACACAAGCTACTACAACCACAGACTCAAATGGTTATTACTCCTTTAACACTACTTTAGATTATAATAGCTATGACTACACTATTGATGTAGTACAGCCTGCATTATCAATACCTACCCTAAATGATATCAGTTACTTTACTACTAAATTAATCAGCGGAGTTTACAACTCTAAAGATTATTGGAGAATGGATGTTAATAATGACGGGAAATTTAGTGTAGCAGATTTGTACTTTATGTTAGCTTATATGAATGGTGTAGTTACACAGTACACTAGTAATACTCCTTCAACAAAAGTTTTTCATTATCAACAAACTCCATCTGATTGGGATCCTTTAGATACTGATACTGATGACAAATCTGAAAGTTTTGGATATGGAAGTTATAGTCTATTTGATAGAAGTAATGGTGATTCTACTATATTCTACTTAATAAGAACCGGACACAGGAACTAGATATATTTATAATAAATTAATGTTAAAATAAGATTACAATGAAAAAAACAATTACCCTTATGACCGCACTACTAATCACAGTGCTTACATATGGTCAAACTACATCACCTGATGCAACTAAGCCGTATATAATTCTTGATTCTACTTACAATTTAGAGTCAGTTAATTCCTCAAATAATACTGTAGTTGATATTTACTACGATAATACATCAGGTAACGCAGTAAAAGGTATTCAATTCTCTTTCAGCTATGATAAAGATGTATTTGATACACCAACTATAACTTATAACAATACCTCAGGACCTGTAGGTTATATGTCTACAGATGTAGATACAACAAACGGTATTGTAAAAGTTGTGTGGGCTTATGATGGTGCTTCTACTACCTTTAATCTTACTACGGGTAATATGTTTGATGTTGCCTTACCATTTAAATCTAGCTATACTAATGGTACAGTTGATGGGATTGACTTTACAAACAATTTAACTGCTTATTATGCACAAACTGATGGTACGGATGCTATCTTAGGTACTTCCGATAATGGAGGTAACTTTATAGAACCAGCATTTGATTATATAGCAACTATCTTAAATAGTGGTACAAACCCAGCTGAATCAATTCCTGTAATCTTACAAAAATCATCGGATGGTAATACTTGGGTAGATGTTACTACAATAACAACAGCAGCTGATGGAACATCAACATTCTCAGAAAATATAGATCAAGATTACTGGCAAGTTAGATTAAAAATTGCAAGTGGTTTAGATGCAAGTACAGCATTATCTGCAGCAGATGCAAATATGATTGCCCAAATCGCAGCAGGAGTACAAACAACATCTGGTATCCAATTTTATACCGGTAACCCAAATCAAGCAAATGGGATTACAGTATCAGATTCTTATCTAGTATTTGCTAGATTAGCTCAAGGTTTAAGTGCCTATACAAATAATCCAGATGTATTATTCTTTACTGAAGCTCAATACAATACTATTAATGGGGCATCATCAGACCAATCAAGTTCGATTCCAGGTGTATCAGAGTTTTTATCACCAACAATAAATGGAACTACTACTGGTAACTTCTATCTATTAGTGTTAGGTGATGTTAATGGTACAGGTTTGAATTAAAATGAGATTATGTCTACTAACATTAATATTAATATTCACAACAAGTGCACAGTCTCAGGTAGTATTTAACGTACCTGAGATTGATGTGTCTGCTAGTGAGTTTATTAACTTACCCGTAGAAATAGAAACTCAGGGTGAAAATGTTGGTAGTTTAGAATTCGAACTGAACTATGATTCAGATTATTTAGAGTTCGTATCGATTAGTGTGACACCCAAAGCCCAAGAGTGGTTAACATATACTATGGATTGGGAAGGTGAAACTGTTAGATGGGGTGGTTACGATGCATCATTTGGTAATTTTACTATAACTAATACAACCGAATTATTTACAGTAAGATTTAGAGTTACTAATCAAAATTGGGATACTATTCCAATTACAATTGGTAGAAAAACGGCTGGAACTGAATTAGGATGGGATATTGAAGTTTTAAATACAGATGGGTACGTTAATAAAAGAATGTCTGCATTTCCTACGGAATTGCCAGATGGGATTTATGGTGTGGTTTACCCAGTTCCAACAAAAGGTGAATTAACATTTGAGTTAACTGTACCTGATAATGGTTATTATGATATTAGAGTAATGAATTTTAATGGTGTACAATATAAAAGATTTACAAGAAAACTTTATAGTGGTTACGCTTCATTTCAAACGGATTTATCAACGTTATCAGCTGGGGTTTATTTACTACAAGTAAGTAATGGTAGATTTGTAAAAACATTTAGGATAATAAAGACATGAGTGAGAACAAAGGATTTTTTTCGGAAATTAAAAACCAAGTAGTAACAGGTGTAGGGTTGGTCATAACGGCAGCGTTTGGGTTACTAATTGCTAATATGCAATCAATATTTGAACCAAAAGAAGAGGTTGTACAACCTGTAATGGAACAAAGAATCAATCCACCAGCGGAATCTAAAGATACTATTGTAATATCTAAAACAATAGTAATACCACCTACTAAAACAAAAGAAGAAGAAATATCATGGTAAGGTTATATACACTAATCTTTTTGTTAACTACGTTTACAATGTATGGTCAGATAGGTAAAACGGAGACTGAGGACTATAAAGCTAGTTTTGAACAAAAAGCAGACATTGATGAGGTATCTGATTATATGTTAGATTACCAATTACCTATTCAAGTTTTGAATATTGGGTTTACACCAGAATTATACGAATTCTATCCTGAACTAAGAGAGAATAGAGTAGGGTTAGGTGTGAGCAATATTACTTTATCGTATCTAGAATGGACTGATAGGTTTTTGTTTACAGAAGATAAAGAAGATATTAAACAAAGAATGGTTAAACAACATAAAGCAGCTGCAAAGGGTATATCGGCAAATGATATTAAAGTTGTGGGTAATGTTGTATTAGCTGAGTATTTTGTATATGTAGAAATATACGATTATTCAGTATCAGAAGAAGAAGAAGTTACAATTGATGGAGTAAAGACTGTACTTAAAACTATTATTGGTATGCAAGTAAGATTTGTTAATGCTGAAACTGGTACTATTTTTACGGGAAGTGGAAGTGGTGAAGCCGTTACAATTAAAAGAACTCAAATTGGTGATGACAACGAAGTTAAGTTCAATCAATCAACAATTGGAATTGCAACTAAGAAAGCCCTAGAATCTGGAACTGCTCGTATCGTAAAAAGGATGATAAAACGTGGAATATTTAAAGAGTAAAATAATTACATTACTGTTATTCTTAACACCATTGATTAGTTTTGGTCAATGGTCTTATACGTTTACAGATCCATGTACTTTAAATCAACAAACAATTCAAATGGGTTCAAGTGATGAGATTGCCCTAAACTATTTTGGTAATGTTCAGACATTTACACAACCAGATTTTACAGATGGTACTTTTGATGCATGGATGGATTTAGTTACTCAGGCTAATTCTGCAAATCCATGTCAAGGTGTAACTCAAGCTATTACAAATAATACAAATGCTATAATAGTTCAAAATACTATTACAGTAATTACAAATATAATGAATGTGTTAGGAGGAGATATGTTACCACAAGCACTTTCATCATCAGGCGTTCCAGTAGCAGAGGCTATTGATAATGCAAATAAAAAGAAGAAAAAGAAAAAGAAGAAATCAGGAGAACAAAGTTCTAGCTCTAATAAAGAATCCGAAGATTCTAATAGTTCCGATAATAAAAATAATGAGAATAGTAATTCAGAGTCTAGTTCGGAACAATCTAATGGCTCTGGTTCTAATCAAACTAGTAATGAACAAAGTAATACAGGTGGAGGTGGTACATCAACAGAAGGTACTACAACAAAAACAGAGGATGAATCAAAAGAAGGTGGATTGGGTATGTCTTTAGCTAATTCTATTTCAAATGCGGTTGATGGTGGAGAATCAGATAATAAAAACAGAGGTTCATTAATCGCATCAGGTGATATTGTGGTTATTGATAATCAAGATAACTCAAATGGTCGTCAAGTAAAGGTAGTAGGTTCTATTACTAGTGCGAACACAAAAAAGAGTAGGGTTCAAGGAGCACTATTTACATACACAACCGTGACGAACGATTTTAGTTTAACTTTCTACAAATCATGGATTAACCCAAATAGAACATTTAATCTAGTAGGTGCAAATACTACAATGACTAATTTTAACCAAAATCATTTAAACACAACAACTGTATTAGAATCGTTTAAATTCGGTAAAAAGAAATTTACAGGAATGATGGGTGTTAATTTCACAATAGGTAAATTGGGTAAAAGAGAACTACAAAATATATCCGCAGTTAGTGGTGTACATAGAAATTTCAGAGTAACACCAAAGATTACAACATCTGCATTGATATTAGGAGTCTATTCTCCATTCACACAATACTATGAAGGTCAATGGTGGGATCCAGGTGTTCTTATAGTTCCATTTAGTTCTTGGGATATACAAATTACAAAAACATTCAAATACAATATCAGTTTTACTGGAGTTTGGCAATCAGGTGGAAATGCCCTCAACTATCAAATACTAACTGGTGGTAAAATTAGATTCTAATATGAAAAAGCTATTAATA
>Ga0233426_10001246_pt1 | contig 23976 bp, 13 predicted proteins | sample SI_118_April2016_6_FD_179875 | JGI IMG/M metagenome (GOLD analysis project Ga0233426, IMG submission 179875) | Seawater microbial communities from Saanich Inlet, British Columbia, Canada - SI_118_April2016_10_MG | ecosystem: Environmental > Aquatic > Marine > Inlet | place: Canada: British...
CTGAAAGCTGTGTATTATTCCTGAATCAGAGCCAACAATCAATTCGGGTTGTTGATCATTATTTAGATCTGCAATTATCGGTATTGCACCGAGACCAACGTCCAGGTTTAAATACTTACGTCTCTCCAGTTCGAAACGGGAACTTTTACTGATTCCTGTACGCTCATATTTGTAGAGCTGCCCCAAAAAATTTCCAACAAGAAGATCATTTACACCATCTGCATTTAAATCAAGAACAGCAGGGACAGAGTTTATTCCACCGGTGACACCGATAAATGGTGTGGGATTAAAGACGAAATCTGCGATCTCAAAATTCCCTTTATTTTCCCAGTACTGAATACTACCTTGTTGATTCCCTACAAGGAGATCTAAATCCGTATCTCCATCTAAATCCGTAAAAACCGGTGCGGAATTCTTTCCTCCCCGATAATCAAGGAAGTTATTGCTTTCCAAAATCCATTCAGCATCTACAGAGTTATGTTCACGCCTGTAATATCTCAGTTCTCCGGACTTGTTTCCAATAATTAAATCAAGAATGTTGTCTCCATCTATATCCATAAATGCCGGAAAAGCGCGGCGGCCAAGTTCCAGGTTACCGTACTTCGCACTGACAAATTCAAAATTCGGATCTATTGGTTCATTTTCTTCCGGATCCTTTTCTGAAACAGGAGCCTCAAAGGCAATTTTTGTCTCAAGCTGTTGCTCTTTCTCATCTTCAACCTCCAGTGTGTTTTCGGAGAGAACTAATGTGCTTACTTTTTTAGTATCATCTTTTGTTATCATTCCGCCATTTTTCCAAAACAGCAGATTTCCTTCCTCATCTCCTAGCATTAAATCTGATTTGTTGTCTCCGTCAAAATCCGCAAAATGTGGTGTGCTATAGCTGATGCTCTTGATATTTTGCCAGTGTTCAGCCTCCAGCTTCCATCCACGCAATGCAGGAGATCTATCAGGCGGTATATGGCTTCGCAGACTTAAAAAGCCTTCACGCCCACCAACGACGAGATCAGGATATTTATCAGAGTTCCAGTCCCAAAAAGTTGGTGCCGCGTTGGCTTTCAACTGTATTCCTGAAATACGCGTATTAAGCAGCACAAAATGCGGTGCTGTTTTACTTCCCTGATTTTCATAGTAAATAATCAAACCTTTGCTATTTCCAACAAGCAGATCCAGATCAGCATCTCCATCCATGTCCTGCAGTAAAGGAGTACTGAAACCCCCAACGTCAATTTGCGAAATATTAACGTCATGTACGATCCAATTCGGTTTTTTTGCAGAACCGCGGTTGAGTAGCAATTCTAATTTGCCACTTTGATTTCCGCTGATGATGTCTAAATCACCATCTGCATCAATATCTGCTAATACAGGTGAACTGTATTGTCTTTTGTTTTTATTAAGAGCAGGAAAATGGATGGGATACCAGTCAGTTCCGCTCTCAGCCCTATTTTCAAACGCAAATATTTCTCCAGAACGACTGCCCAATAGGATATCGAGGCGGCCGTCTTTGTTCCAGTCACCACTTGTGATGCTGGAATGGCGCTCACTGCCGCTTAAACTCTCTATCTTAAAAAAGTTTCTACTGGCTAACCAGAGTTGATTCCTCGTAATAACTCCCTGTAATTTAAGTTTTTCAATTTCCTTATTTATTGCAGGAGTTTCAGCTTCTTTTCCTCCTTCTGCAGTAGGAGGATCTGTTTGCGCAACGTTCTCTTCAGGTTCACCCTCATTTGCGGTTTTCCCCTCAGCGTTTGCTTCACCAGCAGTATCTACTTCGCTTGCTATCTGAGCACTCCCGATATCTGTTGCAAGAGATACTTCATCCAAATTTGTGTCAACACTGAGGTCTGGTCGTAAAATATAGGGTTGCAGTTCTTCCATGCCTAATATTTTTACTTCTTGAGGTACACCGAATGCTGCAGCAAGAGTGGTCAGACACTCAGGAAATCCTCTTAATTGCTTACAGGCTTGTGAAAGGATTACTTCAAAAGAAGATAACTTATCGAGTTTTTCCAATTGAACGGCTGAAATTTTACTCAATTGATCCATCAGGACTTCGTTGTTTTCGTAATAGATAACCATGGAGGAGGCTGTACCTAAAAATAATTCCGGAAAATTATCCTGGTTCAGGTCTTTAAATGTGGGAGCAACGTTACCCCCGGTATCAATAAACTGGAAGTGCTTTGATTTTATTATCCATTGTGGCGCAAAGCGGTCTCCTCCATTAAGATAATAATTTATTTTACCATTAGATTTTCCTACAACAAGATCCAAATCATTATCCTGATCCCAATCTACCAACTCTGGAACAGCATCAATCTGCGGAGCAATGTCAGTAAGCAGTTCTGGTTGATATTTGCAGCGTATATCCGGTGGATCATCAACATTAAAATCCATACAAAAAACTGCTTCATCTGTCATTCCGGAATTAAAAAATAGATGAACTTTTCCGGATCTTGTTCCTACTAATAAATCTAAAGCACGGTCACCGTTTACATCAGCAAAACGAGGTACACTGTTTCCTCCAAATCTTAAACCCTTGTAAATTGGAGTTTTACGGAAAAAAATAGGACTAAGCTGGTTTCCTCTATTTTCATAGTAAAAGATATGTCCATCTTTGGAACCAACAAATAGATCAAAGTCACCATCATTATCGATGTCAGCAAACTCAGGTGCAGAGTTACTGCCTACATCCAGGACTGTTTTTAGCAGGCTGGGGTTGTTTTGTTCGTCTAGACCTTCATGGATCACTACAAAATCTTCAGTCTCCAATTTAAAGAGCGGTACTGAAAAACTGCCTTCATTAACAAAAAAAGCAATGCGCCCATCAGCTTTTCCGACAAACAGGTCATCGTCACCATCATTGTCTATATCGACAAAACGTAACTGACTACGTGCAAAATTGCGTGTGTAAAGCAGTTTTATTTTTCCTTTGATTCTTCCATAATACTGGGGGATCCAGTTATATGATGGAGTTAAAACATCTTCTGCAGCAATGATTTGAACAGCTGTTCCCGACAGAGAGAACAGGATCATGAAAAGCAGTGGAAAGAGCAGAATATTGAAAGATTTTGTGGCCTTGAACATGAATAACGAGGATTTGGTGAAAATGGTAGGAATTGAGTGAAGTTTCTGTAAAACGCTTTAGTCTTTAGTGATTTCTTTCAGTAATCCTGAACCTTTGAGTAACTTGCAAAGTTGATTTTAGGAACCGGATCCTGTATAAGTTTAATGTGTTTCATCACACGAAATTTATAGACTCTTGCCAAACATGTCAACTTAAATTTAAGTGAAGCTAAGTTGATGATAATAGTTTAAGATCCAGTTTTAAAAACAAAAAATATGTCTCTTATTTTGCTTTCAGTTTGTTTTGCCGTTGTCATCTGGTCTGCTACTATGCACTTCAGCTTTCTTGAAATTAATGCTGAATATATCATCTCCAGCAGGCTCAGGACTAAGTCACTCTGGTGATGACTTATTTGCTTTTACACTAAAGTCTTGTCTGTTGATGCACAAGCTCGGTATGTTTATTACTCATAAAATATATTCAAAATATTAAAGGCAGAGTGTTTATCTACCTGCTGTTTAATTATCAATATTATTAAAAGGAATTAAAATGGAATTGAAAATTGAAGTTAACAATATTCCTCTTAAAAATCAAAAACTCGAAGCACTAGTTGTTTTTGTTGCAGAAGACACAGATGTGAATGGAAGCGGACTTAAGGATCTTCCGGATGAGTTAAATAAACAACTCAGTACTTCTCTTAAACTGAGAATATTTAACGGAAAGAAAGGCAGTAGCCAGCACTTTATATCAGGCTACACAAAAATACCGCAGATGTTAGCAATTGGTGTAGGGAAAAAAAATGAACTGGACGCAGAAACCCTTCGACGTGCTGCTGGAAAAGCAGGTAAAATGCTGCCTGCGCTTAAAGCAAATACTGTCGGATTCGTGTTGACTTCATTACTCCAAAATACTACTGAAACTGATGCGGGGCAGGTACTTGTTGAAGGCTTAACATTGGGAGCTTATGAGTTCAATACTTACAAAAAACAGGAAAATAATAAATCAAATACTAAATTCATCAAAATTCATTGTTGTGATCCTGAAAAACTTACTTCTTTGAATGCCTTAAAAAATGGGAAAATACTCGCTGATGGAACAAATATGGCGAGGACATTGGGTAATACACCTGCAAATGATTTAAAACCTAAAGATTTAGCTGCAGAAGCAAAAAAAATAGCGAAGCAGTATAAAATGGAATGCACTGTTCTGGAAGAGAAAGATATGAAAAAGCTTGGCATGGGAATGCTGCTGGGCGTTTCACGTGGTTCAAGAGAACCGGCTAAACTTATTGTTCTGGAGTACAGTCACCAGAAAGCAAAACAGACTATTGCTCTTGTCGGCAAAGGAGTAACATTTGATTCAGGTGGAATTTCACTCAAACCTGGAAAAAATATGGATGAAATGAAATTTGATATGTGTGGTGCCGCGGCTGTTTTAGGAGCGATGAAAGTCATTGGTGAGATAAATCCAAAACTGAATGTTGTTGCTGTCATTCCAACTACAGAAAACATGCCCGACGGTGATGCACTGCGTCCGGGAGACATCGTAACGGCGCATAACGGTAAACGTGTCGAAATCCTCAACACAGATGCGGAAGGTCGTTTGATTCTGGGTGATGCACTGAGTTATGTCGTTAAGGAATTCAAGCCTGATGCAGTTGTCGACCTGGCAACTTTGACAGGTGCATGCATTACCGCGCTGGGACACCTCACAACCGGCGCAATTACGAATAATGATGACTTGATGGAACAGGTCCGGAAGGCAGGAATTAACAGCGGAGACCGCGTTTGGCAACTGCCGAGTTTTCCTGAGTACGGTGAATCGATAAAAGGGAAATATGCGGATTTGCAAAATATAGGTGTCGGTGATTCCGGAACTATCATCGGAGGATTGTTTTTAGAGCATTTTATTGATGGAACACCCTGGGTCCATCTTGATATTGCCGGAACATCCTGGAATGTAAAGCACATCGGTTATCATCCTAACAGTGGTGCAACAGGGGTCGGCGTGAGATTGCTTGTTGATCTGGTGCAGAACTGGAAAACGCTGAAATAAGCGTTACTAAAATAAAATTGAATCTGTTGAAGACTGAATAATGAATAAAAGTCGCGACACACATTATCACAAACTGGTCAAGAAACTGATCAGCACGGAACGTACAGAATTGCTAAAAAGCGTTTTTGAACCGCTTAAGCCAGTTGAAATTGCCAATATTTTGCTGCAGTTGAAACTGCAGCATCAACTGGTCGTGCTGGAAAATCTCGAAAGAGAGATTTCTTCAGAAGTCCTAAACAATTTGCAGGGCTCTCCATCCATCCTTGGAGACATTGTAAAGCAATTGTCTCCGGACCGCTTGAGTGATGCAATCACGGATATGCCTCAGGATGACGCGGCAGACTTTGTCGGACTCCTCGATGATGAAGATGCAAGTGCATTGCTTGAAAGACTTCCGGAAAAAGACCGTGAAGAACTGACCTACCTTCTACAGTATGATGAGGAAAGCGCCGGTGGGCTGATGACGCCTTACGTTGTTGCGATACGAAAAGATCAAACAGTCGCGGCAGCAGTAAAAGAAATTCAAAAATTTATCAAAAAGGAAGGTTTAGAATTATTTTATACGGCTTATGTCGTTGATGAATATGATCACCTGATTGGAACTATTGGTACTACGGAACTCTTGTTGGCGGAGCGGAACACACTGATCGGAAATTTGATGAATCATGAAGTAGTTGCTGTTGATCAGGATCTGGATCAGGAAGAAGTAGCAAGGATTGCCAAGGAATACGATTTGGTTGTAGTTCCGGTAATAGACAAACATTTACGTTTAATAGGTCGTGTCACACTGGATGATCTGGTGGATGTGATTGTTGAAGAACATAATGAGGATTTGGGACACATTGCCGGAACAGGAGATGAAGAAGTTACTGAAACATCCGTTTTAAGAGCTTCCGGTGACAGGTTGCCTTGGCTGCTTGTCGGATTGCTTGGTGGTTTTTTAACCGCGATTGTGATGAGTTTTTATGAAAATGCGCTAGTTTCACTACCGGATGTAACTTATTTTATCCCACTTGTTGCAGCGCTTGGAGGAAGTATCGGCATACAGTCTTCCTCAATCGTTGTACGCGGACTTGCTACAGGTGCTATACAAACTACTGATATGCTTGTTCGTCTTTGGAAAGAGTTAAGAGTCGCGTTCTTGAACGGAATTATTTGTTCTTTCATTCTGGCAGGTATGTCATGGTATCTGACACATGATTTAGGAAGAGCGATTACTTCCGGAATTTCATTGTTAATCGTTGTCTGCTTTGCTGCAACAGTAGGCTCTACGATTCCAATTATACTTAAACGAATGAATATCGATCCTGCTTTAGCAACAGGGCCATTTATCACGACAACCAGTGACATTATTGGTATAGCAATTTATCTTGGTTTTGCTTTTAATGTCAGTTTTTCTTCACTTTTGAGCTCCTGATTTCCAAATGCCTTTTCGAGATATTTTCGGACAAGAGCATGCAATTGATCAGCTTAACCAGGCTGTCCGGAGAGACAGGATGCCTCACGCATGGTTGTTTACCGGTCAGGCTAATATTGGAAAATTCAAAACAGCTGTTGCTCTTGCACAAAAGCTTAACTGCAGAAAATGTGGAGAAGACGCATGTGGAGAGTGTGATTTTTGTCTGCAGATTGCTGAACAAAATTTTCTGGACTATCAGGTGCTGATACCTGATGGTAAATTTATCAAGATCGATCAAATCCGCAAATCACTGAATTGGCTCCAACTCCATCCCGATCAGGCAAAAAAGAGAGTGATGATACTTGATGGTGCAGAACATTTGGGGCGGGAAGCGGCTAATGCATTTTTGAAAACTCTGGAGGAACCAGCACCACATACATTATTGATATTAATTGCCGAATCAGCACAACAACTGCCGGAAACCATTGTCTCACGCTGTCAGCAAATCCGTTTTCGACCACTGTCAGTGAAAATCTCTGAACGTATCTTGAAGCAGACGACAGAGTTGACAAGCGAACGTATACAGTTGCTGAATGCCTTCAGCATGGGCAGTGTTAATGGCAATCTGGCTGCAAGACTTGAACTCATGGAAGAAGTTCAGCAAACTGCTATTGGCTGGCTGACTAATTTATCCGCGGCATCTCTTGAAGAAATGCTGCGTACCTGTGAAACATGGGGTAAGTCTAAAAATGAAGAATGGAGTTTGCTGCTTGATTTTCTAGAAACGTGGTTTCGTGATTTAACATGGCTGCACCACGGTCTTCCTGAAGAAGAGTTGATTAACGGTACAATTAATTCCGAGGAAAGCCGCATTTCAGCGTTAAGAAATTCTGCTGAGCATTTTAATTTGCAGCAAATTCATGAAATATTTAGTCGAATAGCAGAGTCAAGAAGGGCAATTGAACTTAACGCAAATAAGTCACTTGCTGTTGAATCACTTTGTCTTCACATGTTCCGCAGCGCGGCATGAAACTTAAACTAAAATATATTAACAGGACTTTAGTTGTGAAACAGAAATTTTCCTCACTGCTGTTTTTGTTTTTTACATTAATCTATTTTTCTGTTGTTTCAGATGCTGTTGCCCGTCAACCAACACCGACGGAACTGGAAGCAATACAAAATGAAACAATGGTTGTGTTTCAGGGCTTTCTGCAGCTCTGGCAGGAGGAACGCTATTTTGAACTTTACAAATACGGTAAACAACAGTCCACAAATCAAATTACTATCGAGGAATTTGCGACACGGATGGTTGAGTTGGACTGGGTTCCTGTGGGTTTGGTTCCTGAAAAAAATCCTAAAATATCATATCGCTACCGCACATTACTTTATGTGAATGCAACCATTGTTTTTCGGCACAAGAGCAACTTCGATTTGCAGTTCACAAAGCAGCAGTCGTTTCTGTTGCTTAAGGAAAGCGGAAAGTGGCGTTTCGATTTACTGCAGATGATCCGTTCCCCTTTTTATTCTCCACCGGAATAGATTCAATATAATTTACAAACAGCCTGAAAAAAAATGGCCGAAGACGATGTCAACTTAGTCGGTACTCTGGAAAAAATTGTGTACACCAATCCGGAAAACGGTTTTTTGATTGGTACATTTCTGACGGAGAATTCCACTAGACCAATTACCATAAAAGGTATTGTTTTCAACACTCGTGAACGTGAAACATTACACTTAAAAGGTCACTGGGAGAATCATAAAGTATACGGACGACAATTTTCAATTCGTGAGTTTATGCCGGTTGAACCAACTTCTGCAGAAGGAATGGTGCGTTATCTTTCTTCTGAAGTTTTTAAAGGAATAGGCGAAAAAACGGCTCAGCATATCGTCAATAAATTTGGTAAAGATACGTTCAAAAATATTGACAGTTCTCCTGAATTATTGTCTAAACTAAAAGGTGTAGGCAAAAAACAACGAAAATCACTACTCGCAGCCTGGGATGAGCAAAGAGGTTTGCGAGATGTGATGACTTTTTTACGTGGTGTTGGAATATCACACGCATATGCACAGCGTATTTTTGCAAAAAACGGTTTGAACAGTATTCCTCTGATCAAAGCAAATCCGTATCAATTGACGGATATCCCTGGAATAGGTTTCCTCACCGCGGATGGAATTGCGCGTAATCTTGGATTCGATAAAAATTCTCCGCATCGTGCTGCAGCAGGTTTACTCTATATGCTGGAACAACAGGCACTCAATGGTCACACCTGTTTTCCGCGTAAGGCACTGCTAGAAAAAACCGCTCAGGAGCTTGATATAGAACCGGAAATGCTTAAGTCATCAATCCTGCAACTGCTAGATGATAGTTTGCTGTATAGTGAGAAAATCCAGTCTGTAAACGCTGTTGAAGAGGAATTGATTTCCAGACCGCGTTTTTTAAAAGCAGAACAGAGAGTTGCAGAAAATATTTACCGAATCCTTAACAGCGAAGCTTATACCGTTTTTGAAGGCGAGTCCACGCTGATTGATGAACAGGAGCGGAAGGTTGGCTTGCAGCTTGATCCTGCTCAAAGAAAGGCAGTGGAGGCTGCTCTTCAGCATAAAGTGTTGATAATCACGGGTGGACCAGGAACAGGCAAAACGACCATTGTGCGCTTTATGCTTGGACTTATGCGTCCTAGAATTCCCTCAATCGGACTTGCTGCACCGACAGGGAGGGCGGCCAAACGCATAACAGAAACAACAGGGGCCGCCGCTTCTACAATTCACCGTCTTCTGGAAGCAAGCAACATAGGTTTTCAGCGTGACCGGGAAAATCCGCTTAAGCAGGAATTGCTGATCCTTGACGAAACCTCAATGATCGATACTCTGCTGCTGGATAATTTTCTGGAAGCCGTGCCTTCAGCGTCACGTCTGATCCTTGTTGGAGATGTGGATCAGTTGCCATCAGTAGGAGCCGGAGCTGTACTTTTGGATTTGATTGAGTCCGGAACAATTCCTGTTGTACGTCTCGATCATATTTTTCGTCAGGCGGCAGACAGTTTTATTACCGTCAATGCGCACAAAGTCCGTCAAGGTAAAGTTCCTGATTTTAGTGCTTTAAGTCAAAAAGCGGATGCAGATAAAGAACTGCTGGATTTCTACTTTATTAAAGAGTCAGATCCAGAAAAAATTGTAGAAAAAATTCTGCTAATGAGTACCGAAAGGATTCCTCAACGTTTTGCGTTGGATCCGATGATGGATATTCAGGTGCTGACTCCGATGCACCGAGGCGTTACAGGATCTATACACCTTAACCGTAAACTGCAGGAAAAAATGAATCCTGATGCCAAAGGTCTGGAACATCGTGAGCAGTGGTTTAGGATTGGAGACAAGGTCATGCAACAGCAAAATGACTATGAAAAGCAGGTTTTTAACGGTGATCTAGGAAGAATAGTTAATTGTGATCCGAAAACCAAAGAACTGCATGTTAAATTTGAACAGGGAATTGTACACTATCAAGGGAAAGAGTTAGATCAGCTTTCTCTGGCCTATGCGATTACTGTTCATAAATCTCAGGGTAGCGAGTATTCAGCTGTGATTTTGCCCTTGACTACGCATCATTACATGATGCTGCAGCGGAATTTGCTCTATACCGCAATCACACGCGGAAAACAGCTTGTTGTTTTGATAGGAACAGAAGCAGCAATTAGTAAAGCAGTTGAAAATGAAGGCACAATGCGGCGTTTCACGGGTCTGCAGCATCAATTGTCTGAACTGGGTCTTACTCCTTTATTTTGAACATAAATTAAAAAAAGTATGAACAAAATATTTGCAGGAAAAAAAGTTAAACTGGTTGGGTTGGCCGCTATACTATTGCTGTTGTTGTTAGATACTTCTTTCTGTTTTGCAGAAACCGGCGTAACAGCAAGAAGCATTGTGCTGGCAACTCATCAGCCATTAAGCGGACCGGCTAAGGAGTATTCAGCTATTGGCAAAAGCGCACGTGCATATTTCAAATATGTGAACGATCAGGGAGGAATTCACGGCCGTGTCATTGATTTAAAAATAGTAGATGATCAGTTGAAACCAGAAATGGCTGCTAAAAGTTTGACTGAACTGACAGTCAAAAATGATATATTTGCGATTTTTAGCGGTATCGGTGGTAAAACTCATCAAGCAGTTTATCCATTGTTAAAACAGCAAAGAATCCCAAGTTTTTTTGTAGGCTCAGATCTTCCGGAGTGGACTCAGCCTGTACGTGCGAATGTGTTTGGTTTTATGCCAACCGCAGATACTGAAGCACGTGTGATAGGAAAATATCTGACTCAAAATCATGCAGGTGCTGAACTGATCATCTGGTATGCTGAAAAACCAGTTTATTTAAGAGCAGTTAAAGCTTTGACAAATGAATTATATGGAGTTTCCGCCAAGTTGCTGCCGGGAAAAACTGGAAGACTGTCTGCAGAATGGGAGCTTATCAGTGAGCGACAGCCTGATTTACTGGTAGTTTTGGGTAATTTCAGTGATCAACTGGATTTTTTAAAAGCCTCATTAGACTTAAATATTCCAATTTTTACAGGTCACGCTCTTGCTGACAGTCGACTTCCGGAATGGCTGAACAGTAAACTGGCAGCAAGTGTACGTGTTTTAACTGCATATCCACTGCTTGTTGAAACTGAACATCCCGGCAATAAATTACATCAGCAGATATTGAAAGAGTATGCACCTCAACTGTCTGCCAACCGCTGGACACTCTACGGTCAGGGCGTGGCCGAATTAATGGTTGAAGTTTTGAAGCGTGCAGGTCGTTCACTGAGCAGACAAAAGGCCATCATAGCGGCAGAGAATATAAAGCAATGGCAGGGAAAATTACTCCCACCTGTATTTCTTGATTCTCGTAATCATCTGGCACTCAGTTCTTTTCGTGTTTCACAAATATCTCCCGGCAGGGTTAATCACCTGTCTGAATGGATTGACGGACGATGAATAGAAAATGTGCCGGAGAGCTGCCACAAAGCTGCAGGACTGCAGAAAATGATGTAGGTGCTATATCTGCCAAGAAAACCGTTTTAGTTGGAGAGAAAGCCCATTTAGTTGGTTTCCCGTTTACTAAAGCAGCAGAAAGACAAGTTTCTACTGCTTTGTCCAATAAGCAGGTGTTGGCATTTCCGACTGAAACATTTTATGGACTCGGAGGAAACGCTTTTTCAACAAGCGTGGTAGATCGTGTTTACAGAATCAAGGAGCGCCCTCGAACAAAACCATTGCTTGTATTGATTACTCCGCAATGGCTGCCACGTCTTTGCCAGTGGAGCGATTCAAGGATTAATGACTTAATTGATGAATACTGGCCTGGACCACTGACATTGATTTTAGCAGCGAATCCTAAACTGCCTGAGCATCTTCAAAATACTGCTGGAACTTTGGCGGTACGTTACACCAGTTCTCCGGTAGCTCAACGTCTGATTGAACTTGGTGAATGTCCGCTCATAGGTACCAGCGCCAACCTCACAGGGATGCCGGAATGTTCCACCGTAAAACAAGTTTCAGAGCAGTTGAAAAATAAACTAGATCTGATAATTGACGGTGGAAAAATGCCAGCAATTCAACCTTCAACAATCTTAAATTGCACCAGCAAAAAAATTAAAATACTACGTCACGGAGCAATTACCTTGTCTGAACTTAATCGAATCTGTGAGGTAGGTTGATGCTCTGCCTAGATATGTTTTTAGCTATTTAACATAACTGTCACAGAAAATTTCCTGAAAGCATATCATTTCCTGGTAAGCGTAAAAACTTGTAAAAGCGACCATACTAATGTTATTAAGATTTCTTAATGTAGACGAAATTATATATTGTGGAATTCAGCTTTTATTAAGACATTCAAGCATAAAAACCCCGGGCAACAAACGAAAAAATAAAGCCTCATTCAAGTCTGTGTCAAAAGATCTCGCTTGATTTTAAAAAATAAAAACTCCCCCCACTCTATTACATATTACGTCGATACTTCCCTCCGAGTTGATAAAGATGCTGGGTGATTTGTCCCAATGAACAGACCTGTGAGGCATCCATCAAAACCTCAAAAAGATTGCTGTTATCCAGTGCGGCATCACCGAGTCTCTGCATCATGACATTCTGTTCTGCTTCATGGAACTTGTGGAATTGTTCCAGATCACGAATCTGCATGGTTTTTTCTTCTTCTGTAGAACGTGCTAATTCAATTTCTGCGTCCTCTTGCGGAGGATTCGGATTGAGAAAGGTATTAACGCCCATGATAGGAAGTTCTCCGGAATGTTTGAGAGTTTCGTAATAGAGAGATTCTTCCTGGATTTTATTACGCTGATACATCGTTTCCATCGCTCCCAAAACACCACCTCTGTCTGAAATGCGTATAAATTCAGCCAAAATGGCTTCTTCCACCAAATCAGTCAATTCCTCAATCAGAAAACTTCCCTGTAGTGGATTTTGATTTGAGGCTTGTCCCAATTCACGATTGATTATGAGTTGAATTGCCAAAGCGCGGCGCACTGATTCCGCTGTGGGAGTGGTGATTGCCTCGTCGTATGCGTTGGTGTGGAGTGAATTGCAATTGTCGTAAATGGCGTAAAGAGCCTGCAGAGTTGTACGGATATCGTTGAAATCAATCTCCATCGCATGCAGTGATCTTCCTGATGTCTGGATGTGATATTTTAGTTTTTGCGAACGCTCATTCGCGCCGTATAAATCACGCAAGGCAACAGCAAAAATCCGACGCGCGACCCTTCCAATCACGGCATATTCCGGATCCATTCCGTTACTGAAAAAGAAGCTCAAATTACGCGCAAAATCGTCAATTGGTAATCCGCGCGCAAGATAGTATTCAATCAAGGTGAAACCGTTGGCAAGAGTGAAAGCGACTTGACTGATTGGATTTGCTCCGGCTTCTGCGATGTGATAACCGGAAATGCTGACAGAGTAAAAATTTCTGATATCGTTGGCTGTGAAGTATTCCTGCATGTCACCCATCATACGCAGGGCAAAATTTGTGGAAAAAATACATGTGTTCTGTGCCTGGTCTTCCTTTAAAATATCAGCCTGAACTGTACCGCGAACATTGTTCAAAACCGTTGTTTTAATAGTTGCGTAAGTTTCTGCGTCCACAAAATGTTTTCCGGATAAACCAAGTAAATTCAAACCGAAACCATCGTGATTGTCTGGACGATTCATCCGATATTCCGGGACTTTAAGTCCTTGTTTTTGATAGCGTTCCTGCAGAGTTTTTACTGCGTCTTCCAAACGTCCGTTTTCACTCAAATGTTTTTCAATTTGTTGATCAACGGCCGCATTCATGAAAAAGGCCAGCACAATCGGCGCAGGGCCGTTAATGGTCATCGATACGGAGGTGTTAGGCAATAGCAGATCGAATCCAGAAAAAAGCCTTTTTGCGTCGTCCACCGTGCAGATCGAAACTCCGGCATTGCCGATTTTTCCATAAATGTCAGGTCGTACATGTGGATTCGCACCATAAAGAGTAACTGAGTCAAATGCGGTACTGAGACGCGTTGCAGGCTGTCCTTGCGCTAGCAGATGAAAACGTTGATTTGTACGTTCTGCAATTCCTTCACCGGCAAACATGCGTGTCGGATCTTCACCTTCACGTTTAAAGGGAAACACTCCGGCAGTGAATGGAAAACTTCCTGGAAAATTTTCCAAACCCAGCCAGCTCGTAATTACACCCCATTCATTAAATTTGGGCGTGGCTATTTTTGGAATTTTAAGTCCGGAAAGGCTGATACTGTGATTCGAAATTTTCAGTTCTTTACCTCGTACATCAAAGCGAAAATAATCATTTAGATAAGCTTTTCGATTTACGTCAAACTGACTCAGTTGTTTAAGAAGTGATGCCGGAAGTTTGGCCAGTTTTTCGTTGTAAAGTTCCGCAATATCTTGCAAATTATCAGGAACCTCATCTATTTCAAATTGAGTAACTCCGGTATTGTTCTGTAGTTGTGATGTTTCTGTTTTTTTTTCGGTGAGATCTGTCGATTTTGTGGTATTAGTCATTTGCTGAATCGTACCATGCAGTTGTGCGCATTCAGTCGCCAAGATTGAATTGTCACACACTTCCTTTTTGTAGTTACGTACACTGGTGGCGATTTGCCGCAAATATTCTTTGCGGTCAGATGGAATTAGCTCCGTCATTTCGGAAACAGCAAATTCTGCCTGGTGACTTCGTGTCCAGTTGAGAGACTTTTTCCGGATCAGTGTTTCAATCAACTTATGATAAAACCAATTGGTTCCACTATCGTTGAAACGGTTTGCGACGACTCCAAAAACTGGAATTGTTTGCGCTTCAGACTCGAACTCAAGATGACTGCGTTGATACTGTTTGCGTACCGCTAGGAGAGCGTCTTCTGCACCAGGTTTGTCAAATTTGTTGATCACAATGCAATCCGCAAAGTCAATCATATCAATCTTTTCCAACTGCGTAGCCGCTCCGAATTCAGGCGTCATCACGTAAACACTCAAATCTACGAGGTCTGAAATTTCTGAATCGCTTTGACCAATACCTGCCGTTTCAACAAAAATAAGGTCAAATCCGGAACTTTTCAACAATCGAACCGTATCGTCCAACCCGGCTGAAGTTGCCAAATGGGAACGGCGTGTTGCGAGTGAGCGCATAAAAACCCGTGGGTCGTTAATCGCATTCATTCGCATCCTGTCACCCAGCAAAGCACCACCTGTTTTACGCTTTGAGGGATCAACGGAAACGATTGCAATTCGCTTTTCCGGAAATTCAACGAGACAACTTCTTACCAGTTCATCAGTTAGACAAGACTTACCTGCGCCTCCGGTACCAGTCAGGCCGATCACAGGAACCTCAGATGAGGAAAGTTGATCAAAGACTTTTTTCGCAACTTGCGGGTTTTTCGTATTTTGCTCCAACCATGTCAGACTGCGTGCTATATGCTGGATATTTCCCGCAGCCAATTCCTCTGCCTTTGGTTCAAAACTGTCAGGTAAAACCTGAAAATCAGCACGTTTTAACATATCCGCGATCATGCCTGCCAGGCCGAGTTCACGTCCGTCTTCAGGAGAGTAAACCCGTTCAAGACCGTATTCCATCAATTCCTGCATTTCTGAGGGAATTATTACGCCGCCTCCGCCTGCAAAAACTTTAATATGTCCAGCCCCTTTTTCCCTGAGCAAATCTACCATGTAACAGAAATATTCCATGTGCCCGCCTTGATATGAACTTACAGCAATGCCTTGAGCGTCTTCCTGAATAGCGACATTGACAATTTCCTCAACGGACCGGTCATGGCCGAGGTGAATCACTTCAGCACCCTGTGACTGCATGATACGGCGCATGATGTTGATTGCGGCATCGTGTCCGTCAAACAAACTTGTTGCTGTAACGAAACGTAAGTGATTCCGGAGTGTGATTGTCTGTTTTGTAGGTTGTGGAGAGTTCATGTGCTAACTATTATCTGCGGTTAAATAAATAATCAACTCAATGTTTCCTGCACTGTTTTAAATACGGAAGACAGCAAGGAGGTGTTTTGATAGCAACCAGTCTAATTTACGAAGCTATAGTTTGAAAGCTAATAGTCTGTTATTCCGGTTCAGGACTACTTTCTTTAGTAAATAAAATTATAACGATGTTCAGTCTGAAAAAAATTAAAAATTATTCAGAATTTGAATTTACTTCTCTTCCTGTTGCCAACTGATATATTTTTAGTAGATCGTCTTCAGTCACATCAATGAAAGTATCCATTTGACTGAGGGCGTAAACAAAATTCGCGTGATCGACAGGAGCATAAGCTTGATGTGCAGAGTCGAGTCCGGATTCTTTAGCTATTAAAAAAGCAGGATAGCGGCGCCAGCGAAAGAGAGCGTTAAACAAGAGCGCTACCAGCAGGATAGTGACTGTATTGATGGCAATTGGTGTCAGGATATATTCATATCCTAAAGCATGAATGTTTGGTCCTCCGATCACCGCTGCTAAAGCAGTTGCACCTCCAGGAGGGTGAATACAACGGGCATAATACATAACTCCTATTGCTAGTCCCACACTGGCTGCAGCTGCAATTCCTCCTCCAGGCAGCCACTGAGCGCAGGCCACTCCGATAGCGGCTGAAATAAGATGTCCGCCGATTACGTTCCAAAGTTGCCCAAGCGCACTGTGCGGTACTGCAAAAAGTAGTACAGCAGAGGCTCCCATTGACGGGACAATATATACCGCTTCTTCTGCTCCTACAAACAAACTACTAATATAAATAATTAAAAATATAGCTAAAAAACCACCAATTCCGGAAATGATTTTTTCGAGATGGGAAACAGGATTTGCGCCGATACCGAGATAATAGAGGATTTTTTCTATTTGCATAGCTAGAAAAACCGAGATGTTTATTGAAAAGAAATTATAGTAGGCGAGCTCGAATTAAGTTAAGTTAAGCATATCTTCCCGCTTAAGACCGAGTGTTTCTCCTACAACTAATATTTGCTCCCAGCTTGCATCATCAAGCGGAATGCCTTTTGCTAGGCGCTCATTTAAAGAAATACGTTCCGGATCACCTGCGATTAAAACCGGTTCTTCCTGATTGACCGGAGGAGAAGCTTTGGCATGTGCGGCGATTGCTTCTACTTCGTGCTGCATCCAGGGCACATCCACCAATTTTCCAGGATCTATTATAATGCTGAACATGTTGTTGATGATACTGTTTTGGCGTTCGTGCTCAGGCTGAATCGTTCCACCTCCGCTGAGTAAACCACCGAGCAATTCACAAAACATGGCCAGACCGTAACCTTTGTAATCTCCAAGCGGAGTCAGTGCGCCGAGTGGTGGATTCTCCTCACGATCCGGGAAAATGTAACCTGCCATCACTCCTGGATCCGTGCTGGGTTCTCCCTGATGGTCTAAAACAAGGCCTTCTTTAAGGACTTCACCTTTGTTAAAAGCAACCCGTGCTTTTCCAAGGGCAATGCGGCTGGTCGCCATGTCAAGCAACAATGGTGGCTGTTTTTCGGTTCCGGGCATAGCAAGGCAAATCGGATTAGTCGAAAAACGTGCGTCCGAGCCTCTGAAAGGCGCAACAAGTGGTGGATGATCGGTTACATTCACAAAGTGCAGGGAAACCATCCCTGCTGCAATACTCTGTTCTCCGTAGGTACCGATGCGTCCGAGATGATGTGTGTTACGCAGCGTCATCAAAACCAATCCGGATTCACGGCACTTTTCAATAGCTTTTTCCATTGCTATTTTACCAACCGCCTGCCCGTAGCCTCGTTTACCATCAAACATCATAATGGAACCGTCACTCTTGAAAAGTTCCGGAACTTGATTGGGCTTGAGCAAATCAGCCTGCAGCATCCGTAAATAGATAGGCAGCATTCCGACTCCGTGGCTGTCATGACCTGCCAAATTTGAGCGTACCAGATGTTCAGCGACTACTTGCGCTTCATTGTCACTGCTTCCTCCACTTTTGAGGATAGCGTTAACCAGTCGTTTGAGTGACTCAGCTTGTATTATCATATTTTTTACAAAGTTTAGTTACGCATCAAAATAGCCAATAAAGCTAACATCAGACAAATAAATATAATTTAACAAAAAGCCTGAATCCCGGTTTGAGCACGTCCAAGAATTAATGCATGAACATCATGGGTGCCTTCATAAGTATTAACGGTTTCCAGATTCATCATGTGTCGGATGACGTGAAATTCATCTGAGATTCCGTTACCACCGTGCATGTCACGCGAAGCGCGTGCGATGTCTAAAGCCTTTCCGCAGTTGTTGCGTTTCATCAGTGAGATCAACTCCGGAGCACATTTTCCTTGATCCATCAAACGTCCCATTTGCAAAACTCCCTGCAGGCCAAGTGTTATTTCGGTTTGCATGTCTGCCAGTTTTTTTTGTATCAACTGGTTTGCTGCCAGAGGCCGACCGAATTGAATTCTGTCCAGAGTATATTGACGGGCCTGCATCCAGCAGTACTCTGCAGCACCAAGTGTTCCCCAGGCGATTCCGAAACGAGCACGGTTCAAACATCCAAAAGGCCCTTTGAGTCCGGAAACGTTTGGCAATTCATTTTCATCCGGAACAAAGACGTTGTCCATGACGATTTCACCGGTGATGGAAGCACGCAGTGACATTTTCCCCACGATTTTTGGCGCACTAAGTCCTTGCATACCTTTTTCTAAAATATATCCACGAATGAGACCTTCATCATTTTTTGCCCAAACTACAAAAACATCTGCAATTGGCGAGTTTGTGATCCACATTTTGTTTCCTGTAAGTTGAAATCCGCCTTCAACTTTTCTTGCACGTGTTTCCATGCTTCCCGGATCAGAACCGTGATTTGGTTCAGTCAATCCAAAACAACCTATCCATTCTGAGCTGGCGAGTTTTGGTAGGTATTTTTTACGCTGATCTTCACTACCATAAGCGTAAATTGGATGCATCACCAAACTGGACTGTACGCTCATAGCGGAACGGTAACCTGAATCCACCCTTTCAACTTCACGGGCAATTAATCCGTAAGACACATAATTGGCTCCAACTCCTCCATATTCTTCAGGAATGGTTGAACCTAAAAATCCGAATTCACCAAATTCATTCATGATTTCACGGTCAAAAAACTCATTGCGATTTGCATCCAAAATCCTTGGCATTAATTTGTCCTGACTGAAATCACGCGCTGTGTCCCTGATCAAACGTTCCTCTTGAGACAGTTGGGTGTTAAGCAGCATTGGGTCAGCCCACTCAAAGGCTGCACGTTGATTGGATTTTGTCATCTGAAATTCTAAAATAAAATTGAGATTAAAATTTGTTATTATAGTGAGTAAATTCGATAACTTGCAATTTCAATCTGAATTGTTCAGCAAGTTGTGCTAGAATATTCAGCAATAAAACAGCAGTTAATTAGCAACTTCCATCTTTGCTTTATACGCTAAGAATGATTTTCACTAAAGTCAGTATCGATTAATGCAACAACCTCGAAAAAGCACTTCCGGAGCACATGGGACTGTTCGTGATTTAGATTTTAAGGAACGTCTGGGGGCACTCAATAATCTTCCTGAATTTTTCGGTTTGATCTGGAGTTGTGACCACTGGTTGGCAGTCTTGAATATCCTGCTGCGTGTTATTAGAGCTTCTTTACCTCTCTTGATGCTGTATGTGGGAAAACTCATAATTGATGAAATTGTCCGTATTTCTGTATCAGTAAGTTCACCTGCAGTTGAAAATCAGGAGATGTCGATTTTGCTGACATTGGTTCTGGTTGAACTTGGACTGGCAGTATTATCTGATTTGTTGGGACGTGGAATAGCTTTAGTAGAAAGTTTGCTTGGTGATCTGGTATCACACGAAATTTCTTTGCGTTTGATGAAACAATCCGCAAGACTTGACTTGGAATGCTTCGAAGATGCTGAATTTTATGATAAACTTGAACGGGCACGTCGTCAGGCGTCAAGCCGCATTTTATTGATGTCACAGGCATTGACACAGTTACAGGACGCGATTACGGTATTATTTTTAGCAGCAGCTCTAATCACTTTTAATGCATGGCTTTTGCTGCTGCTTGCTATTACGCTGATTCCTGCATTTTTAGGAGAAACGCATTTCAACAGTCAAAGCTATTCTTTGATGTACGGCTGGACGCAGGAACGCCGTGAACTTGATTATTTGAGATTTGCGGGAGCAAGTGAGGAAACGGCAAAGGAAGTTAAGATATTTGGTCTGTCTGATTTTTTTGGCAGCCGCTACAAGAAGTTAGCAGGGGAATATTATCATGCTAACAAAAATCTGTCTGTACGTCGTGCAGCCTGGGGAGGTTTGCTTTCAATTCTCGGTAGTATAGGTTATTACACGGCTTATGTTGTTATCATTTTTCGTACAGTAAACGGTGAATTATCGCTTGGTGATCTGATCTTTCTTTCCGGTTCTTTTTTGCGTCTGCGTTCTTTAATGGAATCGATTTTAATCCGTTTTTCCAGCATTGCCGACAGCGCGCTATATCTGAAGGATCTTTTTGATTTTCTTGAAATGGAGCCTAACATCAGTTCAAAGAAAAATGCACTCCCATTTCCGGAAACTATTCGAGAAGGCTTTACTTTTGAGCATGTAAGCTTCCGTTATCCACAGACTGAACAATGGGTATTGCGTGATATCTCTTTTACTTTACATCCTGGTGAAAAACTAGCTCTGGTTGGTGAAAATGGAGCAGGTAAAACCACTCTGGTTAAGCTGCTGACACGGCTTTACGATCCTGATGAGGGAAGGATTTTGCTGGAAGGACATGATTTGCGTGACTACGATCTGGATGGATTACGGGATGCGGCAGGTGTTATTTTTCAGGATTATGTGAAATATCACCTGACGGTCGCAGAAAACATCGCTGTAGGGCGAATTGACGAGCGAAACAATGAGGCTAGAATCGTGGAAGCGGCTCAACGTAGTTTGGCTGATACTGTTATAGACAAGCTTCCTGACGGCTATCAGCAAATGATCGGACGCTGGTTTAAACAAGGTACAAATTTGTCTGGAGGAGAATGGCAAAAAATCGCAATTGCAAGGGCCTACATGCGTGACGCGCAGTTGCTGATCCTGGATGAACCAACAGCGGCTTTAGACGCACGTGCTGAGCATGAGGTTTTCAGACGTTTTGTTGAACTGACTTATGACAAATGTGCGGTACTGATTTCTCACCGTTTCTCGACTGTACGTATGGCCGACAGAATCGTTGTATTGCATGAAGGGAAGTTATTGGAACATGGAACACATGAAGAATTATTAGCAGCCCAAGGGCAATACTCAGAGTTGTTTCAACTGCAGGCAGCAGGTTATCGTTGACCAATCAACGGGTCTAACTTTTTTCTTTACTCTTCATGAAAGTAATGGACTATTTTGCGTACAATTCATAATGTGCCGGACATGCTTTGAAGCTTCACGGATCTTGTAAAAAGGGCGTTGCAGCGCACGCGAAAATCTGCGCGTAGTAAACAAAATCCTTAATTTTTTTGCAGAAAGTGTTTTAAAATCTAGCATGGGAAATTCATGACTAAGATTTATTAGAAAACGTCGCATTCCGGTTTGTCCATGATTATATGCTGCTGCCGCCAGAATAACTCTTGCTTCTGCTGAAAGATCAAAATTCTTTTTATTTCTACGCCACTGATAGCGGTAATAGTGACTGAAGAGCAATGTGGAGGCAAGAATGTTTGTTTCAATGTTGTAGGTGCTCGATGATGAACTGGCATATTTCTCTGCAAGCATTGTTGAAAAAACTTTATGCATGTCTATATAACGAGCGGGGAGGATTCTTCCACGTCTTATTTTTTTGCTGAGGAACCACAGTAAACCGATATTATCTCCATATGAATGACCGTCTTTGACCAGCTCTTTTCCCACTTCACGCATAAAAGCAGAGGTGAGTTGAGTAAATTCTATATTTTCCGGAATCGGAGAAATAATTGGTAAATCAAGATTGAAACCGAGGTTTTGCAACCAAATTTGTATTTGAGGATCACTATATACTTGATTCAGATGAACCGCTGTTCTTTGAATTAATAATTCCTGTGAAGAAAAGCCGCGTAAACGCCTTACTTCACGTAATGCAATGGTTGTGAGTTGACCGACGCCTTTAGCACCGGTAGAACTGTTTGCCAGGTAATCAAATTTTGATTCTTGAAAAAACAAACAAAAAAGCGCTGGGTACGGTACCTCAAAAAAATGAGCTGCAGCTTGAATTGTGATTAAGACCCTCAGTAAACGCTCCTCGGAAAAACCGTAGGCTTTATTTGATGAAAATCGTTTAAGAGTCTCACGATACCAGCGACTGTCGATGAAATGGTCTGCCAGACCTTCTAAATCTTTTTGAGACATGAGACGCCCTGTACCGCGATTGAAACGTAACCTGCTGATAGATTCAAACTGAATAAAGGTCAAGAAAATCCTGCGCATACTTGCATTGATGTCTGGATCATTTTTATTTTCAAAGTAAGATTTATGCTTGTTCGTGATGTTCTGCTGCAATTGGACAGAACTCATATTTTGAGGAAATTGCAGAATTTCTAAAGGTCTGCCAGATCTTGCAGGAGAATCGAGAGCTATAAGTTCATCTGCAACAGAAGGTAAGTGTTTCTGTTGCAGCACCACAGGCAGATAATAGTTAGGGAAATATGGATGAGGTGTTTTTTCTGGCAGAGTCAGTAACAGGATAAGAAATAATATATACACTGCCGGCAGCATTACAGGATGCCTCAATGCAGCCAAAATTAACAATATGCGTTGATATCGACCGTTCTGTCTTGTATGTACAGCTAATCTTAAAAATTTGTATTTCACAGTTTTTTAAGATATTTTAGTTAAAGATTGAAAAAACACTAATTCACCTTGAAACAGCAGTGTGTTAAGGTTAAATCAGTTTGAAAGAAATAGCTGAATCAGCCGACTGTTTATTGTTCAAAAAATATGAATTCTCATTGCTGAACAGTGAGATTTTCAATAAATTTTGTGCATTCTAGTGATTAATCGGGTCGGAATCAAGACAAACACATAATCTAAACCTCAAACAGTAAGGTACTACTTGAACAATTCAAAAATGTCAACTTGTCAGGTTGATGTGGCAGTTATAGGTGCAGGCTCTGCAGGACTTCCTGCTTTTCGTGCTGCAAGAAAACATACTGAGAACCTCGTACTCATAGAGGGGGGAGTATACGGGACAACATGCGCGCGTGTAGGTTGTATGCCCAGTAAACTCTTAATTGCTGCTGCGGAAGCAGCACATTCCGTAGAAGCGGCTGCAGGTTTTGGAGTTCATGCAGCTAAGCCGACAATCAATGGGGAAGAGGTTATGGGACGTGTACGCAGGGAGCGCGACCGCTTTGTAGGTTTTGTTATCGAAGGTGTAGAGAGTATTGATGAAAAACACCATATCCGAAAGCATGCTGCTTTTCTTGATAACCAAACTCTGCAAGTCGGTGACTCAATTGTTGAAGCAAAAACAGTCGTGATCGCTACCGGTTCTTCTCCTACTATTATGCCCAAGTTTGCAGAACTTGGAGACCGTCTGATCGTCAATGATGATATTTTCAACTGGGAAACACTTCCGGAATCTGTTGCTGTCTTTGGTCCGGGTGTGATTGGGCTGGAGCTTGGACAGGCACTGCATCGTCTCGGAGTCCGAATAAGGTTGTTCGGACGTTCCGGTTCACTCAAACCGCTCACAGATACGGGCATCAGGGATTATGCAGTGAAGGTTTTTCAAGAGGAATTTCCGCTTGATGCAAAAGCCAATGTGCTTGGAATGGAGCGTAATGGTGAGCAAGTTATGATTCGTTTCGTGGATCGTGAAGACGGTGTTGAAAAAAATGAAAATTTTGATTATGTATTGGCTGCAACGGGGCGTTCCCCCAATGTCAAAGATTTCGGCCTGGAAAATACCACTCTGGACTTGGATTCAAGAGGAGTCCCAATCTTTGATCCAGTTACCATGCA
>Ga0233426_10001247_pt1 | contig 23959 bp, 21 predicted proteins | sample SI_118_April2016_6_FD_179875 | JGI IMG/M metagenome (GOLD analysis project Ga0233426, IMG submission 179875) | Seawater microbial communities from Saanich Inlet, British Columbia, Canada - SI_118_April2016_10_MG | ecosystem: Environmental > Aquatic > Marine > Inlet | place: Canada: British...
CGGATATAATTTATTAGCGGATGTTATTACTGGGGTTAAATTCAGTGATGGCATCAAACAAAAACAACAGGATCAAGAGGCTGCTTAATGATCCATACACCAGATTTGACTATAGCTCTGCGCAGGCAGGAAAATAGGTAGCTAATAGTTGGTTAAATAGTTAGTTGAATAGCGACTTAACTTCAAGCGCATTTTAGAAATTGTTAACTATACTCATTCTACGACAGCCATTTTTAGAATGTCATTTAAACACTTGATTATGAGATTAGCCCGCTGGGTATTTAACCGGAGATTACTATGATGTCGACTATTGCAGATGCTAACCGCATTTTAGATGAATTAGTTATGATGTTGGACAAAGCTTATTGGGAGGCCAATTCTGTGAATGCTAAAGATGCTATTTACGATTGCTCCAGTACGATATCTAAAGAGTTATTAGAGCTTAGTAAACTGAGTATCCAAGATCATGATTTATTATATGAGCCGATCAGTTATGAGTTCAAATCTATGACTAACCGCTTACCCATTTTTCGGAAAAATTTAGATGAATATATCGTGAGAAACGCAACACTTGAAAGCTTAGATGGTCTTATATCCAGCACTATACAACTAATCACCCAAGAGACCGCGGCGCCCAGCTGAGCACATGCATAAGAATGAATAAAAAATTATCTTTTATTGCGAAAAGCTCTAAAAAATACTGGCAAAGTTCGCATTCTATACCATACTAAATACATACCTAATTAGTTCCCACCTTAACTAATTGGAAATGATTACTCCTTATGGTCTTGACCAGATGCTCTCCCCAGACATCTGGTTTTTTTTGCCCACACATAAGGCACCGACATTATTTAAACATTAGCCTCCCAAAAATTAGCTTCCCAAATATCAGCTTCCCAAATATCAGTTTGCCATCGGAAGTTCAAGAGATAAACACTCTCTTAGACAGTATATTTTATAAAAAAACCGAAATTATGTTTTTCCACAATCGCTGTGGATAACTTTGTGGGCAAAGTTTACGGAAAGTGACTAAAGGCAGTAAATATAGGGCTAGCAACAAATTGTATGATTTTTAACCAAAAGGAAAAATATCTTTAAAAACAAGAGGTTAGTATTGTCAATATAGAAAAGATGAAAAAAATATTTTTTTTGAATCACCTTCAAAAAGATTCTTAGAAATGTGCATAACATTTATGTTAGTGAATGCAAACCGGCAATTTCAAGCAAACTAACGATTATATTTATACAACTACTTTATGCGTTTTTTGATGTGTAGATAGGTAACCTTTTATTGTGAACAGTGTCACAAAAAAGCTTACCTATTGATGGCTCTATTAAATTGATGGCCTTGTTGGGTGACAAATCCTGTCGAAACGAATCCCGCTAATTAAAATCAATCATGTCAGAATTATATAAATCGCGTAGTATTTAATTTAGAAAGAAGGTTGTTAATACTCCCTTCTATCGCGTGCTGTACGTTCACACCTAATCGCTCTGTAAAGCTCTTCTTTGTAGTGTACTGCACATGATAGACATCAGCCTGATCCACCTGAGAAACGATATAATCATCGCTGGTCGTCAACTGATCAACAAGCTGTTGCTCTTTAGCTTGTGATCCAAACCAAATCTCACCTGTAGCAACTTTATCTATATCAACGACAGGTCTTTGCTCACGAACAAAATCTTTAAACAGTTCATGGGTGGTTTCTAAGTCTTCTGTAAATTTTTCTCGGCCTTTGTCGGTATTTTCGCCAAACATAGTCAATGTGCGCTTATATTCACCGGCGGTAAACAACTCGAAATCAACATCATTCTTCTTTAACAAACGATGAAAATTAGGTAATTGTGCGACAACGCCAATAGAGCCTAAGATGGCAAACGGTGCGGCGCAAATAGTATCGGCAACACATGCCATCATATAACCACCACTAGCAGCCACTTTATCGACACAAACGGTCAAAGGGATTTTCTTATCTTTTACTCTCGCCAGTTGACTTGAAGCGAGCCCGTAGCTATGCACCATGCCTCCTGCACTTTCTAGTCGTATGACGACTTCATCTTCTTCGCGTGCAAGACTGAGTATGGCAGTCACCTCTTCTCGGAGGTTATCTACTGCAGACGCTTTGATATCACCATCAAAATCCACGATATAAACACGCTTTTTGTTTTTATTATCGGCATTGCTATCTTCAGTTTTTTCTTTAGCGGCTAGTTTTTGTTGCTTTTTTTCTGCCTTTTTATCTATTTTTTGCTGTTTTTTGGTGTTTTTTGCTTCTTGTTTAAGCACATCATCGCTATAAACAACCGATTTTATACGGTCTTTAATATCATCATATCGTTCATTTATTTTAGTAACGTCGATACTGCCTTCAGGCTCTTTATTATTTTTTTGGCTAGCGCCTATAACTAGCGCTAATATGATGCCAACAGAAACAATAAACGTGATTGCCTTTGCGAGAAACAAACCGTATTCATATAAAAATTCCAAAATAGCTCCTTAGCTTTACGCCGTGTAATGTGTGAAAAAATGGGATGATTTTTTTGAAAAAGCGCATGAAAAGTGTCTAAAGAGTCGAACTAAGAACATATCAGTTGATATTCGTAAATATATTCATCAAACACTTTGTTATTACTTATAATAAGCGCAATTATTATTACAAGCGGTGGACTAGTTTTTAACTGGGTACCCTAGTGCGGCTAAGCTTTCTTCAGCGATAGCTAAATTATCAGGGGAAACGTTTTTATCGACTTTCATACAATCTAAGTAGTACTCTAGGCAAATTAATGCATCAGCAAAAGTCTCTAGCATATGCTCCAAAGCTGCCATTTCATCCGTAGACATTAGCGCATTTTTAATAAACTCATGACATGCTGCAACAATAGCGGCTGCGCGAGGTAAAGCAAGCACGGTCATTCCGCCTCTAATTTCCTGAAGCTTTTCAGAGAAGTCCTTAATATGTGCCTTGTCGTATTCCGAATCGGTAAATGCGGTTATTGCTTGCTTAAGAAACACGATTCCTTTTTCGGCTTCCTCGATAACGACTAGTTGCGCATCTAGTAAGTTGTTGGAAGATATAACCTCATTTTGATTCTGCTGATTTAGTTCAGCTAACTGCTCTCCAGAAAAATTACGTGAAGTTAGACTACTTAATACGCTTTCTACATATAAGAATGCATCGACCACCAGCATATTATTTTCTTCATCCAGAGGCGCGTCATCCTTACACGCTGTTTGTAACTTTTCTAATGGTTGGCTGAGAACATCTGCTGCGGATGTGAGTCCTACTACGTTTAATATTTCTTTAATCCGTTGAACACGAGCAAGAGTGTCTTCGTAATCACGGTCAGCCATCCCCTCTGCTACCTGTGATTTTTCCATATTTTCTTTGGCTACACTAAGTTCTACACGAAGGACTTCGGCTACAGACTGCACCGTATCAGCATTAGGCCCGGTTAATGAAATGGTTTCACGTTGAAGCACCGTTTCGTTGTAACTAAGGCTATTAAATCCGTAAAGATGCTGAATTTTCTTATAATCATCATTTACTTCTGCAACAAGAGAGATGTAATACGCTAGTTCAACCAATAATTCCTCTTCTAAAGGCTCATCCAATGTAGGTTCGCCTTTCTTTTCTAGCATACGCAACTGCTTATCTATACGTGCAAACAGACGTTTGCGCGCGACCGTTGAGATAATATTGCCATCAATAAAGGCTTGTAACGCGGTTGCAGACAGCCACCATAACGTTTCACTGGTACGTCCTTTGGATAGCTTGTATACCTTCGTCACTGCTCGCTGCATTAATTTAAGCGAATGTTCGAGATTAATATCTTTAATAACGCCCAGCAGACCTAGTTGATACATATGGCGAAAGCGCCTTAGCATCAACGTAAAATCTTCAATTCTTGTAGCCTCTTCAAGTTTCTCACTTGGAGGGCAACGATAAGTGGCGGTAGAAGATTCAAAATAAGACTCAGGCATGACTGGTTGGCGATTCACTAAACGAAGATCGTTAATATAGGGAATCAATAACACTGGCATTCCTACTTCGTGTTGTTGTGTGTATTCGAAGTAGCAACTCAGGATAAAAAAACCTTTTGTGAGTACGGATAGCTTTTCTTCTAACTCCTCATTTTTTTCAATATTAATAGAAGTCGCTGTTACTAAAATCTCACCTGACAATTCACAAGCACCATGCAATTGAATAAGGTCTAAGCTTCCGCGTATTTGTTGTAAAGACTCGATACAGTCTTCTAACACCTTATGATTAGTCCTTTCTCCAATAAAGGTTTCTAAATGGGTAGACGCTTCGTTAATGGTTACCATTAATTCTTGCTGAATTAAGCTCATTGAAGTCAGGTTGATTGATTGTTTATTGTTCAAAAGAAATACCTACGCTGCTAATTAAGGTCATCAATGGTGATGTACACGGTAATATACCACTCTAATCGCATCTATTGTTTTAAGTGGCGCACATTTTATTCTAAAATGTGCGCCCTAGCAGTTTTGTGTTACCTGACAAATATGCTGCCACCGACTACGCTGTACTATATAAGCAATATTTTATCCATTTATGGGTAAATATAGTGAAAGCTAATGATGATTAATAACCTATTTGGATTTAAGGATTCTTTCATGACACATACTCTCGCTCAAGGCTTTGCGCGCAACTTTCTCGGCAATGCACCTCTCTGGTATAAGCAGGCTATTATTGCCTTTCTCGTCATAAACCCTATCCTTTTTGCATTAGCTGGGCCTTTTGTAGCTGGCTGGGCGTTAATTGCACAATTCATTTTTACACTAGCGATGGCGTTAAAATGTTACCCGCTTCAACCCGGCGGTTTGTTAGCCATTGAAGCCGTTGTGTTGGGTATGACCAGCCCAGAATCGGTCTTGCATGAAATTGAACAAAACTTCCCCGTTATACTATTACTGGTCTTTATGGTTGCGGGCATTTATTTTATGAAAAGCCTACTGTTATATGTGTTCACTAAATTACTGGTGAACGTTCGCTCAAAGGTTTTGCTGTCGTTACTCTTCTGCTTTGTTTCAGCCGTGTTGTCAGCCTTCTTAGATGCTTTAACAGTCACCGCCGTTTTAATTAGTGTAGGGGTTGGTTTTTATGATGTGTATCACAAGGTATTTTCTAGAGGTGATGTACCGCCGGAATTAGCGGAAACGCATAAAGAAGACCTGTCTAAATTTAGAGCCTTTTTACGCAGTTTAATTATGCACGGAGTGGTAGGCACTGCATTGGGTGGCGTATGCACCACTGTGGGTGAACCACAAAATTTACTGATTGCCGAAACGATGGGCTGGGGCTTTATAGAATTTATTATGGTGATGGCTCCCGTTACCGCACCTGTGTTTATTTGTGGCTTGATCACTTGCGTTTTACTAGAGGTACAACAAAAAGGCTGGTTTGGCTACGGCATGCGTATTCCAGATAAAGTGCGTAACATATTGATAGAGTTTTCAGAAGAACAAGACAAGGAACGTACGCATAAAGAGACAGCTGAGCTTATTATTCAGGGTATTGTTGCTATCTTTTTAGTGTTTGCACTCGCGTTTCATATTGCCGAAGTCGGTATTATCGGTTTAATGGTGATTGTATTGTTAACAGCATTTAATGGTGTAATTGAAGAGCATCAAATTGGTCATGCATTCGAAGAAGCGCTTCCTTTTACTGCCTTATTAGTTGTTTTCTTTGGTGTTGTTGCCGTGATTCACGACCAGCACTTATTTAGCCCTATTACTAACGCTGTATTAAGTCTTGATGTTACTCAGCAGGCACCAATGCTATTTGTTGCTAACGGTATTTTATCCATGATAAGTGATAATGTATTTGTCGCAACAGTCTATATTGGTGAAGTGAAAGCGGCATTTGATGCAGGAACAATTTCTCGCGAACATTTTGAAAATTTAGCAGTGGCTATTAATACCGGAACCAACTTACCTAGTGTTGCGACGCCTAATGGACAAGCAGCGTTTCTATTTTTGCTGACTTCGGCTTTAGCACCATTAATTAGATTGTCATATGGCCGCATGGTTATTATGGCGCTACCTTACACTCTTGTTTTAGGTGGTGTAGGCTTAGGTAGCTTATTATTATTTATTTAGTCCTGTTCGTTTAATGCTGTTACTTATTAACAGTACTAAACATAAAAAAGGCCACTAACTATTAGTTAGTGGCCTTTTTTCTTATTGTCATCTGTCTATAGGCTACTAATAAGAAAAACGTTGGATACGATTAAGGCCTGCTAACGCAGCGATTCGATACGCTTCCGCCATGGTGGGGTAATTGAAAGTAGTGTTTAGGAAATATTTAATATCATTTTGCTTTCCAGGCTGCTTCATTATCGCTTGTCCAATATGGATGATTTCGGACGCCTCAGCACCAAAGCAATGAATACCTAAAATTTCAAAGGTATCGATATGGAAAAGAATTTTTAACATTCCTACTTCTTCACCACTAATCTGCGCGCGTGCAATACTTTTAAAGAACGCACGACCTACTTCATAAGGCACTCTTTCATCAGTTAGCTCGCGTTCGGTTTTACCTATCGAGCTAATTTCAGGCAAAGTATAAATACCCGTTGGAACATCATTCACAAAGTTAATATCTCTGCCCAATATAGAGCCAGCGGCTGCACGTCCTTGATCATAAGAGGCGCTCGCTAAGCTTGGCCAACCTATAACATCGCCTGCAGCATACACATTATCAACACTCGTTCGATAAGTCTCATCAACGGTTAGCTGACCACGGCTGTCAGGTTCTAACCCTATAGTATCGAGCTGCAAAGTATCGGTATTACCTGTGCGACCGTTACACCAGAGAATAGCATCGGCATACAACCGTTTACCTGATTTCAGATGTACCGTCACAGAGTCGTCTTCTGCATCAAGATAGTCAAACTCTTCTTGGTGGCGAATCATCACACTCACATCACGTAAATGGTAATTGAGAGCGCCAGAAATTTCGTCATCCAAAAACGACAACAAACGATCACGAGTGTTGATCAAATCGACTTTAATTCCTAGCCCAGCAAAAATAGACGCATATTCGCAACCTATCACTCCCGCGCCATAAATAATAATGGTTCGAGGCGTATGGTCCATTTCTAAAATAGAATCGCTGTCGTAAACACGAGGATGTAAAAAATCAACACCCTCTGGATTATAAGGTCTAGAACCTGTTGCGATGATAAAGTCTTTTGCTGTCACTATTTTACTAATACTATTAGGCGAGGATATTTCTATTTCATGCTTACTAATAAATTTAGCGACACCATTAAACAAATTGACTCTGTTTTTGACATAAAAAGAGTTGTGTACATCCACTTGTTTAGGGATAACACGCTTAGATTCTTTAAGGGCATCAGGAAAAGAGATGGAGCGAGTGTCCCCCAGCTGGTTGAAAATATGGCTTTTTTTATAACGAATGATTTGCTGAATAACATGTCGTAATGATTTCGAAGGAATTGTCCCCTTATGCAGGCAGCTGCCACCTACGTCTTCACGGTTCTCTACCGCTGCCACTCTTAGACCGTTTTTAATAGCGGCCATTGCAGCCCCCTCTCCAGCTGGCCCAGAACCCACTACTAACAAATCATAATCAAACTTCACAATATTAACCTTTTATCTATACTCACTTAATTTAATGAGTTTTACTTAATGAACACGAATTAAAATTACATGGCCATTTGAACGCATCACATTACTTATCTTTTTTAGTGGCATCGTAAGCCAAGCTTTTAGTTGGCCCTTGTTCAGCACTTTGGATTTCGTCACATTTTGCAGGATCATCACCACAGATATCACAGGTATAGTTCTTTTCACCAAGTGCAGCACCGATGCCACCGCAAGACCCCGTGATTGGCCGACGACCCATAATAACACCGATTGCCATACCGGCGATCACCAAGCCAAGTAGAATAAAGCCCAAAAAAATAGTTAACATCGTATACCTCTTGATATATATGAATTATAAAGTGAAGCAGATAATCAGTATAAACATTAATGATAATGCTAAATTGAGATACAAATCACTGCGTTTTAGTTAAATACGGTGTGAAAGCACTTGAAAAAGACTCGCTAAATACATCTTTGTTATAACTTAAGATGTAAATTGCTATACCCAATTCGTTGGCCAACTGGAGTGCTTGCCGCTCTCCAAGCGCCATAAATGCTGTTGCCAAACCATCGGATTTCATTGCGCTATATTCCTCACTATTTTCAACAACCGTTAAAGACGCGATGTTATGAATAACCGGCTTGCCAGTTGAAGGGTCTATAGTATGGGAGTAACGCACACCGTCTTTCTCAAAAAAGTTACGGTAATCACCCGAGGTGGCAACAGATTGATCGGATAATTGAATCACTTTTTTAGCGGACGTTTGAAAAAAAGAAGGCGTTTCAACACCTACTCGCCAATATATTCCTTCGGAATTTTTCCCTTTAACGCGTATTTCGCCTCCGATCTCCACTAAGTAATTTTGGACATCCGCTTCTTCAAGAAGTTGTGCGATTTCATCAACACCATAGCCTTTGGCAATAGAAGATAAATCTATTGATAGGGGTTTGGTTTTTTTGATGCGTAAATTGTCCTTGTCGAGAATAAGTGACTGCCAGCCGACTTGAGATTTAGCAAGCGTAATAGCGTCGTCTGAAGGAAATGCCATCTCTCCTGCTGCACCGAAGCCCCATAAATCAATCAAAGGCGATACGCTGATATCGAATTTTCCATTAGTGATTTCAGAAAGATAAAGACTATAGCCAACTACTGTCACCATTTCAGGCGATAAGCTAAACCAAGTATTATGAGGAGATGCATTAAAACGAGATATTTCAGAGTCGCTTATGTAAGTAGACATTAGCTGGTTGATCTCTACCAACTTAGCGTCTATTTTTTGCTGGAGAACAGCTCTGTTTGAAGCGAGTGTTTTTTCGTTGTCATGATTAACGAGTGTAATGTGATAACGAGTGCCCATTGTTTGGCCACTCAGAGAAAGCACCTCTGGCGGTTGACCACAACCGAATAAAAAAAAGCATATGACAAACAAAAACGAGGTGCGTAAAACGCACCCCGTTTGTTTATGACTATATGCCAGCTGCCTAAAATTCGCAGCATGGAATCTTTTCATGGATTAACCACCAAAGTCATCTAGCATAATATTTTCATCTTCCACGCCTAGATCTTTAAGCATCTTTATGACTGCTTGGTTCATCATCGGTGGACCACACATATAGTATTCACAGTCTTCAGGCGCTGGATGATTCTTCAAATACTCTTCAAATAGAACATTGTGAATGAAGCCTGTAAGACCGTCCCAATTATCTTCCGGTTGAGGGTCAGATAATGCAACATGCCATTCAAAGTTCTCATTTTCTTTCGCGAGCATGTCATATTCATCTTCGTAAAACATTTCACGAAGCGAACGTGCGCCATACCAAAAGCTCATTTTACGCTTACTGTTTAAGCGCTTGAGCTGATCAAATAAATGAGAGCGCATTGGGGCCATACCTGCACCACCGCCAATAAAGACCATTTCTGCATCGGTATCTTTAGCAAAGAATTCACCAAAAGGACCATATACAGCAATTTTATCGCCTGGCTTCATATTGAATACATAAGAAGACATTTGACCTGGTGGAATGCCTTGAGCGCCAGGAGGCGGAGTCGCAATACGAATATTAAACTTCACTAAACCCCGCTCTTCTGGATAGTTCGCCATAGAATAAGCACGAATAACCGGCTCATCTACTTTGGATTCTAAATTAAAGAACCCAAATCGTTCCCAGTCACCGCGATACTCTTCTTCGATGTCGAAGTCTTTAAATTTAACGTGGTGCGGTGGTATTTCTAATTGAACATAACCACCCGCTCGGAAATCAACATTTTCGCCTTCAGGTAGCTTTAACGTAAGCTCTTTAATGAAGGTTGCCATGTTAGGGTTAGAAACGGTTTCACATTCCCATTGCTTTACACCAAAGACGTCATCTTCAACTTCAACATCCATATCTTGCTTAACAGGCACTTGGCAAGATAAGCGCCAGCCTTCATTTGCTTCACGTTTGTTAAAGTGTGATTCTTCGGTAGGTAAAATACCGCCGCCACCAGACTCAACAATACACTTACACTGTGCGCAAGTACCACCACCACCACATGCCGAAGGCAAAAACAAACCTGCCTCAGCCAGTGTTTGTAATAGTTTACCGCCTGCAGGGACAGTAATTTTTTTCTCGTGATTAACCGTAATCGTCACATCACCCGTGCTCACTAATTTGGCGCGCGCGGATAAGATAATCATTACCAGTGCCAACACTAAGAGTGTAAACATGGCAACGCCTAGAATAATCTCAATACCTATCATTGTACTTTAAACCTCGCAATTATAGATCGATGCCGCCAAAGGACATGAAACCCAGTGACATAAGCCCTACAGTGATAAAAGTAATCCCTAAACCTTTTAAGCCATCTGGCACATCACTGTATTTCATTTTTTCGCGAATACCCGCTAGCGCGACAATCGCTAGCGCCCAACCAGTACCTGCACCTGCACCAAATACAACACTTTCCGCAAAATCGTAACTACGTTCTACCATGAAAAGTGAAGCACCTAGAATTGCACAGTTCACCGTGATTAACGGTAAAAATACACCTAAAGCGTTGTATAGAGATGGAACGTATTTATCAAGAACCATTTCCATAATCTGAATTAAGGCAGCAATTACACCTATATACGTAATTAATCCCAAAAAGCTCAAATCAACTTCAGGTAATCCTGCCCAAGCCAATGCGCCATCGGCTAGAAGATAGGTATAAAGCAGGTTATTCACTGGCGTCGTAATAACTAGTACAACGATCACTGCAATACCTAAGCCTAGTGCTGCTTCAACTTTTTTCGAAACTGCGATAAAAGTACACATGCCCAAGAAAAAGGCTAGCGCCATGTTTTCTATAAAAATAGAACGAACAAATAAACTGAGTAATTCTTCCATTAGTGAGCCTCCTTACCTTGAGTATTGGGTGCAATCTTGAAATCATCTTGCTCAACTTGATCTGTTTTCACTGCGCGGATAGCCCAGATAAACAAACCAATTAAGAAAAATGCACTAGGTGGTAATAGCAACATACCATTAGAAACATACCAGCCACCATCAGTGACTAATGGCAAAATCTCTATACCAAATAATTTACCAGAACCAAATAGCTCACGAATAAATGCCAAGCCTAATAAAATTGCGCTATAACCAAGACCGTTACCAATACCATCTAAAAAACTAGGAATTGGAGGATTTTTCATTGCGAACGCTTCAGCACGTCCCATAACGATACAGTTAGTAATAATCAAGCCAACAAAAACAGACAACTGCTTACTAATATCATAAGCGACCGCTTTAAGTACTTGGTCAACCAAAATAACTAACGAAGCAATAATGATCATCTGCACAATAATACGAATACTGCTAGGAGCATGATTTCGAACGAGAGAAACAAAAAAGTTAGAGAAACCCGTTACGATAGTTACCGCGATACACATCACAATAGTCACTTTTAGACTACTAGTAACGGCAAGAGCAGAACAGATGCCTAAGATTTGTAAGGCAATAGGATTGTCTTCAAATAACGGCTTATACAATAAATCTTTAATCTTCATGGATTAGGCCTCCCCTTCTTTAAGGTTTGTTAAGTATTTGGCATAGCCCATCGAGCCCATCCAAAACTTCACTAAATTATCGACACCTTTACCGGTAAGCGTAGCACCCGATAAGCCATCTACTTTATATTGAGGTTCGGGAGTATTTTCGTTAACAGCGCCTTTGATCACAGTAAGCTCTACCGATTGATCTTCGCCATAGACTGTTTTACCTTCCCACAAGCCTTTCCACTTAGGATTGTCGATTTCACCACCTAGCCCAGGTGTTTCACCATGCTCATAAAAAACTAAACCAGAGACCGTGTTTAAATCACTTTCTAAAGAAATAAAACCGTACAGTGTAGACCAAAGTCCGTAGCCCTTAATCGGTAATATTACTTTTTGCAAACCTTGATCGTTTTGCACAAGATATACTTTTGCGATATTAACTCGGTTTGAAATCTTAGCTAAATCTTCTTCAGGCGATAAAGCAATAGACAGCTGTGGATCTTTAGACGCTTTACGCTGATCATAAGATTGAACATCTTGTTCGTCGGTATACTTGCCTGTTTCAATGTCTACTAACTTAGTAGTTACATTTTCAAACATTTCAGTAATGCTTTTACCGTCTTCGATGCCCTGATCGTATAGACCGCCAGCCTTTAAGATATTAATTTTAAAATCTTTCTGCTTGTTTGCCACTTGTAGAGGCTTCAGCATGACTGCCGCTGTTGAAACAATGACAGAACAAACTAAACAGAGTAAAAAAGCGACGAATAACGTGCGTTGAGTAGAATCAGTTTTAGACACGGGCTAATCTCCTCTTGATGTTGGCTTGCACAACAAAATGGTCAATTAATGGCGCAAACAAGTTAGCAAATAGGATAGCGAGCATAATACCTTCAGGGAAAGCCGGGTTTACCACACGGATAAGCACCGTCATTAAGCCAACTAATCCACCAAACCACCACTTACCTGCATTGGTCATAGAAGACGATACTGGATCGGTTGCCATAAAGACCATGCCAAAAGCAAAGCCACCCACCACCATATGCCAGTACCAAGGTACATTAAACATTGGGTTGGTATCAGAACCGATAAAGTTAAATAAGCTAGCAGTAGCGACCATACCTAGCATGACGCCAGCCATGATGCGCCATGATGCTATTCGCATCACTAATAAAATGGCACCACCAATAAGAATCATTAGTGTAGACACTTCACCAAATGAGCCATGTAAATTACCAAAAAAAGCATTCATTAGGCCAATTTGAGCATTCAGTGCATCAACACCGCCAGAAGCCGCGTAAGACAAGGCCGTAGCACCAGTGTAACCGTCAACCGCCGTCCATACTGAATCACCCGACATAAATGCAGGGTAAGCGAAATATAAGAATGCTCGGCCTGTTAATGCTGGGTTAAGGAAGTTTTTACCGGTTCCACCAAACACTTCTTTACCAATTACCACACCAAAGCTGATGCCTAAGGCTGCTTGCCATAATGGCAAATCGGGAGGGCAAATAAGTGCGAAAAGAACGGATGTTACGAAAAAACCTTCGTTCACTTCATGTCCACGCTTCATGGCGAACAAGACTTCCCAGAAACCACCTACAACAAATACGGTTAAGTAGATAGGAAGAAAGTAAGCGGCACCATGGATCATATTATCCCAAGCACTGGCAGCGCTATAACCTGCAAGTAACTCGATAATACCGCCTCTCCAGCCTTCAACGGCTGCAAGGCCGATATCGGCCATAATTGTATTCGCTTGGAAGCCGACGTTGTACATACCATAAAACATGGCAGGGAATGTACACATCCATACCGTGATCATCATGCGCTTAAGGTCAATGCCATCTCTTACGTGAGATGTTGTTTTCGTCACGTCACTTGGACGATAAAAAACCGTATCTACCGCTTCGTAAAGTGCATACCAGCTTTCGTACTTCCCACCTTTATGAAAATGGGGTTCCATATTGTCTAAAATAGAACGTAAACTCATATTTAACCCTCCGTCTCAATACGCGTTAAGTTATCGCGTAAAATAGGACCATATTCGTATTTACCCGGACAAACATAGGTACATAGCGCTAAATCCTCTTCATCTAGCTCCAGCCCGCCCAACTTTTGAGCCATTTCGGTATCACCTACAATTAATGAGCGTAATAATTGCGTAGGTAAAATATCCAAAGGCATGATGTTTTCATACGCACCGACCGGCACCATCGCTCTCTCGCTACCATTAGTGGTAGTGGTAAAGTTGAATTTTTTACCTTTCATCAAGCTTGAAACATAAATGCCTAATGTTGAAAAACCATTAAAACCAGCACGAAGGTAATGCATAAACAAACGTTCATTCCCTTCTTCTAACACACTCACTTGGTTATGGTAACGTCCAAGATAAGCTAAGCTTGCATTGGCCGTACGCCCACCAAACACTGAGCCAGAAATTACTCGGTTGTTCTCACCGTCAATGCTGCCAGAACACAAGTCATTTAGGCTAGCGCCCAAACGCGTATGTAATAAACGAGGATTGTTGACTTTTGGACCAGCTAGTGAAACTACACGTTTGGTGTAAAGCTCACCGGTAATAAATAAGTGGCCTACTGCTATCACGTCTTGATAACCAATAGTCCATACCGTTTTATTAACATTCACAGGGTCTAAGTAATGTATATGTGTTCCCGCATTACCTGCGGGGTGAACGCCACCGAAAGCTTCTGAACTAATTTTCTCGTGTTTCGGGGTAGTAAAACTGGCGTTTTCGCTTTGACAAACAAATACTTTGCCTTCTGTTAAACGAGCTAACACATTTAAACCGTTATTAAACGCGGTTTGTTCTGCTGGAATAACAACATTTGGATCTGCAGCGAGAGGGTTGGTATCTATTGCTGTAACAAAGATAGAGGCTGGAGTACTGTCGATTGCAGGTACTTTACTGTACGGACGTGTGCGAAAGGCAGTCCACATACCAGACTGAACCAAATCATCTACCGCTTTCTCGCGCGCTAATTCGGTAATATCTTTTTCAGAGTAGCTATTAAAGGTTTCCTTTTCATCACCTTTAAGATCGATTACAACCGATTCAAGTACTCGGCGAGCACCGCGATTAATCGCACTCACCACGCCGGAAGCGGGAGAAGTGTAACGAACTCCTTCGGTTTTTTTATCAGTAAATAATAGCTGGCCCAGCTTAACAGTATCGCCTTCTTGAACTGCCATAGTGGGTTTCATGCCGTGATAATCAGGTCCGATGACGGCTACTGATTTCACAGTAGGTGCATCTGAAATGACTTGCTCTGGTTTACCATTAATAGGTAAATCCAAACCTCGACGGATAGTAATCATACGCCTCTAGCCTAATATTGGTGGATGGAATGATGTTCGTTAAAACACGTTTACTTGCTTAACTACATTGGATAGCCACATTGGGTAACCACATGGGATAATTACATTGCTGTAACTTAACTATATTGATACAACTGTATTAATATTAATATAACTACAATGATGCAGCTCTATTCGTGTAGCTATCCAATGCACTTTATAACGTGAGTGTTTTCTGTTGATCAACCTTAGTGTGTTAATAATGTGAGTAAACAATTCATATAAACAACTACAGTGTAGTCAATCACACAGAAAAAGCATGGCTTTGGCCAAGCGGCGCAATTATAAGGATCAATAGAGTCTGTTTCCAGCTAAATAGCAGTTTTCAGTATAAAAATTCATTAAAACTCTGTTTTTGATCATATTTCAGACTAAGAGACTTTCTCATTAGATCGATTAGCACTTAATAAAAGCCAAAAAAAACCCAGTAAAAATATTTTTACTGGGTTTTTATTCTACAGTGCTACGATCTTTCGGCAGACTGTAAATAAAAGCATTACAAGCTAGTCGGTAGGATACACTTCGTAGTTAACACCGGCCATTTGTTCTAAGCAACGAACAACCTGACAACTATAACCAAACTCATTATCGTACCAGCAATACAAGACACAGCTGTTATCGTTAACGATGGTCGCTTTGCTATCAAAAATACAAGCATGACGTGAACCTACGAAGTCACTAGACACCACTTCAGGTGAGTTGGTGTAATCAATTTGCTGCTGTAATGGAGAGTGTAGAGCGACTTCACGCATATAATCGTTAAGTTCATCTACCGTTGGCTTGGCCTTAAGCTGAATATTTAGGATGGCCATGGAGACATTAGGCGTTGGTACACGGATAGAGTTACCTGTTAGTTTACCTGCCAGCTCTGGAATTGCTTTTTGAACCGCTTTAGCTGCACCCGTTTCGGTCAACACCATGTTTAGAGCTGCACTACGACCACGACGCTCACCGGCATGATAGTTATCAATTAGGTTTTGGTCATTTGTATAAGAGTGTACCGTTTCAACATGGCCCTTCTCTATACCGTATTTATCCATTAATGCTTTTAATACCGGCGTGATGGCATTGGTAGTACATGATGCCGCAGAGACAATTTTATCTTCTGGCTTGATAACATCATTATTAATTCCATAAACGACATTCTTCATATCGCCTTTGCCGGGTGCGGTTAGCAACACTTTGCTAATTCCTGGGCAATCCAAATGCTGCGACAAACCCGCTTCGTCACGCCATACGCCCGTGCTATCCAACAAAATCGCATCATGAATGCCATGCTCGGTATAATCAATTTCGGCAGGAGAATTAGCGTAAATCACTTTGATCTCAGACCCATTACATACCAATGTATTAGTATCTTCCTCAACACGAATAGTGCCTTTAAAGCTACCGTGAACAGAATCGCGACGTAACAAGCTGGAACGCTTAACCAAATCATTAGGGCTCTTACCCTTACGAACAACAATAGCTTTTAAACGTAGTTGATCACCACTACCCGCTTTTTCAACTAACAAGCGAGTCAATAAACGGCCAATACGACCGAAGCCATACAAAACAACGTCTTGGGGCTTATTAAGGATTTTGTCTGCAGCACCAATAAATTGCTTCAGCTCAGCACTAACCCATGCATTCGCATCAGTGCCTTCTGGCTGCCCCATAAACTTAACCGCTAACTTGCCAATATCAATATGGCAGCTACCCAAGTTCAACTCAGTCATGGCTTTTAAAACAGGGTAAGTTTCAAATTCTGATAATTCGTTTTCTTCAACCTGACGTACTGCACGATGAGCCTTCATTATGTCGATGACAGAACGATTGATCAGTGGCTTGCTATACATATAAGCTTTAACGTTCGACTCACGATAGAGCTTACCAATCATAGGAATCATCGCTTCCGCTAATGCTTCACGCTGTTTCCAATCTTTAAAATAATCATCCGGCTTAGGTCGATTCACCACTAGTCACCCTGTTTGTTGAGTAGATAAAAGGAGAGATATTCCGCTAAACGCAAAACACCCTTGATTTTGTCACGTAATTTGCTTGATTTTGTCGATTAATCTGAAAGGCGCGTATTATCTTAATTTATACAAAAAAGCGCAAGCTGAATAAGCACAATGGGGATGGAGTTTCAGTCAGGGTGTGTAAATTGCTGAAGAAATTTGATGATACAACTGAAAAAGCCTAAATAAGGCTAAATGGGTATCAGGCTTAATCCGCTTGATGCCGTATGACCGCATCTTTGATAATAGCAGCCATCACTTTATTATTGCGCGAAGACGTCACATCGCCAAGGGCATCGCCTTTTGAGGTCTTGATATCAGAATTAAGGATGCCTGATGGTACGACCTCCTTTACAGCGCTAACTAATTGCTCTTCATCCCAAGGCTTGTGTAAAAAACGATATATACTTGCTTCATTAATTGCTTCGCATAGATCATCATAATCACTCTGCCCAGACAGCATAATTCTACCGACATTAGGATAAGTTTGCTTCACCTGACTAAGCAGCTTAGTGCCGTTCATATAGGGCATACGCTGATCAGACACCACGACATCCACTATATTTGACTCTAGAACATCAAGTGCAACCTGACCACTACCCGCCTCTAGGATATCGAAATTATTTTTTTTAAATACACGACGCAATGCCGAACGAGTAGATTTCTCGTCATCAACTAATAAAACAACCGGTTTCATATTAATACCTATCGTGATTTTTTGTCATCTAGATCTAATACCCGAACAATATAATTCCGAGCCCTTGTTAGCATTCCAGCATAATTTTTTTGCGCCTACCCTCTTTCAATTTACAATCAAGCGCGCTGTTAATGGCGACTTCTAACAGCTTATCATCCCAAGGCTTATTTAGATGACTATGAATTTTGGCGTCATTAACCGCTGAAATAACAGCCTCCATGTCTGCATAGCCTGTTAACAGAATACGCATGGCATTCGGAGCAACAGCTCTCGATTTACGCAGAAACTCTGCTCCATCCATTTTAGGCATGCGCATGTCAGAAATGATAATATCGACTTCTTCATTAGCAAGTAACTCTAGACCCTCTACACCAGACCCTCTACACCGCCTTCGGCGCGAATAGCATCCCATTTTCGTTGACGACAAAAACGATACAAAGAATCGAGAATGGACTTCTCATCATCCACTAAGAGAATTTTTGGATGAATTTCTTCTGTCATTATGTCGTCGTTCATAAGTCACTCCAATACCTATCACGTGATCTGTCGAGCCACTTATATAGCCATCGCCCAACTTATACTTCAACATTTTTAGAAGAAATCAACACCAATACTTTTGGCATAGTTTTGTTGAGATTGCAGCTGGTCATTTGACAGCACTACATTAACACCAATAGTTTTGGCTTCAGCAATCATTTTTAAGCGCTTTTCTGTTAACGAATGATTGTTGATTGCATTGTTCTTACAATTCATTTCCAAATAAAGAATTGGTGTATCTTTTAATTCGCTTACATTGATAATTTTTTCGCCTACATCTAGTATAACGCTGCTTTTATAGTAGCCATTCTCCGTTAAGAAGCAAGTAAAGTCGTTTTCCATTAGAGACTCGAACGATAAGCGAAAAATAGTTTTTGGCTGCTTTTTCAACACATCTTCTAGTGCTTTTAATAATGAAGGTTCACGTGCAAAACCCTCATAGAATAAATCAATAACAAATACCCTCTCGCCACCTTCACATTTTTCCATATGCTTAATTACGCTGAGTAAGTACCAAGAAAACAGTATCTGACATTCTTCGGAATCGTTGACAAGGTCTACCACATGCGCATGTTTAACACTCGAAAAATCAGGCCAGAAAACATTAAGATACGTCAGTGGTGATTTATCATTAAAAGAATCGTAGCTTTGCTCTTCTAGTAATAGAGAGCTTGCTTGAATGGATTGAACGAGTGCCTGTTTTTTTTGTTCAGTATCAGCATCAACGGTAGGCTGATCGTAAGATCTAATTAATTGACGCTCCGAAGACTGGAAACGCTTTGAGACACTGATAGCTTGAGGGATGGCACTATTGACCGTTTCGAGCAACTGTTTTTCATCCCACGGCTTTGGTAAAAAACGATAAATATTCGCTTCATTAATAGCTTCCTGTAAATCCTCGATATCACTATGGCCTGACAGAATAATACGGCCTACATTGGGATAAAGATTTTTTACTACACTAAAAAATTGAGTCCCTGTCATCTCAGGCATTCTTTGATCCGAAACAATGACATCAATGCTGTTGTTAGCGAGTACATCTAATGCTTGCTCGCCACTATTTGCTTCAAACACCTTAAAATTATTTCGTCTAAAGCTACGATTAAGTGCAGAGCAAACATCTTTTTCATCATCGACTAAAAGGATTGTTGGGTTCATCTTTTCACCTAAAGTTTTATTTATCACCTCTTTATTTATAACCAAACACACTTTATTCGCCAATAACCATTTGATCTAGATCTTAGTTAAAAAGACTTAATATCGCATATACCCAATTTGTCTATACATTATCATTACTTTCATTTCGCTATATATCCACTTTTACTGAAATAACAAAACAATAGAAAAAAAAGATCTAGAAAAACAAAAAATATTCATCTTTATATTTATATCTACAGTACATTATTTTAAATAGCTTCTATTCTTAATAAAGATAAATGACAATACTTAGTCATCTCATGTGCATCTACTTATCTGCTATATACAGCAATCAGACACAGGAAAAGAATAATGAAAGGCGTTGTTTTTATTGCATTTAATCAAATGGTAGAGGATCAGGTAGGAATTGACACCTGGGAACGATTATTAAATGAGGTAATGCCAGAATCGGAAGGGATCTACACTTCTGTTGAAGACTACCCCGATAGCGAGCTGTTTACTATGGTGGGTGCTTTGTCCAAAATTGTCGACGTTCCCGTTCCTACGCTCGTTGAACAATTTGGCGCCTATATGTTCGACGTATTAAATAGCAAATACCCTATTTTTTCGGCGCAACAACCAGACTTTTTTAGCTTTATTAAAAGCATTGATAGTGTGATCCATAAAGAAGTAAGAAAACTATACGATTCCCCTAGTTTACCTACATTAGATTGTGAACAAATTGATGAACACACATTAACTATAAAATACACATCACCTAGAAAGCTCTGTTTTTTAGCTGAAGGTTTGATTCGCGGATCAGCCAAACATTATGGAGTTGATTATTCTCTTAAGCATGATACCTGCATGCATAACAACAGTGACCACTGTTTCATCACATTAACGATTTAAAACATGGATAAAAAAAATTACAAAGCCGCTTATGAGAGGCAAAAAATAGCTAGATCGCGTGCCGAAAATCAATTAGAAAACATTTCCAGAGAGCTTTATGGCTCTAACAAAGCACTACAGAAAAGTTATGAAAAGTTAAAAAATCAAAAATCTCAATTACTCCACCAAGAAAAGCTAGCCTCTATTGGCCAATTGTCCGCCGGTATTGCTCATGAAATCAACAACCCATCGGGCTTTATTAAAAGTAATTTAACCACGTTACAACATTATATCGCGGATGTTTTTGAGGCAATGAGCGCCTATAAGTCATTCATTGAAAAAATAGAAGCTGATATAAACAATACACAACCTGATAACTTGAAGAATAATCTGCAAGATGATTTAAGAGATTCGCTAAGACAGACTTTAATGAATAGCCTAACTGAAATTCGCATAGCCGAAAAAAAAACCGACATAGAGTATTTATTAGAAGACGTACCTAACCTAATAAATGAATCAATTGACGGCGCTAACCGAATCACTAAGATAGTCGATGGACTTAAAGTATTTTCCCGTATAGATAGCGACTACAAAGAAATTCTTGATGTAAATGAAACTATTGAAAATACATTAAAATTAGTACAGAACGAAATTAAGTATACGGCTGAATTGTCTATAGATTACGGAGAACTACCTAAAACAATGGGGTATCCCGGTAGCTTGAGCCAAGTGATACTTAACATTCTAGTGAATGCTAGCCAAGCTGTTGAAGAAGATGGGAAAATAAACCTTCGTACAACACTAGAAAAAAACTGTATTCTTATTTCTATAAAAGATAACGGAGTAGGCATTTCAGAAGAAACCATCAATAAGATATTTGATCCCTTTTTCACCACAAAGCCCGTAGGATTAGGCACCGGCTTGGGCTTATCCATATCGTCCGGTATTATGAAGCAGCATGGCGGTCAAATAGAGGTAGATAGCAAAATAGGCGAAGGCACTCTTTTTACCTTATATATTCCTGTTATTGACATAAGCCCCATTTAATTATTAACGGGTAACATAACCGTAAATAATGCGCCCTTCCCAACAACATTTTCTACCGAGATACTGCCACCGTGATCGCAAACAATGCCTTGCGATATAGAAAGACCTAAGCCTGTGCCCTCTCCTACAGGTTTTGTCGTAAAAAAAGGGTCAAACAATCTAACGATATTTTCTTCTGGTATCCCTTTCCCTGTGTCTAATACTTGGATGATAATAGCGGATGTATCCGCTGTTTTTTGATGTGCTGAGCTAATGGTTAAAACACCTTTTTCATTCATCGCATGCATGGCATTCACGACTAAATTCGTTAACACCTGTGTAATTTTACCTGAATGGCATTGAATAAAAGGAAGGGGCGTTAATTGAGTAATGACCTCACAACGATACTTTAATTCATTAGCCAGCATCTTTAATACACTTTCAATCAGCATATTTACATCACATTCTTCCACCCCTTCATCTGAAGACCTTGAATACACACTCAACCCTTTAACGATATCAATGACCCTATTAGTGCCTTTAATCGACTCATCTACCAAGCCATCAATATCCCCATCAATAAAATCCACATCATTACTTTCACGATACAAGCGGAGTTCTTTCAATTGATCCTGAATATCGTTTTTTGTGGTTAAATCAATCGTATTTAGTAGCGTTTGCTGTTTATCTATTAATGCTTTATAGGTGTGGATATAGATTAAAAGCGATGACAAATTGCTTTTAATAAAGGCTACAGGATTATTAATTTCGTGCGCAACCCCTGCGGCTAATTGACCAATAGAAGCCATTTTTTCTGATTGAACTAATTGCTCTTGGGCCTGCTGTAGTTTGCTATAAGCAGTCTCTAGCTTTTCTTTTTGCTCGAGAATTTTTTGCGTGCGTTTCTCAACTCGGGTCTCTAATGTGACATTTAACTCCATCAGCTCCCTTCGGTGGTTCTCCGTTTCTAGATTCGCTTTATTTAAGCTAGCCATCATTTTATTAAACGAATCTGCCACTTCAGCAATTTCATCGTGTGTTTTGATGTAAATGTTTTGAGTTAAATCACCACCAGCAATACGGCGGGCAGAATCCCGCAATACCTTTAATTGTTTCGTTAAATATACGCCAAGAATAAACGAAAATAATGCCACCAATAGCATTTCTATTATGGCAATACTCGCCGCTAACCATTGAGCTTCGCTTATCGCTTCTTCTATCCCTTCCGTTGAAAACCCCATTTCAATGCGGCCATAAGTAATACCATCAACAATAACCTCCTTACTGGCATCATAGACTGAGTCATCGACATCTTGATATCGAACATCCTGCTGAAAACGCTGATTAAGGTATCGTGGGTCACCGCCACTCGCGAGTAAATTATTATCGTTATCGAAAACACGGGTGTAGAGCAATCCTTGATTAGTTAAAATTTCCTCAACAGAATGACTTAAAGACGCAAGATCAAAAGAAAGAACCGCATCTTTTGTTGTGCTGGCAAATAATGAGGTGGTCGTGGCAACATAATCTTCTAGGTTATCTTGATTAGACTGGCGCATATAGCTGAGCACCGTCGTAATTAACACCAATAACAACACCGCCTCAATAAGCCCTACACCAAGAATTGTTTTAAAGCGTAAAGTCATATCGTGTACTACTGATGAATCAACTGGTTTAATAGGTCTAACCCTAAACTTCTCACATCATCCCAATCACTATCTGTCGCGGCTATTAACCCATTTTTAATTTTCAACGATTGTAATAATGCTTTGCCTTCAGGGTTATTGATCATATCGACTAATGCTTGCTGAACTAGTTGATGTGCTTTATGGTTAACTCGAGGGTGAGCCGCAATGGCATGCGGCGTAAACGCTTCCGATGTCCAAAGTATTTTAAGCTGTTTGCTCACCGCTGAATTTGTATTGTTAAATGTTCGTTTTACCCCACCACCCGCAGTAAATAAGCCTTTAGCTTCCCCTAAATAGACGGAATCGTGAGAAGAAACGTATTTCGCGTTGAAAACAATATTATCGCGACTCAATTGAGCTCTGGGCAACACGCTCGCTGCAAATGCTGCCGGTGCCGGAAAGGCCAATGTTTGCCCTTCCAGCTCAGCCATTGACTGAATTGAACTGTCTTTATGCACAACCATGATGCCCCTAATGGGCTGACCCTTGCGTACAGCAACTGCTCGATAACCCGGATCTTGATTGAATACGGTAAAATGATAAGGGTTCATATAGGTGAAATCATAATCTCCTGCCGCCAGCCTTTTTTCAAACTCGGGAATATTTTTAGCGGTTTTGAACTGTAATTTAACCCCTGTTTTTTCTCTAATACAACTAAAAACAGGCCCCCAAAGCGTCGCTAAACGGCTTGCTGATTGCCGCGGCACGATACCAAATGAATAGTCAAATGAAGCATTATCACTATCGTCGTTTGCCCATGCCAAGCTGCTTAACGTAGTGGATAATAGAAGAATGTATAACCACTACTGTCCGGTTAAACATAACTAAGCCTCTAATTCTAGCTGAGGAGAGGGTTCTTTGCTGCCCTTATCTCTACCGGGGTCTGGATGAAGTAGGTCTTCAATTGTCCTTCGAGTTGTTAGGTTTAGACTCAATATTCGAGCAATTTTCTGCAG
>Ga0233426_10001248_pt1 | contig 23958 bp, 19 predicted proteins | sample SI_118_April2016_6_FD_179875 | JGI IMG/M metagenome (GOLD analysis project Ga0233426, IMG submission 179875) | Seawater microbial communities from Saanich Inlet, British Columbia, Canada - SI_118_April2016_10_MG | ecosystem: Environmental > Aquatic > Marine > Inlet | place: Canada: British...
TTACGTTGCGCAACCTCATCGAAAACGACCGCGTCGCACTCAGCTGCCAGGATATCAGCGATACCGACCTCTCTGGGGCCTCGATCATCGTGCTCAACTACACGCTTCAGTTTCTGCCGTTGGCGATACGAGATCAATTGATGGCCCGAATCTACCAATCTTTGTTACCCGGGGGCATTGTTTTCATTGCCGAAAAAGTGACAAACCCCGAGCTAGATCCGCAACAAGCCATCAACGACCTGCATCTGGATTTCAAACGACAGCAGGGTTACAGCGAGCTTGAGATCGCCCAAAAAAGATCAGCCCTTGAGGCGGTTTTAATTCCCGAGACCGAATTTGCGCACCATCAGCGCTTAGCGCAATGCGGCTTTGAGATTCCCCAAACCCTCACGCGCGCGCTCAACTTCATCGCTTTTATGGGCCAAAAACCACGAACGAACCCAAAGCTCACATCGCATCAATCGGGGCTGGATAGTCGGTGAGCACGCGATGAGTCTGGCAACCTTTGATCGTTTTTTCGAACTCACCCAGCACGAATTACTGCGCAACGACCATGACTTTCTTAAAGCTCGGGTACAAGAACGACTTGCGTTACGTCCTCACGGCCGGAGCGATGATTGGGACGACATCCTTAACGCCCTCCCCCAAACGGATGATGTGCGCGCGGAACTGGCTCGACCCAGCGTGCGATTAAGCAGCCACAACAAGGTCGACCGCCTGGTGCTCGAGCAACAACTCCAAGCCCTAAAACCTTGGCGCAAGGGGCCTTTCAACCTATTTGGACTCGACCTAGATACCGAATGGCGCTCAGATTGGAAGTGGGCGCGGCTGCAAAAAAAAATTCAACCCCTTGCCGGCAAGGCCGTTTTAGATATCGGCTGTGGCAATGGTTATTACCTGTATCGGATGTTGGGTGATGGCGCGCGTCTCGCGCTCGGAATTGATCCAACCCGGCTATTTTGTTACCAGTTTCAAGCCCTGCAACGGCTGCAAGGCCCCAACAACGCCGCGATGCTGCCACTAATCGATGAAGACCTACCCAATACCCCCTTTTTTGACACGGTCTTTTCCATGGGCGTGCTCTACCATCGCCGAGACCCTATTGAACATTTGAACCGCTGCAAGCAAGCCCTAGCCAAGGGGGGCGAATTGGTGCTTGAAACGCTTATTATCCAGAACGGCGCTGAACCGGCACTGAAGCCAGAGCCGCGCTATGCCAAAATGCGCAACGTCTGGGAGGTGCCGAGCCTTGACCGGTTATTATCGCAACTCGAGCAGGCCGGCTTTGACTGCCTTAACGTTTTGGATGTCACGCAAACAAGCGTAATCGAGCAACGCCAAACCCCGTGGATGGCCTTTCAATCCCTTGCAGATTTTCTCGACCCGTGCAATCCAAACAAAACGATCGAGGGTTACCCTGCGCCTTTGCGGGCCATTATCTCGGCACGTCGACCTCTGTAAGCATCAAGACGCTAAGCAAAATCCATCAATTCGGTAAAGCCAGACGGGGCATGGGGTCCGATCACCAATTGCTCTAAAACACCTTGGCCCTGCTCCTGTCCTTTCGAGGTTGTAAGCATCGCATCACACATTGCTTGCACGTGTATATTTTCAGGGCTTACTGCATTCAGCTCATAGCGCTCACGAATGACCGATAGATCACCGTGATAGCCACCATGACGATGCGTTGGATGACCATAGCCTAAGCCCTTCATATAAAAATTCCACTTTGGCTGCAGTTCTATCTGATAAGTCTCGCCATCCGCCGACGTCATATGGATCCGGGCATTTTTAGCGAACCGAGTGCCCGGCTCATAGTCCTGCTCATAACCGAAGTGTTTCATTTTAATTTCAGGCTCACCTAGCGCTTTCGGAATCAAAACCGCATTTTCATTCCATGCGTCCCCCGCAGCATCCTGATTGACGAAATAATGAATACTAAAATCTTTAAAATTCAGCGGTGCCCAGATCCAAAAGAACTGGAAGCCCGTCGCGGCAGGATTTGGTTGCGCGTCCGGCGCGCCAATATTCCGGATACCCCAAGAACGGTCCCGAGTGCCTTGAAATGAAGTGGGTGAGACGTCTTTGACAACGCCCGCAACTTTTATCGATCCGGACCAAGTTCCGTTTTGCATCATCCTTGTCAAATCCATCCCAAGCTGCGCCCCAGTACGACGAACAAATCTCGGCTCCTCATGAGGCGGAATGAAAGCGGTAAACACAAGATCGCAGGCGATACCCGATTCCGCATCATCGCACCGAATCCGCAGCTGCTCTAACGGCGTTTCAATCTCGAGTGCCAAGGGCCCGATTTGGGTCGTTAACCGCTCAAGTGACATGGTCTTCGACGCAATCACATTGTGCTGCTGCCCATCAATCACAATCGAGAAAGCCCCATCCATCACATCAACGTAAGGATAAACCCCGAGCGCGAACGCGAAGAAAACTGAGCCGTCAGCGTTATAGCCGTTAAAAAAATAACGGTCGTAAAAGTTGCGATTTCCCCCCACGTAAGCAATCGGCTCTGGGGTTTGGTGCAGCGGATAGTCATCGCCCTTCGTTAACATAGTGTGCTCCTTGGATGCTTGTGCCAACAGAGTGCATTGAAAAGATCAGCAGGTCAAAAGCCTTAGCAACCGCCCACTTTGATTGATATGATTCAGGCTTTGCCACTGCGAGAACTCGCTTATGATCAGCCTGCTGGGTATCGCACTGTTTCCTTTTATTGCCTATCTGTTGTCAACCAATCGACAAGCCATTTCGCTCAGAACCGTTCTCGGGGCCTTTGCGCTGCAGGCCGGCCTTGGCGGGCTCATTCTCTATGTCCCCTTCGGCAAAGACTTACTCGCCGCGCTCGCCGACAAAGTTGTGGTGTTACTCAGTTATTCAAAAGCCGGCATTGATTTCCTATTTGGCAGCTTAGCGGCGGAAGGCGCGGGATTCGTTTTTGCCATCAACGTTTTGCCCGTGATCATATTCTTCTCGTCACTCATTGCGGTTTTGTACTACCTCAATGTCATGCAGTGGATGATCAAACTGATTGGCGGCGCGCTGAGAAAATTGCTTAAGACCAGCCATACCGAGTCCATGGCTTCTGCGGCGAACATTTTTATTGGCCAGACCGAGGCGCCACTCGTGGTGCGTCCGTATATCGCGTCCATGACGAAATCAGAATTATTTGCTGTCATGGTTGGCGGGCTTGCCTCAATCGCAGGCTCGGTCATGGCGGGATACGCAGCCCTCGGCATTGAGATGAAGTACCTTCTGGCGGCAAGTTTTATGGCGGCACCTGGCGGCCTTATGATGGCGAAGATCATGGTACCCGAGACCGACACACCGGCAGATCCTAGCGACGCGTTGGATGACGAAATGCATCACTACGTAAACATCTTTGATGCGGCGGCTAACGGCGCCATGACGGGGCTTCAAATGGCCATGGCGGTTGGCGCGATGCTGCTGGCCTTCATTGCCCTGATCGCCGCCCTCAACGGCCTGCTGGGGTGGGCGACCGCATTGATCGGATTCGAGGCGGTCACCATTGAATTAATTTTAGGCTACCTGTTCCAACCCATCGCCTTCTTGCTGGGCGTCCCCTGGTCTGAGGCCAATGTTGCGGGTGGCTTGATCGGGCAGAAGCTGGTTCTTAATGAGTTTGTCGCCTACATCGCGTACTTGGATATTGCTGATACTTTGTCACCCATAAGCCAAGCTATTGTTGTGTTTGCGCTGTGCGGCTTCGCTAATTTCTCATCCATTGCCATATTACTCGGCGGCCTTGGCGCCCTTGCACCGACCCGACGCGACGATATTTCTCGCCTGGGTCTTCGAGCCTTGCTCACTGCCACCTTGGCGAACTTGATGAGTGCCGCACTCGCAGGTTTCTTCCTTTCATTTCAGTAAGTCTCGATTCCCTATGTCAAAACACACCTTACCCACGATATCGATGCGCTCAAAAGATAGCGATCAAGCCTTTGTTCGGTCCCTTCACGACTATGGTTTCGCCGCTCTGACCGATCATCCCCTTGATATGACCCGGGTCCATCAAATCTATGATGATTGGCAGGCATTTTTTGACAGTAAAGCAAAATTTCAATTTCAATTTAACAAAGACACGCAAGACGGCTATTTTGGTTTGGCCGACGCCGAATCCGCTAAAGGCAGTGCAGTACAAGATTTCAAAGAATATTTTCATTTTTACCCCGCAGGCCGGTGCCCGAGTGATTTACGCGCCGACTTACTGACCTACTATCACGCAGCCGAAGACTTCGCCAAAACATTGCTCACCTGGGTTGAACGCCACTCCCCAACGGACGTTTGCGACGGCTACCTCGAACCCTTGTCCAGTATGATCGACGCCAGTCAATCTAGCTTATTGCGGATTCTGCATTATCCTGCGGTTCGTGCCGGCACCGATATACCTCGGGCAAGCGCCCACGAAGACATCAATTTATTGACGATTCTGCCCGCATCAAATGGACCTGGTCTTGAGATTCTTGGGAAGAATGGCGAGTGGCTCCGAATCGAAGACCGCGATGATCAGGTGCTGGTCAATACGGGCGATATGCTGGCGGAGGCTTCAAACGGCTACTTCCCATCGACAACCCATCGTGTGGCCTCGGAGAATCCCGAACTTGACGCCGATAGCCGAATGTCGATGCCTTTATTCTTACACCCGCGTCCCGATGTGCAGCTCTCCCGCCGCTATACCGCTGGAGACTATCTGCACGAACGATTGCTAGAGCTCGGCGTTATCGATGCCTAATCTTGCTAGTGCCCCCTTTTGATCGCCCATTCAACCACGGCCTCCGGGAACATCGGTCTGGCAATGTAAAACCCTTGAATAAGATCAACGCCAAGGGACCGACACAGCGTTAGATCTGCCTCGTCCTCGACCCCTTCTGCGACAGAACTGATGCCGAGCCGCCGAGCCAAATCAACACTCGACTCGAAGATCGCTTTTGACGAAGGCATCGAATGCGCCCCGTTCACAAAAGCCCGATCGATTTTGAGTTCTGTAAAGGGAAACCGTCTGAGCTGCTCCATCGACGAGAAACCGGTGCCGAAATCGTCAATCGAGATACCACAGCCTTTTAAACGCATCCGCGTGAGGGATGACATGACGCGCGAGACATCTTCCGGCAACTTACTTTCTGTGACCTCCAATATCACCAGCTCCGCAGGTGCCCCCGATACTGCCAAGGCATCATCCAGAACCCGAACGATACTCGACTCCGTCAAATCACTAACGGAAAAGTTACACGACACTTTCCAGCGATAGCCCGCTTGGCACCATTGACTCAGTTGCGCCATCGCGGTTGTAAAAATGGCTTGAGTCAACGCAAACATTAGCCCAGAGCGCTCTGCAACCGGCACAACAGCCCCCGGGCCGAGCAGCGTCCCGTCGGGCGTTTCCCACCGGAGCAGCGCCTCAACGCCCACCATATCGAGAGACACAGCATCCACTTTGGGCTGATAAACCAATCGAATAGCGTCTGCAGCAAGTCCCGCCCGAATTTCAGCTTCGGATAATTCAGATTGTACAAACGTTTTCGCTTGGGGCGCCGTCTTCAGTTCAACCCGATCCAGCAACGCTTCGATTTTTGATCGATCGATTGGCTTGGAGATTGACCCGATCACACGAATTCCGAGATCTCTTGCAAGGTCTTCAGCAACCTCCAACAACCGAAGATCTTCTCCACTAAAGAAAATCAGCGCAGGGTTCAAAGCGTGATCTGACAGGACGTTCAGAAACTCAATGCCATCCATGCCCGGCATGTTCAAATCAAGAATGAGCAGGTCCCATCCCTCTGCAAGTCGTAATTCTGCCGCGTGGCCGTCCGCAGCTGACGCGACCTGAGTCACCCCGAGGAGGTTGAGCACCTTCGTCACAATAGTCCGCTGAAACGAATCGTCGTCAACGATCAAGATTTTGAGCGATTTCCATTCATTCGACATCGATTGGGTCTTCCTTGGTCATAAACACATAACAGGCGATACCACCTGACCTAAACCCCGATACCGCGTTGCCCTAAGAGCATGCCCCATGATCGGGTCGGGACGCACCATCACAGATTGGGACTGACCCGGTTCTAAGTCAAATTCATTCGAAAAATCGTTTCAGTGATTGACCGCCTATCAGAACCAGGCGCTGCGCATTGGCCGCCAGCAAAATCAACGCCGAGTCCATCGCAGCAGGATCTCCGGCAAACGCTTTCTCACGGCCGAGCGCATTAAAGCGGCCTCGGTCGCCTTCACAGTCACGATCAAAAACCGAAAACAGCCCTAAAACTGGATCAAAACGACTTTCGACCGGGCGCCTAAACCGTCACAAGCGATCACCCTACCCTGGGTTAGGAAGCGGTTTCCTCAGTATCACCTGAGGCTTGTCCCATTCCAAGCAATCGTTGTGTCACCGTGCCAGCAACCATCGACCCATTAACATTGAGCGCCGTTCTGGCCATATCAATCAACGGTTCAATCGAAATCAACAGCGCGACCAAGGTAATGGGCAATCCCATCGCGGGTAGAACCACCAGCGCGGCAAAGGTCGCCCCACCGCCAACCCCGGCGATCCCAAAGGAACTCACCGTGGTGATCAAAATCAAGGGCACTAGAAACGACAAGCTCATGGGGTCGATTCCAACGGTCGGTGCAATCATCACCGCCAACATCGCAGGATAAATGCCCGCGCAACCATTTTGACCAATACTGGCGCCAAATGTCGCTGACAAATTGGCGATCGATGGATCATTTCCTAACGCTTTGGTTTGAACCTCGACATTCAGCGGAATCGTTGCGGCGGATGAGCGCGATGAGAACGCAAAGGTCAGCGCGGGCCAGACTTTGCCGTAAAATTCTTTCGGGCTAAAACCCACTCCCAGAAGAATCAGGCCGTGGACAATGAACATCAACAAAATAGCGGTATAAGACGCGAAAATGAAGTTAATCAAGTTCATGATGTCATCGCCATCGGCTGCGGCCGACACGTTGATCATCAAGGCGAGGACCCCATAGGGCGTTAATTGAATGACCAAGCGCACCAGCGCCATAACCCATTCCTGAATCACAGCAATGCCACCCAGTAACCGCTCGCCAAGCGCGGCATTCTGAGCGCGCAACTGCAGACCCGCAACGCCGAACAGAATCCCGAACAAAGCAACCGCAATGATCGAGGTTGGTCTGGCGCCGGTTAAATCTAAGAAAATATTGGACGGCAGAAAACTCAGTAACAGTTCAGGCAGCGCCCAGTCCCGCATTTCAACCTGACGACTGAGTAAAACCTCAGCCCGAGCAAGCTCCCGCTCGCCTTCAACCAGCCCTTCTGCGGTCAATCCAAAACTTACGGCGATATACGCGCCGATCAATGCGGCAATGGCCGTTGTGCCCAGCAACATAAACAAGACGAGACCACCGATGCGACCTAAGGCTGATACAGCCTCCAGCTTGATGACCGCAGCAATCATGGACACCAGAATCAGGGGCATGATGATCATTTTCAGCAGACTGATGTAGCCGCCACCCACCAGGCGCGTCCAGCTTAAGAACGACCCGAGTGCCTCACCCAAAAACACTGAATACAGGTTCAGCAGCAACCCAAAGATGGCGCCGCCCAGCAGCCCAACCAGGACACGCACCGAGAGCGATACTGCCTGCTGACCGAGTCGATACAGCCCGTAACACATACCGATCAACACACTGAGCAACATCAAGGTCATCATCGTTTATGCCTTTTAAGCCGAACCATAAAACGATTGCTTACGGCCCTTTTCGATTTATTTTGGGTGCGGCGCACCAGACCCGCGCGGTCTGCTCGATCAACGATTTATGACAGTCAACTTGCGAAGACCCAGTGGGGGCGGCCAGGTCGTTTACCAACCGACCGGCCCCAACGAATCGTTACGCACCAATCGCGTTAAGGATCGCATTTAAGGTGCCGCTGGGCCGCATGGCTTTATCGGCCAGTTCCGCAACCGGCTGGTAATACCCGCCCACATCCTGAGGCAAACCTTGCGCTGCCAGCAATTCGTCAACAATAGTCGCTTCATTGTCTCTGAGCGCGGTTGCCACCTTGGTGAAGGTTTCTCTCAAGTGCTCATCTTTATCCTGTCGTGCTGCTGCTTCGGCCCAATACAGCGCGAGGTAGAAATGACTACCTCGGTTGTCTATTTCATGGACCTTACGCGAGGGTGATTTGTTCTTTTCAAGAAACATCGCCACGCCGTCATTAAGCGTCTCAGCCAGAACACGAGCCCGGTGATTATCAAAGGTCAAAGCAAGGTGCTCAAGCGAGGCCCCAAGGGCTAGGAACTCACCCAAAGAATCCCAACGCAGATGGCCCTCTTTTTCAAATTGCTGGACATGCTTCGGCGCGGAGCCGCCGGCGCCGGTTTCGAACAAACCACCTTCATTCATCAACGGCACAATTGACAGCATTTTGGCGCTCGTTCCCAGTTCCAGAATCGGGAACAAATCTGTCAAGTAGTCTCGAAGCACATTACCGGTCACCGATATGGTGTTTTCGCCCGCGCGGGTTCGCGCTAAGGCATGCCGAGTCGCAGCGGCAGGCGCCAAAATTTGCCAGTCAATACCCGTCACGTCATACTGCGTCAGCTCGTGATGGACCTTGGCAATCAACACCGCATCATGGGCTCGGTTCTCATCCAACCAAAATACGATCGGCCAGCTCGTTGCACGCGCCCGCGCAACCGCTAATTTCACCCAATCCTGAATCGCCGTGTGTTTTACCCGACACATCCGCCAAATGTCACCCGCTTCAACCGGATGGCTGAGCAAGACTTGACCGGCAGCATCGACGACCTGAATCTCACCGGTGCCCGGCGCCTCAAAAGTCGTGTCATGAGAGCCATATTCCTCAGCTTTTTGGGCCATCAAGCCGACATTGGGAACAGAGCCCATCGTTGTTGGGTCAAAAGCCCCGTTCGCCTGACAATCTTTAATTGTTTCATCGTAAACCCCGGCATAACAACGATCCGGAATCACGGCCATCATATCGTGAAGCTCACCATCAGGCGCCCACATTTTGCCCGACTCTCGTATGGCTGCCGGCATCGAGGCATCGATAATAATATCGCTCGGGACATGCAGGTTGGTAATGCCTCGATCAGAATCCACCATGGCCTGGGCAGTGCCTTCGGTTAAATAGGCATCTAGCGCCGCTTTTATCTCGCTGCGCTGTTCTGGTGACAATTGCTCTATCTTTTCATAGGCATCACCGATGCCATTGTTCGGATCAACACTGAGCGCCTCAAAAACCGATTCATATTGCTCGAAGACCTCGCGATAATAGGCTTTCACCGCGTGCCCAAACATAATCGGATCTGAAACCTTCATCATCGTCGCTTTGAGATGTAATGACCAAAGTACCCCTTGATCCTTTGCCGCCTTGATGGTTTCTTCCAAAAATTGAACGAGCGCGGCCTTACCCATAACGGCAGCATCAACCACTTCGCCTTCACTAACGCTAACGGCGTCGGCTAAGGACACAACCTCGCCCGAATTGGATTTAAAGTGCACTGCGAGCTGATCTGCTTGCGCCATTTCAACAGAGCGTTCAGAACCGTAGAAATCACCTGATTGCATGTGCGCAACCGATGTCTTTGAATCACTGGCCCAGGCACCCATGCGGTGCGGGTGTTTCTGAGCATAATCTTTAACCGCTTTGGCCGCGCGGCGATCCGAGTTGCCTTCTCGGAGCACGGGATTTACGGCGCTGCCTTTGACTCGGTCGTAACGCAACTTGTTTTCACGCTCTTGGTCGGTTTTCGGCTCCTCAACATAATCCGGCAAACCATAGCCTTTACTTTGCAATTCAACAATTGCGGCTTGCATCTGTGGGTTGGATGCCGAGATGTTCGGTAATTTAATGATATTAGCATCGCGCCTCTGGGTCATTTCACCCAACGCTGCCAAATGGTCAGGAATACGTTGCGCCTCGGTTAGATATTCCGGAAATGCCGAAATAATCCGACCTGCCAACGAGATGTCGAGCATTTCGACCTCGACGCCGGCGGTATCGGTAAAGGCTTTAATAATGGGGAGCATCGAGTAGGTCGCTAGTCTCGGTGCTTCATCGGTTTCGGTATAAATAATCTTTGGGATATCTGTCATTTAATCATCGCTTTTTATTGTGTTGTGGTGTCTTTTGAACACGCAAATCGAGTTCTCCCCTGATCCGGGGACCCTGATTATAGAGCAAACACGAACAATTAGCATTTGAGCTAAACCCGCATTGCGACGAGTGGGATGTAATCAGACAGTTTGCACAATTCGTGCGCAATATGATGTCAGCGCAAGGCCTTGGGATCCGCTATGCTCAACATCAGAGCCTGCCGCGCAGGCGCCAAAGCAGGGAACTGCCTATGATCCCGGTCAACACCGAGCGTGCCCGAACACCCCATCACAATGCGGACTCATCGCAATCATTTCTTACGGCAATGACAATGACAAAGACAATGGGAATGACAATGGGAATCATCGGTCTATTTGTCAGTACGTTTTCGACAAGCACCCTCGCCGCCGCAGAACCTGGTGCCCCTGCAGCCCAATACGACAAACACCTCACCTGCGCCGTGTACTACCGAATGGTGGCCGGCAGTTTCAAACGCCAAGGCAACGGCATCTTGGCCGCGCCAGCCCTGGATCAAATGAATCTAATGATCACGCGCACAAAGGCACTCGGCGCGGCGTTAGGCCATACCGAGGCTGATTATTTGAGTGATTGGTCGGACACCCTAGGTATCATGACGGATCAAATGAATCGCAACTATGACAATATTCGCCAACTGAAAACGCGCTACCAAAATCGCTGCAAAGCGCTTAATGACTGACAACCCGCTCTGCCAACCCGCGTATCACAACGCGCATCGATCGGTTTAAAAGTCAGGCGCTGCCTCAAGCATCAGGACGCGGTTCGTTGCGGGATGCGCAAAGGTCAGCCTCTGAGCATGCAGCATTAACCGCGCCCCCGACGCACGCACCGACGCCGGCGCATACAAATCGCATCCCACAATGGGCAGCCCAATCAAGGCAAGGTGCAGTCGCAGTTGATGACGAACGCCCGTTACGGGCATCAAGGCGAGTCTCGTCTGCGAGCCGGATGCGCTCAGAACCCGATATCGCGTCAATGCCTGCTTCCCTGTCCGCCAATTGACCCGCTGGCGGGGGCGTCGTAACCGGTCGGGCCCAAGTGGAAAGGTGATTTCGCCAGCATCATCTGCGGCCGTTCCGGCAACCTGCGCAACATACTGCTTGTCAATCCGGCGCTCACGAAACAATTGATTGAGTCCGGAGATTCCCCGTTTAGAACAACCAAAAACCACCAACCCTGAGGTGTCGAGGTCCAAGCGATGCACCGCTTGGGCCTCAGCTCGCAGGGCTCGAGCCTCGTTCAGCAAACACCGCTTTTCGAACCGACCGGGCGTCGTAAACAGCCCTGCTGGCTTATTCATCACCAGTAGGTGCTCATCTTCAAAAATGATCCAATCTTTCACATTACGCCGTCTCAATCGTTTCTTGCCTTCTGCTTGGGTATCATACCGGTTCAGCGAAGCAGAATCGGTCTTATGACTCAGAATATCGAACACCTTGGTGAGGTCATTACCGCTGCCGTTCCAGCGCTCCTCACAGCGCTTGAGGTAATGGAAACGGTGCAACAGGGCCACCATCCGGCTCGGCCACAGGCAACCATCAACTTTATCGAACCGTTTATTGAATCGCTCAATGAGGCGCACGCATCGCTTGCGCCGCTGACTTTTCCCACGCAAATCGAAAAGTTTGGCGAGCATCTCAAGACCAGCTTTCTGTATGCAAGCCGGACCGGTGAGAATCTTACCGCCACAGCCGAAGACTCAATGGCATTCTTCCGAGCAAACAGAACCTTCAGTAAAGCGTTGGATCACCTATTCCCGTTGGCGACCCTATTGAATCCAATCCATCAGTTTTTCCTAGAGGCGCCGCTGCGGCACAGCCCGAACGTAGCCGAGCAATTTTTGTCTGAGCCGAGCCATTATCCCATCACCCACATCGAAAATGCCTATGATCAACGGGGCGGCGCGTCGATCTACATTCCGCACTGGGTCGACCCGACTGCTTTGACGCCCGTGGTCATCGCACTTCACGGTGGAGCCGGCCATGGCCGGGACATGCTCTGGCATTGGTTACGAGAAGCGCGCAGCCGAGGGTTTGTTTTGATCGCGCCCACGTCAAGCGAGGATACTTGGCGGCTCAACCGTCCCGAGCTGGAACAACCGGCACTTTTGGCCTTATTGCACTTCGTCAAAGATCAGATCCAAATCGATGAGACGAAAATCCTACTTTCTGGCTTATCGGACGGCGCCACGCTTTCGTTACAGTTGGGCTTACAACCTAACGCGCCATTTACGCATTTGGCCCCTTTCTCAGGCACCCTCGATCCTGCCCTCGTTAGCCAGGCGGTGGATCTTTTACAGCAAGACAAACCCATCTACTTAGTACACGGCGATAACGATTGGATGTTTCCAGTGGAGATTGGCCAAATGGCAGCGAAATTACTGGGCGCTCGCAATCCGAATCTCATTTATAATGAGATCAAAGGATTGGGCCACACCTTTGCCCGATCAGAGTTGAAGCAATTATTGCCCTGGTTTTCAGCGGCACTCTCACTGGAGCAATAACCTATGACGAATCGACTGATATTGTGTGTCTTGCTGGTCATTATCAGCCCTTGGCTACTCGCCAAAGAATTGATCCTGCTCCACACCAACGATTTTCACGGGCACATTCAACAAGAGGGCAAGTACGCAGGCGCGGCTAAAATTGCAGCGTTTGTAAAGGAAATCAAAGCTCAGCACCCTGCGGTATTGCTGCTAGATGCTGGCGACGCCATCTCTGGAACACCTGTGTCCAGCATGTTTGAAGGTGAACCCATATTCGATGTTATGAATGCGATGGGCTACGACGTCGGCCTGATTGGCAACCACGAATTTGATCATGGCTATAAAAAGATCGAGCGCTTTCGCGCCATCGCCAACCACCCTTTATTAACCGCCAATGCTCTTGGCCCGGACGGCGAGCTATTGGGCGATGCCCCTTATCTCCTGCGCAACCTCGATGGCATCCGAGTTGGGATCATCGGCTTGATCACCGAGACAGCCCCCACCTTGTTTTCACCGACCGGCAACGAAGGGTTAACCTTTTTAAATCCCGCCGATCGACTTTCCGAACTCGTGCCCATGCTCAGGCCCAAAACCGATGTTTTGATTCTACTCTCTCACATTGGACATGAAGCAGAATTGGTATTGGCAGAACAGTTTCAGGATCTTGATCTCATTATTGGCGGGCATTCGCACACCTTGGTGCAGCATCCAGTGCGAGTTGGTAAAACCCTCGTCGCCCAAGCCAACCACTACGGCAGTCATTTAGGGCTGATCAAGATCAAGGTGCCCGACGCGGGGCAGGGGTCCCTCGATATTCAAGGCGATTTGATTGCCGCGAACGAGCTGCCAGATGGGGATCCCGCAACGCAAGCGCTGGTTTCATCCTATGAAGCAAAGGTTGAAGATCAAGTCGATATCAAGATCGCTGTCATTCGCAAAAACTATAGCAAAATAGCGCTTCAACCGATTCTTGAAGACATCTTGGCCGAGGCTATCGGGGCCGACCTGGGCTATTACAATCGGACCGGTATTCGCGATGTCCTCTCAGAGGGTGATGTCACAGCGAGAATGATTTGGAACCTTGAGCCCTTTGGTAATACCCTGGTTAAGCTCACCCTAAGCGGCGCTGACTTGTTGATACTGCTCAGCCAAGAGCCCACCCTGCATCACGCAGCCAACGCAATTGATCCAGAACGACGTTATCAGCTCGCAACCAATTCGTTTATCGCGTCCCACGCGACCCTGGCCTTTGGCGATGCCATCACCGCCGTCGATACCGGTATTTTAGTCCGCGATATTTTGATCCAACAGATCAAAGCCAAGGGTCTGCAGTAACGGGCCGCCTCGTCTTAGGCGCCTTTAAAGAATCCGCGAACCTCCCCCACAAAGCGGTCGAGCTGATCATGCTGCACCCAATGACCCGCGTGATCAAACCGAACAGAACGCGCATTGTTAAAGTGTTCCGCCGGGTCACCCGGTTGATGACGACCAAACTCGCTTTCGCTGCCGCTGATTAATAACAAAGGTGCATTGATTCTCGACCAGAGTTGCTGCGTCTGCGCAAGGGTCAAATCAAAGGGCGCCATGACATGGGTTTGGTTATCAAACTTCCAGGAATAGGTGCCGTCTTCGTTTTGGTTACTACCATGCACTGTTAAGTGGCGCGCTTGGGCTTCGCTCAAATGCTTATTTTCCGTGCGCATCCGCTCAAAGGCTTCTTCTAAGGTGGCATACCGCCGCGGCGTTCGGCCCGCGCTGCCCCGCGTACTGTCAACGAAGGACTGAATGCGCTCGTGCACCGGGACTTCCTGATACAGCCAACTCGGGCCGCCAGTGCCTTCGATCACCACCATCTTGTCAATATTTTCGGGATAGGTGCCCGCATATCGAAGCGCAACACTGCCACCCAAGCTGTGTGCAATAACCTTCAGCGGGGCTAGGTTTTGTTGATGGATGAGCTGAGCAAGGTCATACAAATAGCCAGTATGGCTATAGTTACCCCCTTTGATGTGTTCCGAGTCGCCATGGCCCCGAAAATCAGGCGCCAAAATATGGTATTCATCCCGCAGCTCTTGGGCCACCCAATCCCAGTTATGGCAGTGATCTCGATTACCATGAACCAGCAGCAAAGGCGGCGCCTCGGGGTTACCCCAGTCCAGATAATGGAGTCTCAAACCCTGAGAGAAATAGGAGTGCGATGTCGGGGAAGCTCTCAAACTAGACATGTAACCATCCTTTCGCCAAAACCAGGCAAATCATAACCGATTAAAAAAATACCACGGCGCAGCCCGTGAATCCGGAGGCCACTGAGATCAATCTTGTTTTTGGCGCAGTCAGTCCGGCAGGCTGAGCACTCGTTTTGCGATAATATTGAGCTGCACTTCCGAGGTGCCCCCTTCAATTGAATTCGCCTTGGTTCTGAGCCAAGCCCGGGTGCTATCAAGCTCCTCGGCGTCAAAGCCTGCGCCTTCCCAACCCAGCATTTGCGAGCCCATCGCCTTAAGCAACAGCTCAGAGCGCTTCATGTTTTGCTCGGTACCATAAAGCTTGAACATAGAGGAGACAAAGCTCGGCGCCTTGGTCGACTTTGATTCCTCCAAGGTTCGCCGCACGGTCAAACCAAAGGCACGATCATCCATCGCGTGCTGGGTAATCTCTTGCCGCAACGCGATATCGGCGAGCTTGCCCTTCGACTCCCCTAGGTAAGACTTTGCAATGTCTGCGATCTTCGGCCGAGTACTGCCGCCATCGCCGCCGCCAATCATGGTGCGTTCGTATTGCAACAACCGTTTTGCAACCGTCCAACCCTCATTCACCCGCCCCACCACATTCTTTTTCAAGGCTCTTGCATCCTCAAAGAAGGTTTCACAAAAGGGGGACAATCCGCTAATCAATTTAATAGGCTTGACCGTCACGCCGGCTTGGGCCATATCGAACAAGATAAAGGTAATGCCGTTGTGCTTGGGCGCATTGGGGTCCGTTCGAACCAAACAAAAAATCCAGTCCGCTTTGTCTGCCCCGGAGGTCCAAACTTTCTGTCCATTAATCACATACTCATCGCCATCGGAAACTGCACGGGTCTGCAGGCTGGCAAGGTCTGAGCCGGAACCGGGCTCACTATAGCCCTGACACCACCAAATCTCGCCGGATGCGATCTTAGGCAGATGCTCGCTCTTTTGCTCATCCGTACCAAATTCAACTAAAGCGGGCCCAATCATGGATAGGCCCATCCCGACCAAAGGCGGCCTGGCCTTGATGCGCGCCATCTCTTGACGCAAAATTTGCGCTTCATCAACGTTCAAGCCCCCACCACCATATTCAGTTGGCCAGGTTGGAGCCGTAAATCCCTTACTCGCACACAGGGCCATCCAATCTTTGGTCTCAGGATTTTTATATTGCGCACGGCGACCGCCGCCAGGATATTCATCCGCCGCCATGGGCGTTCTCATACTGGCCGGACAATTGGCTTCCAACCAACTTCTTGTTTCTGCTCTAAACGTCTCTAAGCTCATCTTTACTCCTAAACTGTCTGCTTAATCCGAATTACGGGCCCTTACTTTCAAACCATCTCGTTTTCAAACCATCTCACTTAAAGCGCGCTCGCGTTAACGATTTTGGTCGCTGCATCGGGGTCGCGCGCTCATCGCGAGCCGCATGCCCGCCTTAGACGAGGCTTTGCCACACGCCTAGGCCTGCCTTAGTATCGACCAGTCGACGTGGGCTTTCAACGGCTTCGGGCTGGCAATCGCAACCTTCTAGCACAGACCATTCACCAAAGTAATAAGAACTCAAAGGACAAAAAAACCGGCTGGGGCTGTTTGCTCTGGTCAGATTGACGAGGATACCGTCGGCGTCATCACGATAGAGGTGACCTCGCCAACCGAGCCCATACGGAACACCGGACCCCAAGTGCCGGTGCCCTGCGAGACATAGTGCCAGCAGGATCCGGTTTGATAGAGACCTTTAATTTTGGGAAACACCCGCCGAACCAGTAAATTAAAGGGCATGATCTGCCCATTATGAGTGTGACCACTTAACGTCAGTTGCATCCCCGCATCAGCCGCCGCCTCCAACCCAGCGGGTCGGTGGTAAAGCAATAGATTTAAATCCGTATCCTTCACCGTCAACGTCGGGAGCACCTGCGCCAATTGTGTGTCGCTGTCCGCGTCCTCAACGCCGTGAATCATAACGTCCCCTCGTAATCGAACACTCTGATTGCGCAACACCCTAACACCCGCGTTTTGTAGGCGGACGATAATGTCTTCTGTGTCCTCATATCGCTCATGGTTGCCCGTGACAAAAAAGACCGGCAACCCGAGTGTGGCCAAAGGCGCAAGGGCATCAGGGGGAACCCCAGTTTGATCGATAAAATCTCCGGTAATGCACAACGCATCCGGTTGCAGTTGCGCAACGATTCGCAAAACCTGCTTCAAAAATCTAGGGCTGCGCGATCCGATATGAACATCAGTGATTTGGACAAGGTGCAGCTCGCGCTTCAGCCGATCATCCACGAGGTTTAGCGACTGTACGATCGGCCGCGAGCCTCGGTAAAGACCATAAGGCAAGGCAACCAGCACGATCGAAAGGATACCGACGGCCAAGCGTTGCGGCGTCGCTAACTCAAAATACAGCCCGACCTCAGCCGAAACCACCAGCACCAAAACGAGCGGACTCAGGGCCAAGAAGAGCTCTAGGATCTGTTTTAAAAACCGTGCAGCTGGGTGTGCGACCTGTCGCAACGGCCACCGGCAGATCAATTGACTGAAAAAGATGAGCGCAGCGAGCAGCAGCCAAACCGGCCCTTCAAGCCCAAGCCATTGACCAAGTCGAACAAACGGATAGCCCAGAAAAACGCCGTGCAGGATCAGCGCAAGAACAAGGATGCGACCAATGGCCCACCACCGAGGCCGACGACTCATACGCGCCTCTTATATGATCCCGTCCAAGACAAACCGACCGATATCAGGCACCCGTTCAAAATCATTAGGCTTGACGCCACCAGAGCACACCTGCATCGTCCGGTTCTGCAACCAACATGCGGCGCTCTCGAGCGCAGTGCAGATGCGCGATGGCCTCACCCGTTGCCGGGAAAAAACTCATGTCCGTAATGGTGCTTTTAAAGATTGCCGGGAACACATCCACTGCGCGCTTCGGCGCCTGGCATAAGTCATACAGATTCTCAAGCGCCACCTCATGCCAATCAACCAAGGCCGTCAAACGCTCATGGACCCCTTCAAAAAGCTCCTGATGTGCCGGCAAAACCATCAAATTGGGCGGCAGAACTTCTCTAAAATGAATGCAGGATTGGATCCATTCTCGAAGTGGATTGGCATCCGGCTCTGAAGGCTGCACGCTCACATTTGGGGTGATTCTCGGCAGGATTTGATCCCCCGCAATCAACAATTTCAATTCAGGGCAATGAAGGCAAACATGCTCGGGTGCATGCCCCTTACCAATCAGCGCGCGCCATTCCCGGCCATTGATGTCGATATACTGACCATCTTGTATCCGCTGGTATCCTGCCGGCAAGGCAGAAATGCTGGCGCCAAATTGGCCAAACCGCTCCCGGTAGCGATTGAGACGGCGCTCATCAAATCCAGCACGTTGATAAAACCGGATCGCATCCTCGGGCACATCTTTAGGTTGATCAAACGCCATCACCTTGCACATATAAAAATCACTGCGACTCATCCACAGGGGGCAATCAAACTTTTGAGCCAACCAACCCGCGTTCCCAGTATGGTCTGTGTGCAAATGCGTGGCGATCACCCGCGTAATCGGCTGCCCCCCTAACACTTCTACAAACAAGGTCTCCCAGATCGCCTTGACCTCATCGGTATGAATCCCCGTATCAACCACCGTCCAACCATCGTAATCCTTCAGCAACCAGACATTAATGTGATTCAACCGCCCCCAAAGTGGCAGTCGCGCCCAAAACACCCCGTCTGCGACCTGGGTCACTTTACCCGGCTCAGGCGCTTCATCCTGAAATCGATACACCAGCGGGTCAAATCCTCGGCGGGATTTTTCATTTCTACTCATCGTTACCTCACTCACCTTGTCCGTAACCGGACTTAAAACGACCTGATGCCGCAGCGCTAACGGATTCGAGCACAGCGCGGCGAATGGTATTTAGATTGCTCGATGGAACAGATCCACATTTTCCGATTGGTTACACTATACTGGCGGCGGTTAAATCCCGGCAGCCCCAACGGCACATGAATCATAACACTGACCTTCAAGAAGCAGACAACACCATGGATGATCAAGCGTTAACCTACGCGCGCCGCGTCCTGTTAACGAGTCTTGTGATCGTTGGTATGGGGTTTTCGGTGTTGTTTCCGCTACTCGCCCCAATTGGCCGAGAAATGGGACTGAGTGAATTTCAAATCACCAGCATTATCGGTGCGTCATCCCTTGCGGTCTTTTTGGCCTCACCCATTTGGGGACGCTTAAGTGACTCACTTGGCCGAAAACGGGTGATGCTGATTGGTTTGTTTGGCTTCAGCGCTGGCACGATCTTGTTTAATTCCGTTCTTAATTTGGGCTTAACCGGCGCCCTCACCGGATCGGCGCTCTTTGCGGCGCTCATTGTGGCACGATTGTGTCATGCCTCGGTGATGTCAGCCGCCATGCCTGCCGCCACCGCCTACATGGCCGATATCACAACGGTTGAGAATCGAACCAAAGGGATGGGCGCCTCGGGCGCTGCCAACAATCTGGGCTCGATTTTAGGTCCCGCACTGAGCGGGCTTGCGGTCTTTTCGCTGCTCTTGCCCTTGTGGCTGATTGCCGTTCTCGCATTTTTAAACGGTCTCTTTGTCTGGCGATTTCTACCCCAATCTCCGAAAGCCAAAATTAAACGCACGGTTAAAGGACCTGTATTAAAGTACACAGACCCTCGGATTCTCCCGTTTATTATCGTCGGCGTTTTGATGTTTATGGGTTTTGCCTTGGTGCAACAAACGATGGGCTTCCGTTTTCAAGATGCCCTTGGCCTCTCAGCGAAAGAAACAGCCCAGGTCCTTGGCTTGGCCATGATGCTCTCCGCCGGCGCTTCCCTATTTGCCCAAGGTATTGTGGTACAACGCTTAAAGCTGGCACCCTTTGATCTGCTGCGCGTCGCCATTCCTTTGCTCATTATTTCATTCACCATCATGGCCCTGTTTCAGACCCAATTGATGCTCACCCTCGCCATGGGGCTCCAAGGCTTCGCCATGGGCATTGCCGGGCCGGCCTTCATGGCGGGCGCGTCCCTTGCGGTTTCAACAGAGGAACAAGGCTCCGTTGCCGGTATCGCATCGAGTTGCGGCCCGCTTGGTTTCACGGTGGGTCCGATCTTTGGCGGTTTACTCTATCAAATCAATCCGGTTTTACCCTATGCCTTTGCTGCGACTGTCTATATTATTCTAATGCTCAGCATGGGCCACTTGCGGAAGAGCATTACGAGTTAGCGCCACCGTTAACTTAACGTTAAGCCAATACAGGGCGCTTAAAGGATCCATAGACCAAGGTCCATTTCATGACTCAAGACACAGGCTTCATTGGTGACATCAGCGATCAAGATGACGCGGCGTCAGCGAGCCTGATCGTTAACCGCCATCATCAAGTTGTCGACTTACATCCTTCAATCGACGCCATCATGGCGTGGCCAAAAGCGGACCTGATTGGCCACCTACTCGAAGAACTCGTCCACCCAGGGGATCTAACAGCGCTCGCGGGCTTGCTCTCTTACTCAGCAGCCGAGACAACCCCCCAAGTGATTTTGATTCGCCTCCAACATGCCATTGAAGGATGGGTTTGGGCGAGCCTGACTGAGACCGCCTCAGACACCTCGGAACAGCGCCAATTTACCGTGACGCGGCAACCTGAGCCGGAGACACACCCGCAGGCCAAGGAAGCCAACCCTGAGTTGGGCGAGGACCTTACGGCGCTTGTCAGCGCGCAAAGTCAGGTCCTTGTCTTTGATCAAGCCCTCAATTACCTGTGGTCGAGTGCCGGGTTTACGACCGCCTTCATAACTGAGCACCAAGACCTTCAAGACGCGTCGCTCTCAGAGATTTGTAATCGATTTTTGCTGGTTGAAAACGCACCCGATAACACCGCGATCAACCCAACCCGCCTGTCATCTGATGCGGGCTGGCAGGGCAATGTCACCACAACGATCCAAGGGACTCTGAAGCCATTTCATTTAATGAGCCGCTACAAAAAGCTGGCCAAAACGCAGCAGCGTGTCTTGGTCCTCACCTTTTCTACCATGACAACCCTGCAGGTCGAGGCCAATCCTGCGCCGAGGGATGTTTTCACCTCGGTTCGGGACATTGCCCACGAATTTCGAAACGTTTTTGGCGTTATCTCAGGTCACACTGAGTTAATGCACTCGAATCCAAGTGCAAACCAAAGCGCTTCAATCAATCAATTGTCGCGGTATTCTCGCAAAGCGATCGATCTCCTCGAAGCCCTCACCCTATTGGGCTACCTCGATGATGACCGCGCAACGCACTTCAATCCTATGCAACACGTCAACACGCTCGACCCGCTGTTGCGATTGATCGCCGGCGATCGATTAACCCTTCATCGGCAAGCGGATCTTGCCGACTTTGAATGTTTTGGACGCCCCGCAAACTTTGATCATGCGCTTTTGGCGACGATCCGAACGGCGACTCAGCTCTCAGCGGCGTCTGGGCCAATTCAAATCGAGTTCAGCAGTGCGTACAACTTCTTGACGATAATCTTCAAACTTGACGAAGTTGATGCCCAGCCGCTGCAAACCCCTCAAAACGACGCAGGCGTCATCGACGATCTTGAGACCCAATTTTTGGCGCAATTCGACGCGCTCACCGCCCTGGGCGCTGAATACCGGGCAATCCCATCCGTGGAAATCGAGGGTAGCAAGCGCGCTCTGATCATTTCTCTGCCGGGCGAGATGCAACCGATCCATACCCATGCTGCTGATGTCGTGATCGAGCGGGCAATCAAACAAGCACTCTTGATCGAAGACGACCCAGGCGTTCGAGATTTGGTTGAATTGTTCCTCGGCAGCTTAGGCATGGATGTGACCAGCTGCAGCGCCGAGCAAGAAGTCTTGAAGCTCCCAAACTATGACTTCGACATCATTGTCTCGGATGTGATGCTCGCCAGTGGCAAAACCGGGCCTGACTTGGTTCGGGGCATTCGATCGAAACGGCCGGAGATTGCTTGCTTGTTTATCTCCGGTTACAAACACGGGGCCTTGTCGAATGAGGACCTTACGCACCCGAAAACCGATTTCTTGGCCAAGCCTTTTTCAAAAAGCGAGTTTGGAAAACGCGTGCAGGCGCTCCTCGATCTGTAGAGGAACGCCTCAAGCTGGCTTTGACCCACCTCCAACAACGTAAAGCTAGCCGACAGATCCGTTGGTCAACGTTGGCATGCAGGCGTGTTGAGTTGGGTATTCGATCACGCTAAAGTTCCGAGGCTTCGATCCAACGAGTTCACTATGTCAAAACCCAAACGCGCCATCGTTTTATTGCTCGACAGTCTGAACCGGCACATGCTGGGCTGCTATGGCGGTACTGAATTCAGCACCCCCAATATTGATCGTCTTGCTGCGCGGTCCCAACGTTTTACCAACCACTACACGGGGTCCCTGCCCTGTATGCCAGCGCGGCACGATATTCTGTGCGGCGCGCTGGATTTTCTATGGAAGCCCTGGGGCTCGGTCGAGCTATGGGAGCGCCCCGTTACCTATGAGTTGAAACGACAAGGGGTGATCACCAAACTCATTACCGATCATCCCCACCTGTTTGAAACGGGCGGCGAGAACTACCACACCGATTTTTTCGCCTGGGATTATCTACGAGGTCACGAGAGCGATCCTTGGAAAACCCGACCGGATCCATCCTGGCAAGGCGCACCGGCGATGCCTGCCGGTACCAAATATCCAGGCAAAGCGTCCGCCTATGATTTTTCGAGGACGTTCTTTAAGGCGGAAGCGGATTATCCAGGTCCAAGAACCATGCAAGCGACCGCCGATTGGTTGAAAGATCACGGCCAAGAACATGAATCCTTTTTTTTGTTCGTCGACGAATTTGATCCCCATGAACCTTTCGACACACCTGAGCCTTGGGCAAGCCTGTACGATCGTGATTGGACGGGCGAGCGCATTATCTGGCCGCCCTACTCAACCGATACCCTGAAAAATGGCGTCATCACCGAGCGACAAGCCCACCATATCCGCCAGAACTATGGCGCCAAGCTGTCAATGATCGATCACTGGCTGGGAAAGGTATTAGACGCGCTGGATAACGGCGGATTCTGGGACGACACCATGGTGATCTTATGCACAGATCATGGGCACTACCTCGGTGAAAAAGATATTTTTGGCAAGCCCCGAGTTATGCAATATGAACCCATTGGGCACACACCGTTGCTGATTTATCATCCAGATGCAGCGCCCAACGTTATTTCAAGCTTGAGCACCAATGTCGATCTGCATGCGACGCTGACCGACCTCTTCGACCTTAACGTTGATCACGTGACCCATGGTCGATCGCTGCTGCCCGACATTCTTGGATTAAAGACACCAGCGCGGGATTGGGCTGTTGGTGGGATATTTGGCAACTGGGTTCAAATTCAGGATGGCCGTTATAAATATGCCCGAGGACCAACAAACGACAACTACCCACTGTCCATGTGGTCCAACCGGTGGTCAACCATGCCGGTCCCCTATTACCCCGGGTTACGATTACCCAATCCCGATGCGCGCGCCTATATTGATTTCATGCCGGGGTCTTCGGTTCCAGTCTTAAGGCAACCCTTCGAGCCAGGCGATATGCTGCCCTTTTGGTCGATGGACGCAAGTCTTGATGATCACTATTTGTTTGATCTCCAGGAGGATCCCCATGAGGAACACAATCTCATCGGGTCCAAGCTTGAGCATCAAATGATTGCACTACTTGAAGACGCATTACGCGATCTCAATGCGCCGGCCGAGCAAGCTGCGCGGTTAGGCTTACCGAGCGCGTCGTACTAGCAAGCGATATGCCGCGGGCACGCCAGCTATGACCAAGCCCCTACCAACGCCTAATGCGTCAACAACCCGCGTTAGCATCAAGCCAAAGGCATAGGACGCCCAGGCGTCACGGTCAAGGTACCCGCTAAGTGCACATCTCTCTGAGGGTAGGCAATACTAATCCCTGCTTCACGAAATGCCGCATCCATTGCAATCCGCAGATCACTCCGCACGGTTCTTGCACTCACCGTGTCCGATAACTGAACCCAAAAATAAGCCTCAAAGATCAGCGCACTGTCCCCGAAATCCTCG
>Ga0233426_10001249_pt1 | contig 23955 bp, 23 predicted proteins | sample SI_118_April2016_6_FD_179875 | JGI IMG/M metagenome (GOLD analysis project Ga0233426, IMG submission 179875) | Seawater microbial communities from Saanich Inlet, British Columbia, Canada - SI_118_April2016_10_MG | ecosystem: Environmental > Aquatic > Marine > Inlet | place: Canada: British...
AAGTTAGAAATAATGCAATAGAGCAATTCATTCATTGTGATTACTTTATTGCTTAATCGTTTTTTAGCTCTAATTTCTTTTTTAATTTATAGAGCCTAATCATATATCGCAAAACGGCTCCATAATTTTAAAGTTAAATCGACAGGTAACGAGGCGTTTAAAATCAACAAGTTTAATCTCGTAACCTTTAAAAACAGTAAATAACAATTTTTGAAAGGAAATAAATGGAAAACGTAACTATGATAAAAAGTAACGATCATCGCTGGGACTATCGATTTTTTGTTATTGCAGGATGTTTTATGCTGATAAATACTTTGCTTTTATGGCTTCGTCATTATTCCGACTATCAGTTATCAATTTTATGGCCCGCTATACCTGCAATTACAGGGCTAGCGTCCAGCGTGTTTGGACTTCTAATGCTTTATCCGCGAGTGGCTATTCATTCTCCTATGGTAGCCAAAAGTGGCGCTGGCTTGGCGTTATTAGCACTTACTTCGTTAAGTTTAGTTGCACTATGGATCTTGGTTGTATCAGTTTTTGGTGAAGGTATGCAAAAACAGCAATCTCAATGGCTTCTTGTATTGATAGCAACATTTATGGTGGCGATGATATTTGCGTTTTTAACTACTGCAATAGCGTTTTTACGTTTTGGTACCCAACAAAAAGTCGGATACTTGTTAACTGTCCCTTTAGCAATGTGGTTCATAATGCTAGTCGTGGGTGCTATAAAAGGCATGGAAAGAGGATTGTCGCTCGATTTTTATACTAACCCAGCGATTGGCGCAGCTTATTTAGCAATAGGAATTGCGCTTAAAGTAAACAGAAATCCAGAGAGTTAATCATTTTTGCAACGAGATAATTTACTTAATGATTTTTTCGGAAAAGTGAATAAAAATTAAGGGAACACTGGCCCATACATTCTTCAAGGTTAAACATAATTACCAGGAAAGTGGTATGTAGATTAAGATAGATTTTAGTTTTATAATCATATGAAGTTATAAAATATTTTTCCTTGGTAATAATATGGTCCACCTTTTAGCCACAGTTTTATATTCCAGCATCATGGGAATAACAATACTTGCATTATTAGAAGTATTCAAAAGACCGAGTGATAAACAAAATACCTGCCTAAAGGGCTTATTGTTATTATTGCTTATAAACTCGGTTGGTGAGCTCTTTTTATATTCGGGCGCATTTGTTTATGCACCTAACTTAGTTGGTTTACACGGTCCGTTTAGAGTTTTACTTGGTCCAGTCCTTTATTTCTATGCTTATGCTTCTATGTCATCTGATAAAGGCACTAATAAACGTATGTTGATATTGGCATTGTCTGGGCCCATTATTGTATTGTTGGGAATGCTTCCCTTTATTTTTATGATCAGCCCTGCTGAAAAGGTTGCTTTAGCTCTTCCGTCAACGAGAGATCCTGAACTTTGGAAAATCGCCGTATTTACTTGCTTGTTCACCACAGTTGTTTTTATTTTTTATACACTGGTATATTTAGTTGCCGCTTTAAAACTTCATAGCGCTCATCGCCAACAACTCATGAATCGCTTTTCTGATATAGAACAACGTTCATTAGATTGGTTTAGGCCTGTGCTGTTTATTTGGGGTGCAGTATGGTTATTGTACGCCGTCGAATTTTCAGTCAGTGCATGGGGCTGGCGTTGGTTTGGAACAGGCATATTTTTGCCTATTTTAGAGGTGATAGCTCTGGCGATTTTTATTCAGAAGGCATTGAGCCAAAGAGTGCTTAATAAATCTGAAATGGGGTTAACTCGTGCTAGTCAGCCGACTAAAGGTCAGGCTAGAACTGCGATACTTAGCACTGAAAAAATGCAAATCATTGCATCAAAACTTGAAAATGCAATGAAGGAGGATAAGCTGTTCTTGCAAGAGAACTTATCCTTAAACAAGTTATCTGAATTTATTTCTGAAACCGAAAACCATATTTCAGAAACACTTTCTCAATTTTTACACACCAAATTTTTTCAATTTGTTAATGGCTTTCGAATCGAAGAAGCGAAGGCATCATTGCAGGATAGAGACAAGTTAATCATTAATATTGCTTTTGACGTTGGTTTTAATTCTAAATCGACATTCAATACAGCGTTTAAAAAAATAGTTGGCTATAGTCCATCAGCATACCGAAATTTATTACTTGAAAATAAACAAAGTTACTTTGAAGAAACGCAACCTAAAGAGGGGGTATGAGAAAAGCATGATTTGCATTACGAAAATATTCAAATTTAGTGAAGTAACAGAGTAAAAGCCTCATTAATATGAAAACGCCCAATCATTTATTTAATTAATGATTGGGCGTAATATAACTTGTTAGTATATAAGTTTATGAACGTTTAAAGCTCAATCCATTTCCTCTAAACGAACACCACGAGTTTCTTTAATATAGTTAAGTACAAAGAAAATACTAATAAATGCAGATACTGTATATAAACCATATGCGACTGCTAATCCCATCGAACCCAGTATAATAGGGAAGGTCATTGTAATCGCAAAATTTGCAATCCACTGAGCACTCGCGGCGATTGCTAAAGCAGCACCACGTATACGATTATTAAACATTTCACCTAATAACACCCAAACGACTGGCCCCCAACTTAAACCAAAAAACACTACAAATAAATTAGCAGTGATTAAAGCAAAAGTTCCCATCGATTCTGATAGTGCAACTTTTCCTAATTCATCAAAGCCAGCTGTACCAAAAATAAAACTCAAAACGCCTAAACTAATAAACATGCCTACGCTGCCTACTAATAACAAAGGTTTTCTACCTATTTTATCTATCAAAGCAATGGCGATAAAGGTAGAAATAATATTAGTCGTACCGGCTAAAACATTTATTAATAAAGATTGTGATTCATCAAAACCTGCCGCTTGCCATAGCTCAGCGCCATAATAAAAGACAACATTAATACCAACGAATTGTTGAAACACAGAGAGGGCGATGCCTACCCAAATAATGGGGTGTATTTTCTTTTTACCTTCAATGAATAAATCTGCAATACTCGTTTTCTTATTACCATGCAATGATTTTTTCACATCTTCAACAAGTTCATCTTCAGTACCTGCTGATATTTTTTTAAATACAGCGTGTGCTTTTTCTATTTTCCCTTTCGCTACTAAATAACGCGGTGATTCTGGAATGAACAATACACCAATTAGAAATAATGTAGCGGGAATTAATTCTACCCAGAACATCCAACGCCATGCCGACATGTCGAGTAAAAATGTATTTTCTGCGCTTCCTGCTGATGAAGCGATAATATAATTACTGAGAAAGGCTGCAAATAGGCCGAGTACTATGGCCAGTTGTTGAAGCGTTGCTAAACGCCCACGTAATGCTGCAGGAGCAACTTCTGCAATATAAGCGGGGGCTAAAACAGATGCTGCTCCAATACCTAACCCACCAATTAAACGATAAAAAATGAATTCAACAGAAGAATCAGATATACCAGAACCAAAGGCACTTATGGCAAATATCATAGCGGTAATAATCATAATGGGTTTACGTCCAAAACGATCAGCAATGGGGCCAGCCATCAATGCGCCGACGGCACAACCTAATAAAACAGAAGCTACATTAAACCCAGTGGCTACATCATTAGATTGAAAAGTATTACCTAAAGCGGTCACCGTTCCATTTATAACCCCCGAGTCGAAACCGAAAAGAAAACCACCTAAAGCAGCGACAGATGAAATAAATAGTACATATAAAACAGAAGCATTTACTTCTTCTGACGTTTGTTGCGTTTCATTTAGACCTGCTAAATGTGTTTGTTCAGTCATGTTTTTGCCTTTTGTTATTGTTTTAATAAGGTTACATAAATAAAAAATCCATTATTTTGCATAATGGTAAATCGAAAAATACGATTTAAGAGAGTTTTTAAAAGGCTTGGAAGAAAACCAAACCTTTGATTTTTAGGCATTGAAAATGTTATCCAGCATATTTCAAAATAATTTTATGAGAGCCTACTTTTTGATAACTGATATTGAAATTTCGAGTAAGTACATCAAGTAAGCCTGTAACATCTCCAGTTTTAAATAAGCCAGCAACTTGCACTTTTTGAAGTTCATCATCATCAGCCAACTCAAACTGTATATCCGTATACCGGCTGATCTCTAGCATAGCTTCAGCAAGAGATTCACCTCTAAATATTATGTTTCCCTGTCGCCAGCTTAAGTTCGCAGCTATTTCTATAGAGTCAGCTTTTTGCACTTTTTCTTGGTTATTCCCTGAAATATCTAAATCAACTTTTTCACCTTTCGAAATTGACATTGAATTTTGTGGAAGTCTTTTTGCCATCTGTTCAATATCATCCTCAACAGTTGTATCTTTTTGAGCCACTAAGACCTTACCGTCGGTTACAATTAGCTCTACTCGTTCGCTTCTCATTTCGACATTAAATGCAGTTCCTACTGCTTGAATAACTTTACCACCAGCAATAACACTTAATGGACGAGAAGTATCATGTGCTACATCGATATGAATTTCACCACGTAAAAGCTCAATTATCCGAGAGTTTTGTGTATATTTAACCTGTACAAAACTATTAGTATTCAACACTACTTTACTGTTGTCGGGTAAATTAATCGTATTACTTTCTCCAATATTTGTTTGATAGCTCGCTTGCATTGCAACGATAGAGGATGTGCTATGACCAAAAGGAGATAGGTAACTACCACTTTGATAAAGCATTAGGGTTAAGGCGACAACAAATGAAGCCGCAATGGCAGCAATGGTATTTCGTGTTTGTTTTTGTTTAACATCCGTTTGAGGGAAAATATCTGATAAGCGACTTAGATCGTCCATCTTGTCCCACATTTGAGCAACTTCAAATAAAACTTCAATATTTGATACATCGACGGACAACCAATGAGCAAGTTGTTTTTTTTCTGATTTAGTTAAATTACGGTCTAATTTTGCAATCCAATCACTAGCTTCATTTAAACGTGTTTCTTCTATTTGGTCATCTGACTGTTGCTGATTAGTTTTTTGATTAATCTGATGAATATTACTCATACTTGCCTCCTGCAATATTTTGAAAAATGCTAGAAGGTGATTTATTCTCTAATTTATTAATATTTCGCATGAATAGCGTACAACGCTTCATGCCAGTTGATATATGTTTTTCCACGGTACTTTCACTAAGGCTTAATTTAGCAGCGATCTCACGCTGCGAATATCCATACACTTTTTTTAAAACAAAAATTTTTCTGCATTGCGTTGGTAATTGTCTAACAGCTTCGCAAAAGTGCGAAAACTCATTGTTGGTTAATGTATTTTCATACATCTCATCAGAATCATTTCCTAATAAGTACTCTAATGCTTGCATGTCTTCGACGCGGTCAATAAGTTTAACACCTGCTTGTTTTTGATAATCGAGTGCTAAGTTTCTCGCTGTTCTATACATAAAAGATTTTGGTGAAGTAATGTTTTCTTTGTTTTCTATTTGGCAGATCCGTACATAGGTTTCTTGAACGATATCTTCAATTTCGTCAGGTGGAACAATTCGAGATACCACACGAGAAATACTTTTTCTCGATGCTAAATATATTTTATAAAATAAAGTATCGTTCGACATTAGGTTACTTCTATTTATTTGTTTAATTTGGGTAAATTATTATTTTGGAACTCGTTATTCAAGCGATTTAATTACCCTCGTATTAACTAAGACGATTTACTTAAAAAAATCCGCTATAAAAAGTAAAACTTTATTATAATTATTTTAATATTAGGAGTTTTAGCGCTTATTGTTAGCTAATATTGAACACGAGTATAATTAATTATCTAGCATTTTAAAGTGGGTGTCATGATTTAATAGGAATCAGTGGTTGTAATTTTCTCTAGAGTTGCATAGAGTCGATCAGTTTTGAAAAATAAAATATAGACAGTAACTTTAAACTCATTTAAAAACCACTTGGTCTCTTTTGGATTTATTAGGTTGTTTTTAATGGCATTATTGTTTTTATTCGTTTTTCGTTTTTTTAAATAAGTATTAGGCTCCCATAACAGTAATGATGGTTTTTCTTTCAAATATAATGTTAAGATTTTCCTGGAGGCAAAAAATAGATCCGTCATCATTTTTTAGCGCATGGCAAAAATACTTATGTGTTGAATACAGAAAAATTCAGGTATATTTATTCTGTATTATAATGCTTTTTAGTTTACCTACTTGGGTACACGCTAAAGATGAATTAGAAAAAATCACTTTTAATATTCCAAGACAAAGAGCCGACTTATCACTCATTAAGTTTGCTGAACAGGCTGACATCACCTTACTTTTTCCTTTTAATAAAATTGCTGATAAACAGACAAATAAATTATCAGGCTATTATTCTCTGATGGATGCACTTAATCTATTACTCAATGATACAGGACTGAAAACAGATATTAGCGAGAGCGGACAGTTATCAATTCTCATTGACCCTAATTTTAAGACCCAAAGCGAACTGGCACAATACAATAAAGAAAGAACTGCGAAATTAGTTGCCCCAAATAAATCTATTGCCCCAAAGCCCATCGAAGAAATAGAAATAATAGAAGTTACTGGAATTCGGAGTGCGTTAAACCGCGCAATGAATCAAAAACGAGCAGCAGAAGGAGTGACTGACTCTATTTCTGCTGAAGCCATAGGTAAATTTCCTGATACCAATGTAGCTGAATCACTTCAGCGTATTACAGGGGTGTCAATTGACCGTACCGGTGGAGAAGGACAGTTAATTACGGTGCGTGGTTTTGGTCCTCAATTTAACATTGTTCTAGTAAATGGTCGTCAAATGGCATCAGAAAATAAAAGCCGTGCTTTTAGTTTTGATACTGTAGCTTCTGAGTTAGTGAAAAATTTAGATGTTCACAAAACGTCTACTGCAACCATGCAATCTGGTGGTATTGGCGCAGTCGTTAATGTGAGTACAGCACGTCCTTTCGCGCTTAATGGTTTTAAAGTTGCAGGTAGTGTTAAAGCTATTTACGACGGAAATAGTGAAGAAACAACGCCTGAAATTTCAGGTTTGATCAGTCATACCTTTAATGATGATACTTTTGGTGTTTTATTCGCTATTTCGAAACAACAACGAGATACACGTTTAAATCAAGCTCAAGTAGATGGTTGGCTTGAAAATGTAGGTGTTCCTAATCCTCAAACAGAAAGTGGTAATGCGTATACTGGAAATATTTTCTCTCCACGCAACTATGATCATAAAGTTACCATCGAAAAAAGAAAACGTCTCAATGCAAACTTAGTATTACAATATGCTCCAGTTGATAACCTCATTGTGACCACTGATGTATTATATTCAGATTTTGATGTTGAAACTGACACAACATCTTATGGGCATTGGTTTACGGCTCCCAATATAGAAGGTTATGGTGATGATAATGGTGCGACAGTTGATGCTAACGGTACCGTAATCGATTTATACCAAGAAGTTGGTTTAGCAACGGATATGCACGCGAAAAAATTTGACCGTTTAACTGAGTCGAGTTCAGTCGGGTTAAATTTGGATTGGGAAGTTAAAGAAAATTTCAATATGAAATTTGACTTTAGTCATTCTAGTGCTTCACGTGCAGCAAATAATGGCCGTGCAGATCAATTATCTCTGATTGGTTATGCTAACCGCGTACGCTTTGAAATTGATAACCACACCTTGCCTTACGCGAGTGAATTTTCTAGTGCTAACTCAAATATATATAGCGGACAACAAGAACTTGACGGTGTAGCTTATAATTCAAGTGTTACACCGGTTGGAGTCTCTGACCATTTAGACTCAGAAAATAGTCGAGCTCATGTTATGTTACGACGCGGCTGGGCTGTTGAAAACAATATTGATCAGGCTCGATGGAGCAATACATGGACAGATGATGCTGATAGTGTCTTAGCTACTATCAAGTTTGGTGTTATGTATTCATCAGAAACCAAAAACATCGATCGATGGGATAACCTAGGTACGGGTATTCACTGTGAGTTTTGTGGTTATCCTGACGCTCCTAATATGGCATTATTTCCTCAACATATATTTGATGCAGGCAGTGACTTTTTGGGTGATGTAAGTGGAAGTGGACGCATGCCTACCTCCTGGTTAGCGCATGATGATGAAGCTAATTTTGCATATTTAGAACAATACTCTGCTGCTAATGGTAACTCGATCAGTTTTGATGCTGAAAAACGTAATCAGTCTTTTGAAATTAAAGAAGAGACTACTTCAATTTATACAGAGCTCGATTTTGAATTAGACTTCGCCGGCATGCCATTATTTGCAACCGCGGGTTTTAGATATGAAGCAACTACAGTAGATGTTGATGGCACAGATGAACCTGTTAATAAACTGATTATTCTAGATAAAACTGAAATATTACCGAATTACAGTACGCCAGAATCAATTAGAAAAAGCGCTGACTACCAAGCAATATTACCCAACTTGAGTCTTAAGTTGGACGTTAATGATAATGTTGTTGCTCGCTTTGCTGTTTCTAGAACCATTACTCGTCCAACGTTAGACAGCATGTCCCCTGTTACGGTTATAGGCACTACTCGACAAGGTGGCAATTTAACATCAAGTTCTGGGAATCCTACATTAGAACCTTTTACTTCTGAGAATATAGATTTTTCTCTTGAATGGTATTATGCAAATGCAAGTTATTTATCAGCGGGATATTTTAGAAAAGATGTCTCCAACTTTATTATCAATTCAACTGAAAACATATCTTTCACAACTGAAAATGGTAGTTTGTTAACGGATCCGTCAACGGGTGATGATGTTGATAATCCTGATCCAGCTGACGAAACAGCAATATTTACCAATACATTGCCTAGCAATAGTGAGTCAGCAATTGTTAACGGTTGGGAAATCGCCTTACAACATACATTCAGTCAAACTGGCTTTGGCTTTATGGCTAATGCTACTTTAGTTGATAGTGATGCTGGACTTGATCCTGCTGATATTACTCAAGTATTTGCTATAACAGGTTTAAGTGACTCATATAACCTTGTTGTCTTTTACGAAAATGGTCCATTACAGGCTAGAATCGCTTATAACTGGCGAGATACCTTTATTCAATCATTAACTCAATCAAATGGCGATGGTGTGACGATTGTAGAAGATTATGCACAACTTGATGCGAGTGGCAGTTACGACATTACTGAGAATATGACCTTGTTCATTGAAGGCATAAATTTAACAGAAGAATATGTTCATAAACGCGGTCGTTTTTCTAATCAATTACTCTTGATAGAAGACAGCGGGCGTCGTTTTTCTTTCGGTATACGCGGGAACTTTTAATCCATACCGTTCTTAGATTCTTGTATGAAATTATCTAATTATTTTTCATCGTTTCAAATTTAATATTGTAGGCAAACATTTTATGAGTAAGCCAATCAAAACGGTAGTTGTTGTGGGTGGTGGTATTGCAGGGTGGTTAACTGCGGGTAGATTAGCAGCCAAACATAAAGCAAAAGATCCTAATGGTGTAAAGGTGATATTAGTCGAGTCGCCTAATATCCCTATTATAGGTGTGGGTGAAGGAACTTGGCCGACAATGCGCAGTACTTTAATCGCACTTGGTATTAGTGAAACGGACTTTATTCGAGAGTGTGAAGTAAGTTTCAAACAGGGTGCTAAATTTGCTAAATGGGTAGATGGTTCTGAAGATGATTTTTATTATCATCCACTGGTATTGCCACAAGGCTTCGGTAAAGGTGATTTAGCTGCCCATTGGTTAGCAAAGGAAAATGGGGCAAGTTCAACTTCTTTTTCAAATGATGTTTGTTTTCAAGAGGCGATTTGCGAACTAGGGTTGGCACCTAAAACGATAAGAACGCCTGAATATGCTGATGTGGCTAATTATGCTTATCACTTAGACTCGGTTAAATTTGTTGCTTTTTTACAGAAACATTGCTCCAACGCGCTAGGTGTAATTCACATCTTAGATAATGTAACCGACATCAATACTTGTGAAAATGGAGATATTGCTGCTGTTGTTACACTTGAACAGGGTGATATAGAAGGTGACTTATTTGTTGACTGTACGGGCTTTTCATCCTTATTATTAGGCAAACACTACCAAGTACCCTTTAAAAGTTGCAGTGATGTCTTATTTGTTGATACAGCTTTAACTGTTCAAGTTCCTTATGAAAATGAGCATGATGATATCGCTTCACACACTATTTCAACGGGACAAGAAGCCGGTTGGATTTGGGATATAGGCCTGCAACATAGACGTGGTGTGGGGTATGCTTATTCCAGCAAGTATTCCAGTGAAGAAGAAGCGAGAGCAGTACTTGCAAAATATGTGGGTGATAAGTTTGCTTCACTTACGATTCGCAAAATTCCTATTGTTAGCGGGCATCGTGAAAAATTTTGGCAAAACAATTGTGTGGCGGTTGGCTTATCTGCGGGGTTTTTAGAGCCATTAGAAGCCTCGGCTTTAGTATTAGTAGAATTGTCAGCACAAATGATCAGCGAACAATTACCTCAATCACGAGATATTATGGACATTGTCGCTAAACGTTTTAATGAAACATTCTTTTATCGATGGGAAAAAATCATCGATTTTCTTAAATTACATTATATTTTAAGTAAAAGAACGGACAATGCTTTTTGGACGGATAATCGTCACTCCAAATCTATTCCTGAAAGTTTGAAAGAGTCGATGGCGTTATGGCAATATCGAGCGCCTACCGATATCGATTTTGCTAGTAATAACGAGGTTTTCCCTGCGGCAAGTTATCAGTATGTTTTATATGGTATGGGCTTTAAAAGTGATTACAGTCAAACTGCTTATGCATTGGATGATATTGATTTTGCTCAGCGTCACTTTGCTCAAAATAAAAAAATCACCGAAAAAGCAATTTCCACGTTACCGAAAAATCGTGAATTGATTAATAAGGTTATTGAGTTTGGTTTTAATCGAATTTAACTGAAGTTAATAAAATGAAAAAAAAGAGAATAATAGATGACTAATTTAGTAGCCGTAGATAATAAAAGTCATTTGAACACTAAGGTGGATCTCAGCAAAGTTGAACAACATGGTGCTGATTTGCAGCTTGTTCCTGTCGTTTTGTCTGAATTTATTAACTTGGCCGTCCAATACCCGATAGTATTAACTAAGAATGGCAATACGGGGCAGTTTGTTTTTTCTGTAATGTTAGGCTTCGAACCATGTGAAAACTTATTTTGGCAACAAGAACAATGGCAAGGGTTATATGTTCCGCTTCAAATAAGACGACAGCCGTTTTTTATTGCACCGAGTAATCAGCAAGAAAACGACAATAGACACAACAATGAACTCACTGTTTGTTTGAACACTGAAAGTCCTTCATTATCAAATGACACAGGGGAAGCATTATTTGATGTGTGTGGTCAGGAATCTAAATATTTTCATGAGGTTAAAGAGTTACTCTCGCAATTGTTAATAGGCGAAAAAGAAAACAATTTATTATTAAAAAGCCTTACATTAATGGACTTAATTCAGCCAATGTCACTAGACATTACTTTTGTTAATCAAAGCACCACTAAATTAACGGGTTTATATACCATTGACCAAGACAAATTAGGCTCACTCAGTAATGAACAGTTAATAACCTTGCATGAAATGGGTCTGTTACCCTCAATATATACAATGATCGCTTCGTTAGGACAGGTTCATGCACTGATTGACTTAAAAAATAAACGGTTGAATTAATAATAATGTTTTCGCGAAATAGAGATCTTAACCATGTTAGATTTTACGCTTAATAATAATCCTAGGTTCACTAAGCTTTTAATAGGTGAAGAAAACTCACCATTATTGATTATTGACAGTTTTGCTCATAAGCCTGAGGACTTAGTTTCTCATGTTGGAGATGGTTCATCTTTTAAAGTGGATGGCACAAATTTTTACCCCGGTAAGCGTTCTCCAGCTCCGCAAGTATATAGTGAAGAAATTTGTGAAAAGTATCTTCCTTTATTTAAATCATACTTTGGATTTGATAAAGCGCAGAGAGCTAAAACATTACTTTCCACATTTGCTATTTCGGACAGGGATCCAGAACATTTAAAACCTATTCAAATGCTTCCTCATTTTGATACGACCAATATGAATCAATTGGCAGTCGTACATTATTTATGTAAGCCTGAACATGGGGGAACATCATTTTATAAGCACCGTTCAAGTGCTTTTGAAACGATTACACAGGAGCGGTTAGCGAGTTATGGACATCAGTTAAAAAAAGAAGCCATTGCTCATCAGTTGCATGAAAATCCATGTTATATGGGGGGAAGTAATACATTGTTTGAACGACTTCACTCAGTTGATGCTTGTATAAATAGAGCGGTGATTTACCCAAGTAGGATGTTGCACTCGGGTGATATTAATCCGTTATTAGGTTTGTCTTCAGATCCTAGACTAGGTAGATTAACTATTGGCAGTTTGATTATAATTGAATAACGTTAAGGTAGATCTAGTGACTTTAACGTTTTTAATATTACCTTTATTTAACTTTGTGAAGCAGCGAACTGTTGGTACCATTCACCTTCACTGATCAAATCTTTCGTCGATTCTAGTTGGTCAATAAAGGTTAAGCCGTCTAAGTGGTCTAATTCATGCTGGAAAATTCGTGCAATAAACCCGGTTAATTCTTTTTGTTGCTCATTACCTTGTTGATCAAAATAACGCACTTCGATGAGGTTATGTCTTGGTACTAAACCACGCATACTTGGTACGCTCAAACAGCCTTCCCAATCTTTTTCTTTTTCATTAGAGTAGTGCAATATTTCAGGATTAATAATAGCGGTTGGTAGCATTAATGGTGCATCTGGATAACGATTATTAGGTTTAGAGCACATAATAAAAATACGTACACTGTGGTGAATTTGTGGTGCAGCAATACCAACACCTCCAGCTTCGGATACAGCAACCATCATTTTGCTGATTAATTGCTGACATTCATCGCTCAGTATATCTTTAACTTCAAGGGCTCTTTGTCTTAAAACAGCATTACCTAATTGAGCTATATCGTGTGTATTATTTTTAACTGTGTTCATTTTTAATGGCTCGTCGGGATTTTTTTTGTCTTTGGGTACAGTGAGTTGGGCAGGTTTTAGTCTTGTGTTTTAATCTTTATTTCAATATTTTTATTATCACCTGCAAACCATTTTTGTACATAAATGGATCCTAAAACGGGTGGCATACCGTTTTCAGGTACTTCTTTATAACGAATACTGTTTTTATTATGTTTTTCAAATTCGAATTTAATCACTTTTTCAGACAATTCGGTCACCTTGTGTTTAATGTGCGTTATGACATTGTATAAGTGCTCATAATTAAATTCTAGTGTTCTGAGTATATTGTTAATAATCAGTACGCCAATTACTATTCGAAAGTCAGATGTTCAACAAATTTATTGAGAACCAACTTTTGAATGATCCAACAATTGTTGTAATAACGCATACACTTCTTGAAGATTAACCTGTTTACCTAAACAATGATCAAAACCTGTCCGTTTATATTTTTCGATATCGTGTGCCATAATATTTGCGGTTAACGCTATAATTGGAAGACTTGGGTGGAGATCTTTAATAATTTCACAAGCCTGAATTCCATCCATATTTGGCATTTGAATATCCATGAATATGACGTCAGGTAATAATTTCCCAACCTCGTCTATCGCTTTTATTCCGTCACTCGCAACACGAATTGTTGCTTTAGTCGGTTTAATAATGGCATTGAAAACTTTCTGGTTTATTCTATTATCTTCAGCTAAAAGAATATTGAATCCTTCTGCATTTGGCGTGTTAACTTCTGTAAGCTGAGAACTCTCAGTACTGGTCATCTCAGTTTTCTTTAATGGTAAACTCACAGTAAAAGTAGATCCTATATTTTCTTTACTGGTTACTACTATTTCGCCACCCATTAAGTTCGCTAATTGCTTAGAAATAGACAAACCTAACCCTGTGCCACCAAAGTTACGCGTAGTGGTAGAGTCAGCTTGTTCAAAGCGATTAAAGAGCTTTTTAATTTGTGATTTCGATATGCCTATTCCGGTGTCAGTTATCTCAACGATTAATGATTCGTTTTGTTCCTTAAGAGAAATATTCACTTCACCCTTAAGGGTAAATTTAATTGCATTAGACATTAAATTTAAAATAATTTGTCTTAACCTTACAGGGTCTGCTTTCCAATAAGCATGAAAGTCTTCTCTAATATTAAGCGCTAAACCAATATTCTTTTGCTTAGACAAAAAGCTAAGTTCTGACACTATCGATTTAGTTAGCGTTGTTATGTTAGTTGGTAAGGACTCTAAACTAATGTTATTAGATTCAATTTTAGATAAATCTAAAATTGAATCTAATAATTGTTAATAAAGCATTTGAAGAGGTGATGCCCATTTCAACTAAATCCTTTGAAGACTCAGATAAGTCTTCTTGTTTCAGCACTTGTAATGAACCCAAAATACCATTCATAGGTGTGCGTATTTCATGGCTCATATTGGCTAAAAAATCACTTTTTGCAATATTTGCACCTTTGGCTTCTTGGAGTGCTTTCTCTAGCGCTGAACTTTGTTGTTTTGATTCTGTGATATCGGTTAATGACCCAGCCATTCGTATCGCTCTACCGCTGACATTTTTAAGTGCTAATCCCCTGATCCTAAAATGTCGATAATGACCTGTGGCGACACGCATTCTGAAGTCAAAATCTAAGGGAACGTCATTTTTGAAATGTTCTTGTAATGCTTTTTTTGCATTTTCTTCATCATCTGAATGAATGTATTGAATAAATAATTTGTCAGCATTAATTAATTTTTTATCTAATGCCTGTCCATATCCCATCATACTTGAGAGTCGAGGTGACAAATAAAGATCATTCTCTTCAATGTTCCAATCCCAAATACCATCATTACTGCCCTGAATAGCCAGTTGATATCTTTCTTCACTTTGTTTAATTTTTCTTTCTGAAATGACAAGCTTTTTTAATGGATTAATCAGTAATGAACGAATCAAGAATGCTAATAGTAAAAACGCACACAAAGTCGTTACTGTTAACGTGCTACCAATTTGCCAAATATACTGACTCTTTTCCTCTTGAAGCCTACTCGTTGACGTGTAGAAATTTAACGCAATTGTGGTATTTTCGATAGGAAATGTAGACACTAAAAAATAATCATTTAACGGAGCCGTTTGAAAAATCAAATCATTTTGATCAACAAAACTTACGGCATAAATATTGTCTTTTGTTAGCTCAGATAAAAGTTTTTCAATTGATTGGCTAACAATATCAAAAGTAATAACACCTTCTACATAATTATTATACTTAACGGGCATTGTAATGCTGAAGTAATGTTGCTCTGCATCTTTAATAATTGTTAAGACAAGTGGTGTTCTCTTTTCAATGACTTCTTCAAGTAATAACGGCCTTGGAAAGTTTGATGCTGATTTTGGATAAATTAATTCACCGATAAAATCGGTAATGTAAATATTTTCTTTAGCACCTAATATTTCTCGTTTATTGAGTAAATCAGCAAGATTTGCCGAAGCAATTTCAACTCCCATAACACTAGACGTAACTGTAGGCGATTCTGCAAGCTCAGCGAGTAACTTGACACGGTTTTCGATAAATTGTTTAAAATTATCAAATGTCGACTGAACCTGCAATTTAGTATGACTTTCTTGAAGTTGTGTTAAAGAGGAAACTGCACGTTCTGAAACGAAGTTAATATTGATTAACAGTGAAAACAAAAAGCCTAATAACAGCACTAAATACGCCAGTCCTCCTTTTGTTTTTAATTTATTTATAAAGCCCATGCTGATCAATTTACCGTTACATTAATTTGGTTATGCTTGCCAAATGAAGCCATACAAAAATTTTCCAATCTTAACGCTTCATGGGCATCTTGTTGTTGTTCATTCCATGAGGAGAAAGGGCGGTCATATTTTTTTATAAGACCTTGTACAGGTTTTTGTAAAGATTCTAAGGCTTGTATGAATAACAAACGGTCTTGTTTAATGTTACCGGTCAATATTATTTGTTGTAATGCTGAGATAGCTAAACGTCCAAGATCATACGCATGTATAAAGCCAGCTGGTGCTTTAACTTGCTCAGGAGAAATAAACTCATCAGGAAATAGTTTTTTTGCTCTTGCTAAAACAGCACGATGAAAGGGTGACTGATTGGATGAAGAAAGCGAATAACAACTCTGGATAAAGTGAAAAGATACGGCTGATTTTACTTGTTCTGTAAATATTATATCTACATTACCTCCGGTAGCTCCCCAATGACTTATGATAGGAATTTTTTTATCTTTATCCATTCCCATCATCGCTTCAATAAATTGGTGCGTTTCATTAAAATTTCCTACTAGAAAAACGCAATCATGCTTTTCTGAAATTATATTCCTGATCAAGATACGCGCTGAGTTTTCTTTAATATTCCAACCGAACATGCTTACACCGAAAGGAACTTTTTCTTTCAAATAGGACGACATGGTTTTCTGATTCGACGTCCCCCAAGGAGTATCCTCTAATAATAAATGTGGATTTTTACAAGATAGATTATTGAGTGCAAATTCACTGATACGAATACCTGCTTTTGAATCGTCAACAGATAACCGAAATACCGAGTTAATATTGGATGGGTAACGTGTAATGGGGCCAGCAGCGGCTCATGGCACAAGAAGAGGAATTTGATTTTCATTAATAAATTTTCGATTTTTAATATATGGAGGTGAATGAAGACCGCCGAGTACAAATAAGGCTTCTTCATCACTTACAAATTTTTTCATCGTTAACAAACTGCGTTTAATGTTACCACGATGATTTTTCTCTTTGAGTGTTAAACGAAATCCTTGTACTTCATTATTAACTTCATCAAATGCAGTGAGTAACCCCATTTGCATCGCTTTTGCAGAGACCTGATTTAAAGAATAATCAGCATCATGATATATAGTTAGCGTTGTGTTTGAATCCGCGAGAACATTAAATGGCGTAAAAAATAAATAAAGCAAAATTAATCGAGTCAGCATATCCATATCCAAGATTCGTAAGTCATTTATATATATAGCTATATAAATGAACATTTGTAATAAGGTTAGTCTAATTTTGCATGATTTGCTAACCACCTTGGGAACTAAAAAAGCGATATTTTATAAAATACCGCTTTGATTTTTGGCTTATCTGATGGGAATTAAAGTCCAGTTTGTTTAATCGGTCATATTACAAAGATTGGTGTGGGCCAAATACTTCATAATGAATGTTAGTTTCAGGAACATTTAATGTAAGTAATTGTTCTTTCGCAAACTGCATAAAGCCAATAGGGCCACATAAGTAGAAATCACCATCATTTATGGGGAGGGTGATCCCAGAAAAATCCATAAACCCTTGGGAAGTATTTTGTAGATTACTTTCTTCATTTTGATACCAAATATGTTGTTGCCAGTTATTTTTCCTTATAATTTCAGTAGTACGTGTAAAGAAAGAATGTTGCTGGCTGTTTTCACAAGCATGAAGATATTGCACGTTTTTGTTATAGCTTTGCTCACCTAACGTTTCTAATATCGCTTGCATAGGGGTAATACCAACACCTGCTGAAATAAGTACCACGGGTTTATTGCGATTAACAAAGAAAAAGTCTCCGGCAGGTGCATAAAGATTAACTTCATCATCAATATTAATAGCGTCATGTAAATGATTTGATACTTTACCTGGAATTCCGACTGTTTCTCTCTTAACTGATATTCTATATGTTTCACCATTGGGGGTATCGGATAAAGAATACTGACGAATTTCTTTATAATCATTTGAGGTTGGCGTTACCTCGATACCTAAGTATTGTCCAGGACAAAAATCAATAACGGCTTGTTCATCTACAGGTGATAATATGAAGCTTTTAACCAGTTCAGATTCAACAATTTTATCTATGACTTTGAATGTTCTTGAATCTCGCCATCCACCTTTAACCTGAGCTCTTTGTTGATAAAGTTCTGATTCTCTGCTGATAAAAATTTGCGCTAAAAACTGATAAGCTTTAGTCCATGCTTCTTCTACGTCGCTACTGAACACTTCTCCTGCCAATTCACGAAGTGTTTCTATTAAATGGTGACCGACAATTGCATAATGTTCAGATTGAATATTTAAGCTGGTATGTTTTTGTGCAATCCGCTCTACAGCACTTTGTAATACTGTGACATTTTCAATGTTTTTAGTATAAGTGGCAATCGCTTCAAAAAGAGCTACTTGTTGCCTACCATTATTCTGGTTAGACATATTAAAAATATTTTTCAATTCAGGCTCATGGGAGAACATGCGTGAATAAAAGTGTTTAGTTAACGCTGGGCCTGCATTTTCTAGGAGAGGGATAGTACTTTTTATTGTTTGAATATGTTGTTCGGTTAACATTGTTATTCCTAAATGTGAATTTAATAAGTTGTATAGTTAATAAAATACAAAGGTTCTTGTCTTTTAAGTGTGAAGATAATGAATAATAGTGACTCTTGTTATCCCGCCAAAATTGCTATTGAAACGATTGGCAATGAAACGTACAAGAGAAAATAAGGTGTAAAATGTAAATCAAAAATACGGTGTTGGTTAAGTTGTTTTAAGGCTACTGGAGGTTGCTGTTCATGTATTAATTGAAGTGATTCTGAGTCTTGAATAATTATCATTTTAAAAATTCCTTTTACCAAAACCATGAAGACCAATACAGCGAAGTACATAACCAATTTTCAAGAGCGCAGCAAAAATTATCGTGGCAATATGAGCAGCAATCTGCACTGGAATTACGAATGACTCGTCGAAGATAAAATTTATCAAAACACTCGAAGTAACAACAAATATTGAAAGAATCATCAAGTAGTTACCAATAATTAAACACTTCTGAAAATTCAAAGCATTAGGTATTGAAGGTAATGAATTAGCGATAGTAAAGTGTGAATACATAAATGACTCCATAATTGTGTGTTATATCAGTGCGTGGTTATAACGTTTAGTAACTCTGATATAGCAAAGTCGATGCCAAAAACAATAAGTTATCAATATCAGTGGTTTATCTTATTTTATTATATAAGAGAGTCTTTGTGACTCTTTTTTTTGTGTAGTCTTTAAGACTCGTTAGTGATATTGTTATAATGATAAAGGAGCAGATATGAGCCAAATTTCATCAAGCGCTATAATTGAATTAGCACTAAACTTAGCGGGTAGTTTAAATACTAAAGATCGATTTGATCGACTATTGGATACCGTGAGAAAAACCATTGTTTGCGATGCGGTCGCCTTATTGTCGTATCACGGCGAAATTCTTAAGCCAATCGCTTTACAAGGTTTAAGTAGAGATACCTTAGGAAGGCGATTTCATGTTGCTGAGCATCCTAGGTTTACAGCATTATGTAAATCAAAGTCACCCATTAGATTTGCTGCCGATTCGCCATTACCAGATCCTTACGATGGCTTATTAGTTGACCGTGCTGGAGATTTACCTGTTCATGCTTGCATGGGGTTACCACTTTATTATGATGACAAGCTTTTAGGTTTATTAACCATAGATAGTTTAACGCCTCATATTTTTGAAGATATTCCAGAACGTACTCTAGAAGTGATTTCAGCAATGGCTTCAGCAACACTTAATACTGCCTTTCTAATTGAGCAATTAGAAAATCAGGCTGCTCATTCTAAGCAAGTGGTTTCAGAATTAACCGAAGAAGCATGGAAACGCGATGGCGGCGAATTAATTGGTGAAAGTCTTGTCATGCAAAAACTCAAACAAGAAATAGATATTGTTGCACCTTCAGACTTTAATATTCTTGTCTATGGTGAAACGGGTGTTGGTAAGGAATTAGTCGCTCGTACATTACATCAAAAATCTTTAAGGAAAAATGGTCCGTTAGTTTATGTAAACTGTGCAGCGTTACCGGAAAATTTGATAGAAAGTGAGCTTTTCGGCCATGTAAAAGGAGCTTTTACAGGAGCAGATAAAAATCGATTAGGTAAATTTGCTTTAGCGAGTAGTGGTACCTTGTTCTTAGATGAAATAGGGGAGCTTCCTATTGCTGCACAAAGTAAAATTTTACGGGCAATACAAAGTAATGAAATTCAGCCTGTAGGGCAAGATAATGTCGAAGAGGTTGATGTTCGTATTGTTGCGGCAACTAATCGGGATTTGAAAGAGGAGGTAAACGTAGGCCGATTCCGTGCAGATTTATATCATAGATTAAGTGTTTATCCGATTAGAGTGCCTCAACTACATGAAAGAGTTGGAGATGTTCAATTATTGTGTGGTTATTTTGTCGAGCAAACAAAACAAAAGTTAGGGATACTTCAACTCAAGATTACGGCTGAAACGATTACATATTTAGATCAATACAGTTGGCCCGGAAATGTTCGTGAGCTAGAACATGTGATTAGTCGAGCGGCATTGAAAGCAAGAGCTCGCCAGATGGATAAAAATATTGTTGCAATAGAAAGCAATGATTGTGGCTCGCTCACCATAAATTCAAATGGAAAATTACCTCAAATAAATGCCCCTACCTTAGTAAATAGTGAAATTGCTACAACTAATCTCAGAGACGAAACAGATCGTTTCCAACGCAAGCTAATTAGACAAACGTTAATTCAAGAAAATGGTAACTGGGCAGCAGCTGCGAGAAAATTATCTACCGACAGAGCAAATTTAAATCGTATTGCTAAGCGATTAAATATACAGGTGGTTAAATCAGTCATTGAAAAGTAATTTATGACCAGTACGTTAATAATTAATTTTAATATTAAAATAGCTAATAATTTTGATATTTAACTGTTAGTGAATAATCAATATTACTATTTTTTGAAGAATTCATAGAAATGGGGTGTTATTTATTCTATTGTCGTATAACTGTCGTAAGGTTTGCGTAATATCACCGTAATAGATTCGTAAACGTTTCCGAGTAAATGATAGAGAATTCAATTGTCTCTATACTAACGAGTAAAGGTATTTATGAAAATTAATGCAAAATTGATTTTAGAATTAAGAAACAAGAAGTCATGGTCTCAAGATGAGTTAGCCATTGCATCAGGCCTTAATTTAAGGACGATACAACGAATAGAGAATGAGGCATCTGCTTCGTTGCAGTCTAGAAAATCTTTAGCATCAGCATTAGATATAGATACCTTAGATCTTGAATACAAGGAATTAAAACAAATGAAACAATATGAATATAAAACCTTAGAAATTGAAAGTAAAGAAGGCTTTCTTACCGGTATCAAAAAACAAAAACTTCCAGACTTGGCAAATATATTCAATGAAGAAGGTAAGCATGGTTGGCTTGTTGTACAGATACTTACACCAGATCTCGCACAGGGCGTTTGGTCTGCTAAAACGGGCAATATGGTTGCACTACTACAAAGAGAAGTTCTAGCGTAACAAGTTTGTAGTGTTAGATAGAAACGAAGCTTCTTAATTGGATATTTTTCCTATCAACTATCAACTATCAACTTTGATTTTTTAACATGTTTTTAGTAGTTGCGATTAACAGATGTCTTGTTTCAGGTTCTATTGACGAGTGACCAGCTGAATTGCTTATCATTATTAAGAACTGGGTAATTAATGTGGTTACGGCCATAGGGTAATTACGGCTAGCATCGCCTAGAATAAACAGTATATATTACTATTTTTAGTGTTTAGTAATAATTCTTAATGGTGTAATAGTCTATTTCTATAATTAATTAGATTACCTTGTGATGGCGGCGTCGAGAATGAATTCTTTGATAGCTGCTAACCTATAGGGTTTTTCAATTTTATGGTCAAAGCACGTATCCATAGTTACATCGAGCTCGCCAGTAATAAGTATTTTATTTGCTTGAGAAGTAATTGCATTTGCTACTTCAATACCATTTGATTTTTTTAATCGGTAGTCAATAAATATCAAATCTGGATGTGTATTATTACAGAATGCTATTGCAGGTTCTTCATCAGTAAAAACAGTAAGGTTTATTTCCTCTGACTGTAAATACTCTTTGAACATCTGACATAGCATTTCTTCATCATCTATATAAACAACATTTATTGGCATTTTATTCCTTATTAACTTTATTTTTAAGAAAGCTTATAACAAAAATTCTATCCATGGAGCCACTGTCGATAAAGTTAGTGAGAGTGTTGATTTATATCGACATAACCTAATAATACTTATTTAAATGGTAGCAGTAAAACCAGAGTAATCAACTCGTAGATTTAATTTATCTGAATATAAATATTAAATAGGTTCTTATGAGGCTTTAGAGGTTTATTTATCTTTTTTATTCTGCGTATTTAGATGTATTTGTGATGTTATTAATTGTAGGTAGATGTTGATGAAATACTAAAATTTACCAAATTCGATTCCAGCATTTCGTTATTAAGTAGAGGGTGTGAAAGTAAATGTAGCCTATTGGTGAGTTGTCGTCCAACGATGAATAATCTCTGCGATCATACCATTTCCTTTCAATTTTCTAATCGCGTTATTAATAATATCAAGGGTTTCAGGAGTACATGATTTACGACTAAGCATAATATGAATATTATCTTGATATATTGTTAGCGGATGAACTTCAAACTCATCTTGTAATGAATACTTTTCAGAGAAAGCTTTCATGGTTACAGGGTCTACTAAAAAGCCATCTATATGTCCTTTCATTAATAGTGCAACATTTTGTTCTAAATCTATAACGTCGTTAATGTGTGTATAAAACTCTTTTGTTGTAATAAGTTGCTTATATTCTTCACCATAAAAATATCCACCTTCAACACCAATCATATATTCAGAGGTTGAAAGATCACTTAATGTCTTTAATTTTATTTTCTCAGATGTTCCTTTTTTTACAAAAAGGTTAACTTTTTCTAGCCTATAAGGTAGAGAAAAATAAGATGTTTCTTCACGCTCAGGTGAATGGGATGCACCCATCGCCATGTCCATGGTACCTGTTTTAATATACTGTAAATGTCTTTTCCAAGGGATTTCCGTGAATTTTACTTTTAGATTTGATTCTTTAATAATTGCATTGAAAATATCAAAATCTAATCCAACAAGTTTTTGTTGTTTGTTATGATATTGATAGGGATACCATAACTCCCATCCAACAGCATATTCTCTTGAAGGGCCTTCATTAGCTAAGCTATTAAAAGTTAAAAGTAGAGTTAATAGTAAATATTTTTTCATTATATCTGTTATATCTCTCAGCTAGTTATCAATGAATATCACACCGTTGAAATTTAAAATAACGAGGACGTGTCGGTCATACTTTAACCAAGTAGCACTATACCAATAGTGCCACCAAGTTAAAAGGTTAGTAGCGGTAGAATATATTTTTAATCTTTGACTAAAATGTTATTTTACGTCATCCAATTTGTTCTGTGTTTTTAATTCAAAGTCACTTGCGTCATGACGTTCATGTAACTGTTGGTCTAATTCTCCCCAAGAGCGGTTGACCATTACACCACGTTTAACTGCTGTTCGTTCTGCTATTTCTTCAGTCCAACGAACTAAGTTTTTATATGACTGAGTTTGTAAAAATTCTGCAGCTTCGTATACTTTATTTTGTACTAATGCCCCATACCATGGCCAAATAGCTATATCAGCGATAGTGTATTGGTCGCCACACATATATTTATTATTAGCTAGATGGCGATCTAGTACATCAAGTTGCCGCTTAACTTCCATTGTAAATCGCTCTATCGGATACTCAAATTTCTCTGGTGCATAAGCGTAAAAATGTCCAAAACCACCACCTAGATAAGGTCCGCTTCCTACTTGCCAAAATAACCAAGACAAACATTGTGCTTTCATCTGTGGTTCTTTAGGTATCAAAGCATCAAATTTCTCTGCTAAGTAAATCATTATCGCGCCAGATTCGAAAATAGGTAAATTATTTTCGTTAGTTTTATCGACTAAAGCGGGAATTTTAGAATTAGGATTCACTGCTACAAATCCTGAGCTGAATTGTTCACCTTCCATAATA
>Ga0233426_10001251_pt1 | contig 23948 bp, 19 predicted proteins | sample SI_118_April2016_6_FD_179875 | JGI IMG/M metagenome (GOLD analysis project Ga0233426, IMG submission 179875) | Seawater microbial communities from Saanich Inlet, British Columbia, Canada - SI_118_April2016_10_MG | ecosystem: Environmental > Aquatic > Marine > Inlet | place: Canada: British...
CGAGCGCCGCAATAACGGCAATCAGTTTACCGAATAATGTAAACGATTCTATTACCGAAGATATTCAAATTCGATTGACCGTTAGCAATGAAAATGGACGCACTGCGCAAGAAGACATTATCCTTAGTCACCAACCTGCACCCGCGTCATTTATCAGCTTAGATAGTGAGCAAGGCGATTATATCGGTCAAAGTGCCCTGTGGTTTGAAAATCAAGCATCTGCGTTTTCGAGTGAATCAACCTTAACTAATCCAAATGAAATCGTACTAAATTATAATGGCTTGACTAGTTGGTGGATGAATATTGCAAGTGCAGATGGTGCGCCTCTCGCTTTAGGTCAATATTCAGGTGAACGCTGGCCATTTCAAAGTGCGGGATTTGCTGGATTTGATTTTAGTGGTGATGGCCGTGGGTGTAACACCTCAACCAGTACATTTGAGATCCTCGAACTGGCATATAATGATGCAGGAGCGCTAACACAATTGTCTGTTGATTTTACACAATATTGTGAACAGCCTAATGGGCCTGCTTTACATGGTCAAGTGCGCTTTAATTCAAGTATGCGCATCAATCCTTAAGTCTTTGTGCAATAATCCACCATCGGCGTTTCCCTAATGGATTTGTCGATGGTGAATCATGGATTGGTGGTGTCTCATCTATTAAGCTGATTTACAGCTTTGTAATACCCATGTTGTACAACGTAAAGCCATAAATATCAGCCGTCTGTTCAATGGTCTTACTGATTGGTGTACCTGCACCATGTCCAGCATCAGTTTCAATGCGGATCAAGGTTGGCTTGATACCAGTATGCTTATCTTGTAACACAGCGGCAAACTTAAAAGAATGCGCAGGTACCACGCGATCATCATGATCCGCAGTTGTCACTAACGTCGCAGGATAATCCTTACCCGATTGCACATTATGTAATGGCGAATATCCTAATAAATATTGAAACATCTCTGCACTTTGCTCTGCGGTGCCATAGTCGTACGCCCACCCTGCTCCAGCAGTAAAAGTATGATAACGAAGCATATCCAAGACCCCCACCGCAGGTAATGCAACGGCCGCAAGATCAGGGCGCTGAGTCATGACGGCAGCCACCAACAACCCACCATTTGAGCCACCACGTAAGGCCAATTTCTGACTCGACGTATACTTATTTTTAATTAAGTATTCACCTGCAGCAATAAAGTCATCAAACACGTTTTGTTTTTCTAATAACGTGCCCGCTTTATGCCAAGCTTTGCCGTATTCTCCGCCACCACGAATGTTAGGAACGGCATAGATCCCGCCCAATTCCAACCACGCAGCAACCGTTGAACTAAAACTAGGAGTCAAACTGACATTAAAGCCACCATAGCCATACAACATCGTGGGATTTGAGCCATCGAGTTGCACATCGTTGCTATGAGTGATGATCATAGGGACTTGAGTGCCGTCTTTTGAGGTGTAAAAGACTTGTTTACTGATATATTTTGACCCATCAAATGCAATCTTGGGCTTGTTGTACAACTCAGTCGTACCATTTGCGATGTCTAATTTATATATAGTCGAAGGCGTGACGTAATTAGCAAAGGTATAATAGGTTTTAGTATCCGTGCTTTTTCCCCAAAAAGACCCCACAGTGCCAAGGCCGGGCAGTTCGATGTCACGTATTTTTTTGCCATTCAGATCATATTGACTAACCTTTGAAATCGCATCGACCATATACTCGGCAAAAATCGTCCCACCGGCATAACTCGGTGCTAATACATGTTCAGTCTCTGGGATCACATCAACCCAATTACTGACATCCGGCGCAGCGATATCTACTTTAATAATTTTGGTATTCGGTGCATTTTCATTCGTCACTAAATACAAGGTAGAGCCGTTATTTGTCAGCATATACACATCAGAAGCAATGTCTTGTTTGACGGTTTGCCACTGGCTATCGGGCTGAGTTAAATCTTTAACATAGGCGCGGTTGCCTGAAGTTGAATTGGCTGCGCTAACAAATAAGTAACGGTTATCTTCGCTGACTTGAGTGCCAATGTAGCGGTGTTTTTCCGCTTGAGTATGGCCAAAAATAGGCTGGTCGGTTTGTTGTGATGTCCCTAGTGCATGATAATACACTTTGTGTTGGTCGGTTTTATCACTCAGCTCTGAACCTGTCGGTTTGTCGTAGCTAGAATAATAAAAGCCATCGTTTTTAAACCAAGAGATACCACTAAATTTTACATCTTGGAGCGGTGCTCCGATAAGGGTTTTGGTCTGAGCATCCATGATATAGACTTCGCGCCAATCACTACCGCCGGTAGAGGTCATGTACGCTAAAGTTTGCCCATCATCGCTAAAATACATACCCGCCAATGAAACCGTGCCATCCGCGCTAAAGATATTCGGATCAATAAACACTTCTGCATCCGTTTCTGCTCCTGACTTCTGGCGATAAACGACACTTTGATTTTGGAGGCCATCGTTTTTATAAAAATACGTATAATCACCTTCTTTAAATGGCGAAGAAATACGTTCGTAATTAATCAGATCTGTGACAACCTTTTCGATCTGGTCACGATAAGGGATTTGGGCAAAATATGACTGAGTCACGGCGTTTTGTGCTTTGACCCATGCGCCAGTATCTGCACTGCGATCATCTTCTAACCAACGATATGGATCAGCAACGTCAGTACCGAAATACGTATCTACAACATCGCCTTTACGCGTATCAGGGTAGGTTATCTGTTTGTTGGATGTCATTGTCATAGCACTCGCAGTGATGGTTGGTTGTTCAGATGGAGACGTTAACTGGCATGCTCCAAGAATACTTATCGACATTGCTGAGACGGCGATAACGGGGATTAATTTCATGTAGGTTTGTCCTTTTTAATTATTATAGGCGTGATTCGATTAACGCGACGGCATCATGTAACACATCATAAATAAGTTTTTTCGCTGTGGATGCGTCACCGTTTTTAATCGCGTTAAACACTTTAACGTGAAAGGTCACATCAGTGTTTGAAATGCCTTTTACTTGATTGGTATAGCGAATACTGACACGCAGAGCGGCATCAACAAATTGTGTCAATTGAATGAAGAAACGGTTACCACTAGCAACTAAGATCGTGTTTAAAAAATTAATATGCGCATCCAACTGATCTTCCAAGCCTTCTTGTGCTTCAGAGATTCGATATAATGCTGCTTCCATCTGATTGATCTGTGCCTGTGTAGCATTTTCTGCAGCCAACTTGGCGGCCATCGGCTCAATAGCAAAGCGTACTTGGGTAAATTCTTTGAGCAAATGCAATGACGGTTTGCTTTTAAGGATCCACTCCAAAACGTCACTATCGTATAGATTCCAATTGGTTTCAGGGTTGACGGTAATCCCTTGTTTGGGACGAGAAGAAATAAGCCCTTTGGCAGAGAGCATTTTGACGGCTTCTCTCGTAGCACTGCGGCTAATCTCAAATTGCTCACACAACACCGCCTCCGAGGGCATTCTAGTGCCAATCGGATAATCCCCTTTGACAATCGCCTCACCCAATTTATGAGTGAGTTGTTGTGTTAAGTTTTTAGACATTTTATTTACTCAGTAACATTACATTTATCATATAAATATGCATTCATTATGAGGACTTACGTGTGCTGAGTAAATAAGTTAAATCAGCTAAATGATTCTTAATGGTATGATGTCGAAATTCCGATATTATTTTTGGTTCTATTTTGCTACTAATTTGGTATCATGCCAGCGCAAAATATGCACCCGTAGCTCAGCTGGATAGAGCGCTGCCCTCCGGAGGCAGAGGTCGTGAGTTCGAATCTCGCCGGGTGTGCCATTTCTTAGCTAAATAGACCTCTAAAGTTTTGATAATACTACACAAATCTCATCAGGCTGATTAGTCTGGTGTCAGAATAGTAGGTATTTTCATGCATTTAACACATCCACAATACACGTATAAAAAGGGAAATATCTATTATTTCTCGAAGACTGTTCCCGCTGACCTTCAACATCACTATCGAAAGAATCGGCTTGTTTGCTCCCTGAGAACTAAATCATTCCATGAAGCCAAGTTTAGAAGTCAATCCATGAAACTAGAGCTTGAAAAGCAATGGTTATCACTGAGAGTGAAACAAGACAGTCAGATATTTACAAATTTATTAAACAAAACACATTCCTCTACTTGCATCAATCAAACCTCCCTTTAGATACCATTTCTACATTGGATGTAACTAAATTTAGAGAGCATCTATTCTCAAAGGGTTATAGGTAGCCTCAGTAACAGCACCAAATTATACGCGGTCATTAATCGCTTTAGATATCAAGTAAAATTCAATCTCACTGGTCAGCATGCCAGTTAACTTTGCTTCAGCTTCTGCTTGTCTAATGCGCAAAGTGTAACCAAAATGGTTAATACCAAAAACATATTCTGCAAGGTGCCTCAGCGCACTTTCTGACCACGTCGACCCATACCGCCTCATTATGTTGATTAAACAATCATAAAGCTCATTTAAAATATTTTTAACAGAATCTTTTAATGACGGATTTTCAGCTATCGCTTTGGTTAATTCGGTATCTTCGACTCTTCCCCAACCAACATCGGCTAATGCTTTAACCAATAATTGCCAAAAATCAGCTAGTGGTAACGCAAAATTTTCGTCGGTAGAAACAAATTTAAAGACGCCGACAGAATCTTTTAATCTTTGTCCGTAAAGTGTAAACAAAATTTGTTCTTTGTTGCCGAAATATTGATAAATAGACCCCGGACTGACTCCTGTTATCTCGCATATATTTCGAGTAGTGATGGCATCTGAGCCTCTCTCTCTCAATAATTGCCAAGTTCCGTCTAACACTTTTTGGACAGTCGTTTGTGCACGCTTTTGGCTTGGAGTTTTTCGTTGGCTAGATGGATTTTTAGACATTGAGGTGAACTTACGCAAAAAAATATTATAAATTGTGCCACTAACCAACAAACACTGCAACTAACGACACAATATTACCGACTAAGATCATCCAAAGCGCGAATAACTTGTATTGCTTTGGGTTGGTATTTGCTAGGCATCTGCTGCCCCAGTAAGCGCCGAACCACATAAATGGAAAACACCCTAACGCGATGATAAGCGGACTAAAGATAACGTCCCCGAGAAGCAACAACACCATAAGGACGTATATGTCGATCAATGCAAAGTAATAAATTAATGTTGCGCGCATCTCTTTATGGTCATGCGCGCCTGACAGCAGGTACAACACAACAGGAGGTCCTGCAATTCCTGCAATTCCGCAGGAAAAGCCTGAGGCACCTCCAACTATCATCTCCTTCCCCCGCGTTGTTGCAGATTTCCGCTGATAACCAACGAGTAGTAAGATTGCAGCAATAATCGCTACTATCGATATCAATTGGCTTGAAGATTCAGCACTGAGTAACTGCAACGTAAAAACACCAACCGGCGCAGCTAAAACTGCGCCAACGAGCAAACGCCTTGTTAACTGCCAGTTGACAAAGCTTTTTGCCGTTTTCATTAACGGCAGTGATATACCTGCTTCTAATATGACAATGATTGCAACCGCGATAATTGGGTCAATTAATAATGCCATTGGTCCAGCCATTAGCATAGCTGATCCAAAACCTGCTAAACCACGCAAAAATCCCCCGACGACTGAAATAGCGATCAGCATCATTACGGTGATGAAGGATAAATCGACAAACACTGATGTCATTGACTCAAACATGAATAATTCGAAGTCCTGTAATCAGAAAATAGACCAAGTTAAATTTTCCAAAGCCATAAAATGAAAAATAACTGACACCTTTGCTATGTGATTATTATGGTTGTTTTATTACGATAAGAGTCACATACAAAAGATGTGACTCTTATCTAACAACAACGCTCCGCTACCAGTTAAGGGTAAGCTTTATGCCAGCTGTGCGGCCGAGGCTATATCGTTCTCTTACTCCAAATAAACCATCACTTTGTGCTTCTAATCGATACACTTCATCGAATGCATTATCAATATAAACCATGACATTCCAAGCACCATCCACATCACTAACCCTATAACTAGCGTTCACTCGTGATACTGAAGGTTCTTGAAAAACAGCATTTTCGATTTCAGGATTGGTGATCAATGATAGATCTAGCTTAGAACGGTAACTGTGTTCAATTTGCAACATTCCTAAATAATTATCGCCTAATTCATGATTATATTTAGCCATGAAATTGCTACTAAATTTTGAATAATTAGGTAAGTTTAATCCTTCTAACGATGCGCTACCCAACAATGGCAGAACGGCATTGACTCTAAAATCGCTTTTTACGATTTCAGCATCGGTATAACCTAGTCCTAATTGAAAGGTTAAATCTTGGCTTGCACTCCAAGTCACGGCTAACTCAGCACCTTTCGTATCAACATCACCAATATTTGAGAGACGAGCTATTTTTACTATTTCATTAGGGTTAGCTGCGTTAAGTTGAACATCTTGACGATCGTACATAAATGCAGAACCATTTACTCTGAGTGTGTTATCAAGCAGATCAGACTTAAATCCTACTTCATAAGAGAGAATTGTCTCTTCGTTAAAAGGTGCCAATTGGTCTGCATTTGTAGCAAAACCACCAAAGAATCCGCCGGTTTTAAAGCCTTTAGAAATATTGGTAAACAACATAGCTTGCTCATCGAAACGCCATATCAATCCAACTTTACCTGACAATGCCGAAAATGATACTTCGTCGTCTACGTTTACCAAAGGCACTAGAGAATTATTAGGAAAGCCAACCTTAGAACCACCTTTAAAAGTTTTCTTTTCATCGGTATAGCGCAATTCAGTAATGACGTTAAGCGTTTTAGCAAAGGCATAATCAGCATGACCGTATACTGCATAGGCATCCGTTTCTTGTGTGTAGTCTTGTTTAGAAAAGGTGCCGCCGCCAAACAGTAACGGTAAGATGCCTCCACCACCGCGTAATGAAGAATCCTCAACAATTTTGTCGTGACTAATGCTTGTTCCAACAATCCAATTTAAGTTATCACCTTCCTCTCCAGATAACCTAAACTCCTGAGAATAAAAGGTAATATCAGACCCATAACCAATGTCTTGATATTCGACTGTCGTAGCATCTGCATCTATGTATCGAAAATAATCAATCGTGTCATACGCTGTGATACTGGTTAACGAGCCAAAATCAAAATCAATATTTGCAATAACACTAGCGCCAAGCCATTCGTTTTCAAGGTAGGATAATTTTCCCCCTGTGGCTGACGCATAGTTATCAGTCCCATCCAAACCATAATCACTTGGTGTTACACCAGTTAGCGTGGCACAAGTGCTTGGATCACTACCGTTACCAGTCAGAATGGAGTCACACAACCCAGCAGATCCAGCGCCAAATAAACCACTTATCAAGCCAAGAGAAACATTAGGTGCACCTGAATCAGCTGCATTACCGATATTGTTGTAAATACCTACTGTTTGTTGTAGTGGTAGTTCTGTGTCATCACTACCCGCATGTACTTTAAATAATAATTCAAACGTATCACTTGGTTGATATAAATACTGGATTCTTACACCCGAACGATCGGTCTCTCCGTACCTTTCATCATTTGGTACACTGTAGTAATCTTTGTCACCGCTTGATTCCATTCGGCCTGAAATCCTCATCGCCGAAGTATCTGAAACAGGTACGTTAACGCCAAATTCAAGTTCTTTTTCGGAAAAGCTCCCAAAACCAATGTCGGCATAACCGCTAAATGACTCTTCGATTTCAGGTTTTCTAGAAATGATTTGAATTGCGCCACCGATAGTATTTCTTCCATACAAGCCACCCTGCGGCCCCATTAATACTTCAAGTCGTTCCATGTCATACATTGAAAATTCTGCAGAAGCAATCGATGTTTGGTAAACCTCATCAATAAAAAATGAGCTTGTCGGCGAATCGTTGATTCTGAAGTTTTGTAACCCAATACCACGAAGAATGACAACAGGCACACCGCCACCACCGATGTTTCTTACTGCAAAGTTTGGCATAATCTTGTCGATATCTGTGGGGTTGTGAATACCTTTTTCACGCAAACTCTCACCATTAAACGCAGATAAAGAAATACCTACATCCTGGATACTTTGAACACGTTTTTGCGAAGTAACTTCTATTCTCTCGACACTGACCTTTTCTGCTTCAGACAACTCCTCAGTGTTTTGATTTTCTTGTGCATTAACGTTTGAGAGCAGCGCGCTAAATATAGCGACAGCTACTGCACTTTTCTGAAAGTTCTTTGTTCTAATATGCATACTTAAATACCCTCTATTTATCCATCTTTTTATTTTAAAATAGTGATCTAACGTTTATCTGGTCTGAAATTACGTGTGTTTATTTCTATCCCAGCTGTTCTTAGTTAAATCGACACCTGTTGATATTAATACGTGTTTGGCTACTTTTTTTGTTGCCGTGTAAGGAAAATCGTGAACAAATTCGAGATATCTCGGGACCTTAAAAGCAGCGAGTCGGGTTTGGCAGTAATCAATAATTTGCTGGGGCGTGAGATTATTGTTCAATTCGTTCAGCAAAACATAAGCTTTTACTTCTTCACCTCGGTAATCGTCAGGAACTGCAACCACGGCGGCTTGTTCAATGAGAGGATGTTGTGATAGAACGTATTCAATTTCTAATGCTGAGATGTTTTCACTTGAGCGGCGGATCATGTCTTTAAAGCGACCGATTATCTTAAAATAACCTTTTTCGGTTTGAATGAATTTATCACCGGTTCTAAACCAACCATCAACAAAAGCATCAGCATTAGCCTCTGGTTTATTGTAATAGCCGTTAAAAATTCCATCACCTCTTATCCAAAGCTCCCCTGGCTGAAGTCTTGTTGCATCGTTTCCATTCTCTAGAACAATTTTACATTCTCTAAATGGTGCTATTAAGCCGCAAGTTCCCAGTATATCAGGGTCTGATATTTGGTCGGGAACCATCAAACCAGGACCAATTTCTGTCATGCCGTAAGCATTGCTAACTTTGATGCCGAAACGTTCTTGCAGTTGCACGATACTCTCGGCACTCGCACCGCCAATAAATAATTTTTTTAATGGTAAGTTCCGATCATCAGGGGAAGCTACTTGACCGATTAATGGTCGGGGGATCCAAGCAAAATCAATATCATAGCGCTTAATTCGACCAATAAACTTTGATGCCGATAATCGTCCGGCGACATTTAAACGGGCACCACAATGTAAAGACATGACGAGTTGCCATTGTGGATCCATATAATAAAAAGAGTGATCGGTGAGAATATTAGTAATTGGACAAGGTGACATTGCATCAACTACACATCCGAGCAAAATCCAATACTTCTGAGTTTGCATGCAACCTTTAGGAAAGCCGGTGGTACCAGAGGTGTATTGAATATTAAGTAAATCATCAGCGTTGACCGACCAATCAGGCCTAAAATCCGCTTCTCCTAATGCACACACCGCATGCCATTGCTCGAATTGGTGACCTTGATAATCCACCGCGATAATATTATTGGTATTAATGTTGGGTGGCATTGCTCTCATATCATCTAACACAGGCAAATATTGTTGTTCAATGACAATGAATTCGCTATCACTGTCATTGATTAAATAATCTAATTCGCTGCCTGTATAGCTGGTATTCACCGGCACCATGACGGCACCTAATACCCCGATAGCTAGCCACGTGATGGGAAACTCAATACGGTTACTCATCATGACCGCTACATGGCTACCTTTTGTTACTCCTTTGAGGTTTAAGCCTTGCGCTAGACGATAGACTTTATCGTGTAATTCGCTAAAAGTAAGTTGTAAGCCGACGCCGGTTTCGGTGGTTTGTTCGAAAAAATTAACCGCTATTTTGTCGCTATACTTTGCCGAAGCGTTGTCTAACAATTCTCTGAAATTTTCAGGAAAATCAAGCCTTCTTTCCACTTCGTGTTTTTTTGCAATATACGCTTGCATTTCTGTACTAAACGACATCAGTTTGCACCCTTGGCATTAGCGACTTTATCGTTAAAATCACCCATTGTGGTATGGCCTGATGCCAAATGCTGTTTTCGTTGTCTTATATATTGTTCGCTTGCATGTTGCAGTGCATCAGAACGAGAAAGTTCGGTACCACGATGCAAACCATCTAACTCAGTTTCTATGGCAATCAATGGGTGACCCGCAATAACTTTGGCGATTTCCATTGCCCGTTCGAAACACTCACTATCCTTAATTACTTCATTAACGATGAAATATTCTTTTGCTTGTTGGGCACTGATTTTTTCACCTGTAAGTGCCAAATATGCGGCATGGACCGCTGGAATCTGTATGCCTAGTCGAGTTGCACCACTAATACCCCCCATACCATAGGCAATTTCCGGAAAACCTAAACGCGCGCTTTCTCCTGCAATTCGAATATCGGTCAATAATAAACTATAGACAATACCTTGCCCTAAACACCAACCATTAATAGCGCTAATCATCGGCTTGGTTCTGCGATGGCTAATGAGTAGCTCATCCCAACGCGGATTTTCTCTTGATTTAATCGGCGTGTCTGATTCCTTTAAATCATCACCTGCACTAAAGTTAGCTCCTGCACCTGTTATCACAGCAACCTTGGCATTGTCGTCTTCAATAAACTTTAAAAAATGACGATAAAACTGCTCATGCATTTCCATGGTGAAAAGGTTTAACTTGCCATTGTCAAAAGTAAAAACAGCTACATTTCCTTCAAGATGATATTTAACAGACATAGGTAAAAACCTTAAATAATGGTTGGTAAAAAATCCGCACAACGAATGATTACTTAACTGACTCATGTGCTACCGAATCATCCGGTGACACAACCTGGTTATTGCGCAACAGCGGTGGTGTTGTAGTTTTATGGTCGTAAGTAAAGTGACTCACCAACCACATAACTAAACTACTACTGATCAATGCAAGTAAAATGGGTTCAACACCCTCGGGTAAATATCCTAGTGTTTTGGCCGCAAAGCTTGACAACTGAACCATCGCGCCAACGATTGCCGATGTTAACGCCGCGCTAGTCGTTGCCTTTTTATAGAAAAGAGCGGCCATAACGGGAATAAATAAGCCTGATACAAAAATTGCCAAAGCGAGCATCATTACATCAAAAATATGACTTTTTTGTAGCGCAAAGATGAGTCCAAAGATCCCGACAACAAAAACAGTTAATCGGGTAATAATCAATTGTTGTTTATCCGTTATCCCAGGTTTCAGTACTTTGAACAAATCGGTACTAACGGTTGTTCCTGTAACTAACAATGCTGAATCAGCTGTCGAGATAATTACGCCAAGAATAGTTGCTAAACAAATGCCTTTGACCAGCGGAGGCATATGGGTCATCACTAAGGTAGGGATTGCGCTGTCGCGGTTAACCAAATCTGGCAAGGTATTATATGCAATAACACCTAACGTAATTACGATGACGCTCCAAAACATAAAAAGTGCGGCAGTGATTAAAAAAGCAGGTTTCAAATTAGCCGTGTTTTTGGACGCAGCAATACGCTGCCATATGCTGGGATCAATCAACACAAAAGCAAAATAGATAGGTAGGAAAGACAGTACATATCCCCAGTGCATACCGCCCAACCAATCTGTTGTAGGTGACACTAAAGCACTGCTTAACTGTTCGCCCAAATCAATCGATAAAAAGACAGGTAGCAACAACCCACCGCCAATTAACATTATAATTGTCTGAAATAGATCGTTATAAGCTACCGCAAGTAATCCTCCGACTAAGGTATAAATAACAATCACTAGCGTTGCGATCATCACTGCTTTCTCAAAAGTAATACCAAAATCAGCAAATACTGCTTCTGCCGTTAAACCGATGGCAATTAATTGCGCGCCAAATAACGCAATGACTGCAAAGACTAAAAGAACCGCAGCAAACACACGCATCGGCTTGCCATAACGACGTTCAAGGGCGCCTGGAATAGAATCTATCTTCGCTCGTTGCAATTTTGGTGCTAAAAAACAAAGTGCAATGTAGCCAAAAATATAAGCAACGCTGGCAATTATTATTGCGTAACCTACTTCGTATGCTTTACCCGCTTTGCCAAAAGTTGCCGCGGCACCAATCGCTGAACCAACTAAAGTACCAAGCAATACAGGAAAACCCAAAGTTCGGCCTGCGACCGAAAAATCCTCTGAGCTATGTACCTTGCTGCCTGCAAACATGCCGATTCCGATAAGCACACAAAAGTACACGGCTACGACTACTAAATCGATTACATCCATTAACTCACCTTAATGCTTTAACAACAGTTTACGTTTATGCCTAATTTTATGCATATGGGACAATCACACTACAAAACAAAATGTGAGCGACTGCTCACATTGTTAAAAAAGTATAATCACTTTGTTATCAAACAGTCAACAAGAATATATAAAAATATTTTAATCTTTATTAATTCAACAAATTAGACTACTAACAGGCGAGATCTTTTAACGTAAACGTATGTTTTCATTAATCCTGGACACTTTTTGGCTGTCGTCTCTTAAACCGATGGGGATAACCATGCTAACAGCACCAATATCTATACGAAAATTGAAAGAATATGCACTCCCAAGCTGGATGGGCAGTAAAAAGTCGTTAATGTGAAAGACGTTGATGTTGCAATTGCTGTTGGAGAAATACGCTGAACAGAACCCCGAAGGTCATTACAGCTACAATCATTTCTGTCGCCATTACCCACTGTAAATACCAAAACAGGCCAGATACAGACTTCACAAGTGTTTATTGCGGTGATGGGGGCTTCCAATTACACTTTCGCTGGAGTCCACTTGGTCGCAAGGTTTAGAGGCAGTCTAGGTCAAATTGACCAAATTGCCCTTTAGGGCTATTTCCAGCCCTGGCGCCACTGCTCAGGATCTTTTAAATCACGCCAATCAATGTCTGCTTGCCGCTTGGACAGCACCGCTTCAATTTGGCATAGCTCGACCACTCCCTCATCCGTAAACTTCATTTTAGAAATAATAAAATGCTTTTCTTTATTCTGCGGTGTGACAGCCGTCCACTTACTGTTGAGGAGTTTAGCGGGATTAATTTGATGCATGTCTATCCTATAGTTATTTTATTGTTAATCATAATATACGAAGGTCACCATTAAGATAGATCGATTCCTTTGCAACACCATACAATTTTCATATCAATGACATTGTTAATACTTTGCATTTTTAACGTAAACAAAATACACTTTACTTGTTAACCTATTTGAAAACCAATAAAACCATAATGCATTACCAAATATCAATTATTTGGTAATGCCAATCAGGAGCGAATATGTCATCACCGATACAATGCATCAAAAAACTTGCCGCTATCAGTCTCTGCATTAGCACTGTACTAATGGTTCCTTTGAGTATTGCTCAGGCAGATGATTCAGGTGCATTGGCAGTACATAAAGCGCTTCCTCAAGGGAAATTATTAGGTAATATTGACCGTCTCGATCCGAACAAAAAACCCAGTGAAAATTTTGAGCTCCTTGATTGGCATTTAACCTTGCCGACTGATTCAGATAAGAATGGCAAAGCCGATTCTATACCTGAGGTGAATCTAGCTAGCAAATTTGAATATAGCCCGTTGTTTTATACAGCAAAAGATGGGGGTTTAGTCTTTGCTGCGCCAAATAAAGGCGCGACTACATCCAACAATACTAAATACACACGGACAGAATTACGTGAAATGCTACGAAAAGGCAATGGTCGTATCAAGACTCAAGGGGTGAACAAAAACAATTGGGTATTTGGTTCCATGCACAGCTCAGGTAAAAGAAAGGCCGGCGCCGTTGATGGTTCTTTAGAGGCTACGGTAGCCGTTAATCGCGTATCTACAACTGGCGACATCAAAAAAGTCGGGCGCGTGATCATTGGCCAGATTCATGCAATCAAAGATGAACCAATACGTTTGTATTATCGAAAATTACCAGGTAATGAAAAAGGCGCGGTATATTTTGCCCATGAAATCAATGGCGGCGATGACATCTGGACTAACATGGTAGGCACACGCTCGCATACGCTAGCCAATCCAGAAGATGGCATTGCGCTTGGTGAGTTATTTAGCTACAAGATCTCCGTTGAAAAAGATTTATTGGTGGTGACATTGATCCGAGAAGGTAAACCTAACATCACCAAAACATTAGATATGTCTGAAAGCGGCTACCATTTATCAAATCAATACATGTACTTTAAATTAGGCGTATATAACCAAAACAACACCGGTGACGATGGCGATTTTGTGCAAGCCACTTTTTATCACTTTGATAACACCCACTAACCCCTAATTCACACGAGATACATAGACATGGCAATACTTATCAAACCGTTAATTATTTTATGCGTATGTGCAGGTTTATCTGCGTGTGGTGGTGGCGGAAACACCACCCCAAGTACAGTGACACCGGTAACAACACCAAACACTCCAGTTGATACCACGCCACCCGTTATTGTGATAGCGGGTGACACCACCACTATAACTATAACCCAAGGCAATACTTTTACACCGCCAACTGCTAGTGCGACTGACAACGTTGATGGCACAACGACGGTTTCAGTGACAGGCATGGTAGGCAGCGCTGTGGGGAGCTACACACTCACTTACAGTGCTCGTGATAATGCGGGTAATACTGCTAATACGGATGTGATTGTGACCGTGGTAGCTGCGCCAATAGTCGTTAACGCACTACCTAATGAGCTAGGCATTGAACTGGATGATTGGTATCTCAGTATACCAAGTGATGAGGACGGGAATGGTAAATCTGATTCAATCAAAGAAATTGAACTTGCAACAGGCTATACCCATCCTGAGTATTTTTACACCTCGGCTGATGGTGGTATCGTTATGCGCTCGCCCTCTCGTGGCTTTAAAACTTCAACCAATACGAGCTATGTACGTGTGGAATTACGTGAAATGTTACGTCGCGGTAATACCAATATAGGTAGCACTCAAGGCGTCAATGCCAATAACTGGGTATTTGGCCACGCACCGACTTCGGCGCAAGCCAATGCGGGTGGTATTAATGGTGAATTAAATGTCACATTAGCTGTTAATCAAGTTACTACTAATGGCGAAAACTACCAAATTGGCCGTGTCATCATTGGCCAGATCCATGCCAACGACGATGAGCCTATTCGTTTGTATTATCGCAAGTTACCGAATAACAGCAAAGGGGCGATCTATTTTGCCCATGAGCCGCGCACTGGTAATGAGGTGTATGTAGAAATGATCGGTAGTCGCGATAACAGTACCAGTAACCCTGCTGATGGCATTGCACTAGACGAAAAATTTTCATACACCATTAATGCTTCCGATGCATTGCTCACTGTCACGATTACCCGCGAAGGCAAAGATGACGTAGTCGCAACGTACGATATGACTGGCAGTCAATATGAAGATCCTGATCAGTACATGTATTTTAAAGTTGGGGTGTATCATGTTAATAATTCGAGCGATCCAAGTAGCGACACGGGGCAATTTGCGCAAGCGACGTTTTATGAGATCCGCAATAGCCATGATGGTTATGTGTTTAGTGAGTAGAGCATAAATCAGCTTACTGATTTCTCCACCAGCCGTCCCCGCACCACATACCTAAGCGGGGTTGTAGAGCTGAGCGCATCAAATGGATAGCAAGTAATCAGCGTGATGACTTGCTTATCATCCACATCCAGTATTGATAAGTATTTTTCATCCACAATCAACAAATCATCCACCACAAAACTCAACGACTCTTTGCCGGTGTCGAGTCTGAGTGAATCGCCATATTCGACAAGCTCCAACAGCGCAAAGTGTGTATCTCGATGTGCCGCTATCGACACGTTAAACGCTTGGGTATTGTCTACTTGGCTGAGCTCGTCGAGATTGGCATTCAGCAGCACAGGGCCAAATGCTAAATTACGATTACTTGCCCCTGCGAGCACATACAGTGGCCCAGACTGATTAATCGTCAGCTTTGCTACCGGATACGTGTCAGCCCAACCCCAAGGCTTTACAGGTGTCTGTGATAGCACACTCTGCTGCCACGCATCGGATATTAAGTATTGAGCGAGTTGAGCTTTGGCAACAATATATCCTGCTTGCCCCCAACAGAACACTATAATCATGAGTAACCCAGCAGTCAGCCAATGCCTCTTTAGCGTTGTCACTTTATTTTCGTCCTATTAATGAAATACCATTAGTTACAAAATGAGCAATGAGTCCGGCAACACCAATCCACCCTAATATCCATAATAATCCCATTGGTGTTGCGGTTTGCAGTAATTGCCCTTGCTGAAGCTTGGCATGGTGTTGACGACTTAAGTGCGCAGCTTTGGCATTTGCTACATCCACAGCATTTGATTGCCTGTCGATGGGTTTGGTTGGTGTCACATCTACCGCAACCAAAGCGGTATACTTACTCACAATTTTTGCAGCTAGTGCAGTTTCGGTGATCTGGTTTTGCATGATAGACGCTAAATCTTCTGACAAATACTCGGTATTGGTAAACGGCCAAGTCGTGATCTCTTTGATTTTGGCCCGCGCCCAGAGTTTATTTATCCCTTTAGCCTGATAATTGGGGTTATGATAATTGGGGTCAGATCCAAATAAATTGAAAGAATTTGGATCTGACCCTATTAAATTAACTATTAACGGCAATTGAATACTTGTCGCCTCTCCTGCCACGCGCATTTGTCCCGTTAAAAGTAACTCCTCAAGATCGGAAGACATTGTATCCAGATACCCTGTATAGCGATAACTCAACACGATGGGCTCACCGTGATAGATATCAGGTAGCACGTTGGGATAGACCTCAATTGATTTGAGTGCTTCCAACCTAGATTCATTTCCCAAGGTAAGTTGTAAATTCGTCAACGCTGGATGATTGAGTTTGGCAAACAACCGCGTCATTGTGCTTTGCACGTCATCCACATTATCAATATAGGTAAATGTCCCCTTGCCGATCATCGCCGCGTATTCCATAAAAAATGCATTGGGTGCAGCACCAATACCAACCGTAAACAATCGACGCTGGCCAATCGAACCTGCAATTTGTTCAATTAACGCCGCTTCATTATCAATACTGCCATCAGTAATAAATATCACTTGGGTTAATTGGTCATCGGGCCCTTTTAGTGTTGTTAACGACAACTCCAACGCGTCGCTGATATTTGTACCTCCATCCGAGTCTACATTTGCCAAAAACGTCTGCGCTTCTTGCAGATGCTCCCAATCAGCTAACTTAGCCTCTTCCCATAACGCTCGCGCATCGCTATCAAAATCCACAATATTAAACGAATCAACCTCATTTAGCTGAGTCAAGCCAACCCTTATAGCTTGGACAGCCTGCGTTAACGCCGTACCATGCATAGAGCCAGATGAATCGAGTACAAAAATAGTATGTTTCGGTTGCAACTCAGGTATCGTTTGTGGCGGTACAATATGCACTAATCCATAGACGGCATCCCCCACTTGCTGCTGATAATGTGCCACCATCGGCTCATTATCTTGTACGCTGCGCCACTTGATCACCAGATCTTGATTAGCAATCGTATCCCGACTCAACATCACTTCATACACGCCCGGTTCTATCGCTTGGCTTTCTATTGCATGAGTGGTTGAATGGATATGTGTTGCATTTGATTGTGTATCTAAGCGCAACACAAAATCAACCTCATGTTGCTTCATATCCGAGGTGTCAATTGCTTCAACTCCTGCTGTATCATTCACGCGATCAGCCACACTATCAGCTGTCACGGCATAGCGCTGAGAGAGCGTCATTGGAAAACGTACCGAATATTCCCCATCCGCATATTGCGCGGTATTTTGATAGGTAATACTGATCTCAATTCGTTCATTCGGACCGATATTGGCAATCTGATTAGTGAACAAATTAGGGCGTTTTTGTAAGACCAAACTTGCTTTTTTACCTGCTTGTTTAGCTTGATTAAACGTTTTAATGGCTTGTTCTTTAATTTGGATCTGACCCTCAATATGGCGAGAGCCAATAGTCATTAATAATTCATCCACCGCAGCGCCCACGGGAACTGGAAACACATACGTTGCATCAACCCATTCACTACTTGGGTTAACAAACGTCTGTGTCACCCGAGTACGCTCAACCACCCCGCTCACCTGCATATCCACACTGGTATTGATCACAGGGCTTGGCACATACGATTTAGCCATATCCGCCTGCACATGGTCAAAAAACAATGACCCTTCTTGTACCTGAAAAATATTCGTCACGACATTCGGTGCATGATTAATCAGTCCATTACTTCCTTGGACATTAATGTTGATCTGCGGTGGGTTTTTCGCTGAAACACTCGCTGGAACACCTAAAACGACACGAGAAGGAACGCTATTTAGATCCGGTTGCTCGGCAAGTCGGTTCGACGCCAACACACTCGCCCCGCTAATAATTGCAATCCCTAGAACAATGATTTTGAGCATGATTGTTGCTCCTTATGTGATGTGCTCAGCGAGCAGCCATTAATTGGCTGCTGTCATTGTTGTGATTGGGGTGATATGCAACGTTACCCGACGGTCAAAGAACAAGGTTTCATCCCATGTGCTGGCTTGTTGCGCTTGGCTTTCTCCTAATGAAAACGTGTTGATTTGTTGCACCGGCACCTGTGCGTTAAGTAAATATTCTTTGACCGCATCGGTACGCGCAGCGGAAAGTAATAAATTGTCTTCACTTGAGCCACGAAGATCAGCAAAACCAGTTAAACTAACTTGTAACTTCGCGTTATCTTTTAACACGTTCGCCAACAAATCAAGTTGATCAAAATAGCTAGGTGCAATTTCTGTCATGCCTGAGATAAACTGAATATGGCTTTTCATTTCAGGAAAATCCGGCACTATTGTAGTGCTGTAACTGACCGGTTGAATCGATTGATACTGTTGCTGTTGCGCGGATACTAACGTCACTAATTCCTCGTCCTTCGCACTCAAAGCATGACGCGCAATCACTAAATCATGTTGTAAGCTTTCAATGCGAGTGTCATCGTTATGCTCTTCGACCATTAATACGCCCAGGGTAGCGCCAATAATTGCACCCACAGGGCCGCCTAACGCTGCACCCGTTAACAATCCCCCACCAAAGCCAAAAGCGCTATGTGTCGATTCGGAGTTAACACGGTTATTGACATGATAATTAGCCCCTGAATGTTCATCGGAAGTATTAATATTCGTGGTTTCGACAGTTGCCGTTTGTGCAGCGGAGCAAGTTGCTACAACGCATAATGCTGCGCCGGTGATAAAATGTGAATAAGCCATGGGGTGATCCTTTTAAGTTTAAATGTGTTTTGTCTTGGTGACAGAAACATTAAAACAAACTTATTAGGCTTTTTTTGGCTAGAAAAATGGCAATGTAGCGATCAATTGTGGCGAAAAAATGGAAATGTGCTCCGTTCTCAATTCCAGACTTTTCATCATGCTAAAAATGGGTATAGTGAAGAGGTTGTTAAATTAACTGAGCTACCATTCTTGAAACACATTGCACTAGTAGAAGACGATCAGGCGCTTCGTGAAAACTATATCGCCGCGCTTAATCAGCATGGCTATCATGTCAATGCGTACGCCTCGCGTGCAGATGCCCAGCGTGCTTTTGCTATGCAACTTCCGGATTTAGCCATCATTGATATTGGCTTAGGCGATGAAATGGATGGTGGGTTTGTGTTGTGCCAACAACTGCGTAATTTATCCCAAACCTTACCCATTATTTTTTTTACCGCACGAGATAATGATGTGGATACGATTAGCGGTCTGCGTTTAGGCGCGGATGATTACCTGACCAAAGACATTAGTTTGCTCCATTTATTAGCGCGTATCGGTGCGTTATTTAGGCGAACTGAGGCCTTACAGGCCACACCGAAAACCGATGACAGTATGACCGTTGGCGACTTATTTATCGATGCCTTACGAATGAAGTTAACCTGGCAAGCCCAACCAATAGATCTCACGGTCACCGAATTTTGGATGCTCCATGCGATTGTCAAACACCAAGGTCATGTCAAATCAAGGCAACAACTGATGGATGAATCACAAATGGTGGTGGATGACACCACAATCACCTCACATATCAAACGTATTCGCAAAAAATTTATCATCATTGATACCCAATTTGACTATATCGAAACCGTCTATGGGATGGGTTATCGTTGGAAACAGCACTAACATGAGATCTATTTTCAGGCTCGGGATACGCGCTAAACTCCTCTTTTTCTCTGCATTTTTGTTGTGTATTCCCTATTTGGGTTATCAATATGTGTGGGAGCTTGAGACCTATCTACGTATCGGCCAAGAGCAAACAATGGTGGGTACAGCAAGGGCGGTGGCGACAGCATTACATGAACGTCCGGTCATTTTTACTGAGCAATCGGCACTGGTCAATACGGTCAAACCAGGAACGGATTTATATGCCCACCCCATCAAATATCCGATCCAGCTTGATGGCCAATTATCTGATTGGCGGGATTATCAAAGCTCCATGATCCATTTCGGGCAAGACAATATTATCGAACAAACCGAGGCCTATAGCGAATCTGACTTGTCTTTTACCCATATGGTGGGGCAATTTGGGCGCTATTTATATGTGATGTTTGATGTTGTGGATGACGCGGTAGTGTATCGAAATGAAAATGCGCTTCGGATAGATCGTAATGACTTTTTACAAATTGCGATGATTAATCAAACCGGTCAATTTGAGCGCTATTTAGTTGCGCCGTATCAATCAGGCTGGGTCAATGCCTACCTCTTAGAAAATACTCAAAGCGCCTTTGTTCCCCTCAAATTAGAAACCCGAATTCAAGGACAATGGGCTCAATCAATCCAAGGCTATCGCATTGAGCTGCGTATTCCATTAGATATGTTAGCCAGTAATATCGCCTTTGCCATCACCGATGTGGATGATGATGATACTCGCATAAAAGAGCGCACAATCGGTACAGCCAATCCAACTCAATCGGATGCACTAGGCACCGTATTAATCCCCTCCCCTGAAATCGAACAAATCTTACAAGGCCTAGAATACGCCAATGCTCGAGTGTGGGTCGTCGATAAACACAAACGAGTATTAGCACGAGCCGGTGATATACAAAATGCCTCAGGCTTAAATGTCGCTGAATCCTATGAGCAAACTCCGTCGTTATGGACGTATATTGAATCACAGTGGTTATTTCCTCTGTACTATATGGTGTTAAATGAGCCACCGAAAGTCTTTATTGATGAATTAGCCGATGCCTATGAACTCGCCGGACAAGATATTGAAATGGCGCTAAGAGGTGAGTCTGATACGTTGTGGCGTTTAAGCTCCGACAAACAAGCGGTGATTTTATCCGCGGCACATCCTATTTTTGTCGCCGGAGAGGTTATGGGAGCCGTGGTGGTGGAGCAGACCACTAATGGCATTCGTACTCTACGTAACAAAGCCTTAGAACAACAATTTCATTTCTTTTTGAGTGTCTTGGTCATTGGTACATTTTTGTTGTTTTTGTTTGCGACACGCATTTCATCGCGGATCCGACGCTTACGCAATGATACCGAACTAGCGATTGATCCCCAAGGTAAGATCATCGGCATGATCCCCACCCAAAATGCCAGTGACGAAATTGGCGATCTCGGGCGCAGCTTTGCTCAAGTCCTAGAGCGTTTGGCTCAATACAATCATTATCTTGAAAACATGGCAGCGCGTTTATCGCATGAACTGCGTACCCCTGTGGCGATTGTCAATTCATCTTTAGAAAATCTTGCGTTAAATAATGCTGCTCAGCACAACCCACAAAACGATGTGTTTATTCAGCGAGCGCAAGATGGGATAAAGCGCTTGAGCCTGATTTTACAAAACATGAGTGAAGCGACGCGACTGGAGCATACGTTAAAAAGCAATGAACGAGAGTCGTTTGATGTGATTGCCTTGTGTGACAATATGATTGGCAATAGCCAGATGACTGCAACCCAACACACGTTTAATTTTGATAATACCTTAGCGCCCGGCAGTCAGATTAGCCTGAATGGCGCGCCGGAGTTATTTGCCCAGATGCTTGATAAAGTGCTGGCTAATGCCATTGATTTTGCCGAGCCTAACTCTCAAATAACGCTGCATTTAGCGCAACACCATGATCAATTGATCATTGAGATCACCAATATAGGCCCTATATTACCGCAAGATATGCAAGACCAGTTACTAGAATCAATGGTGTCTATTCGTGCCACTGATGATCCACAACAAGTGCATTTAGGATTAGGATTGTATATTGCCAATATGCTCGCGATGTACCATAACGGCAAGATGCGGATTGCTAATTCACAAGCAGGACAAGGAGTGACAGTGAAGTTTGTGTTTAAATTATAATGTCAACGGACTGCGACTATTGAAAAATTTGCCCCACCGCAGCGGTTAGCACCATAGCCAACGCTCCCCAAAAGGTGACTCGCAAAGCACCAACAACAATCGATGCCCCACCCGCTCGTGCAGCAATTCCCCCGAGTAACGCAAGAAAAACTAAGGATGCCAGACCCACACCCAGCATCAACCGTTCGCTAACAATCACCCAAGCTAACAGTAGCGGTAATGCAGCACCAATCGCAAAAGTGGCAGCGCTGGCTAGTGCTGCTTGCACAGGATTAGCATTACCCGTTGCGCTGATCCCAATATCATCCCGCGCATGTGCCCCTAACGCGTCAAATTCCATTAATTGTTCAGCCACTTCACGTGCAGTGCTGGGTGAAACTCCTCGAGATTCATAAATATGTGTCAACTCAAGAATTTCTAAATCGTATTGCTTATCTAATGAATGCTGTTCTAAGCGCAAATCCGCTTTTTCTGTATCTGACTGAGAGCTCACAGAAACATACTCGCCAGCGGCCATCGACATGGCACCAGCCACTAAACCGGCGACACCAGCAAGCATGACCTCAGGGTGAGATACACCTGCCGCCGCCACCCCAATAATGAGACTTGCAGTGGAAACAATACCGTCATTGGCGCCCAATACAGCAGCCCGCAACCAACCAACACGATGAGATTTATGCGGTTTATGTAGGCGCACTTGTGCTTTAGACTCGGCCTGTTGCGCGTAACATCCACGCGGTTTTTTCATGCACTCGCATACGGTCAGACACTAATGCAGACGTAGATTCATCATCCGCATTTTGGGCTAGCTGTAATACTTGACGCGATGTTTTGATAACTTGTTCATGACCTTTGGTAAGTAATTCAACCATCTCTGAAGAGCTGGGTACTCCGTCGACTTCAGCAATAGAACTCAGTTGAGAAAAAGCTTTATACGTTCCAGGAGCTGCCACGTCTAATGTGCGAATGCGTTCAGCGATATCATCTACCGCAATAGCAAGTTCGGTATAGTGCTCTTCAAACATTAAATGCAGTTCACGAAAATGAATGCCGGTAACGTTCCAATGAAAATTATGCGTTTGTAGGTACAAGGTGTATGAATCTGCGAGTAAGTGCTTTAACTCTTCAGCGATAGCTAAGCGGTCTTCTTTATTAATACCAATATCGATCTCGGCCATAGGATTTCCTTATTTTAATGTTTATTTTAACAACAAGACTGATTGCTTAATATAGACGTCAATATTCGTTTCAGCAATGATTTTTGCTTAACTATTTACACCATCATTTTTAATGCAATATATGGCGTGAAGTTCAACAAGATGACACCAATTTTATAATTCGCAAAATACTGAAAATATAATGTGGGAAGGGAATCCACGGGCACACCTACCATTTTGCTATGAATACTGATAATCCAGTCACGCATGATTAGTAACAACCCACCACTGATAAGTAAAAAAGCGCTATTAATGACTAAGCACCAGCCTAAAAAAGCAGTGAGTTCAGTTAAATTTAACATGGTTTTATATCCTATAACTTAAGTCTAGACAATAATAATCCGAACGCCAATAATAAAAAATACCCATTCATGGCGCCGCCACTATATCCTGCTCGGCATTCA